>Ga0207873_1000532_pt1 | contig 41357 bp, 31 predicted proteins | sample BGWIniCompost_FD_187373 | JGI IMG/M metagenome (GOLD analysis project Ga0207873, IMG submission 187373) | Cellulose adapted compost microbial communities from Newby Island Compost Facility, Milpitas, CA, USA - BGW Initial Compost (SPAdes)... ... | reverse complement strand
ACTTCGACGGCGACACCGGCAACGCCTACCTGAAGGAGGACGGTGCGTGGACCCTGCTGGGCCGGTTCGCCGATCATCAGGTCGCGGGCAAGGATTGGTTCGCCTTCGCGCTGGACGACGAGTTCTCCGAGCTGGACGCCGTCGGCTCTTTCGTCACCGGGGCCGACCAGGTCCATGGCGCCTTCGAGTTCACGGGCCCAGCCCAGCACGGGCGCCTCGCGTTCAAGACCGTGGGTGGGTACTTCGGAGTCGGCTCCAACCTGAGCGCCTTCTCGGAGATCGAGGTTTCAGCCAGCGCCGCCGGTGCGTACGACACCACGACCGGCATCACCCTGCACCTGTCCCAGGGGACGAGCGCGGGGTGCGACTACGACGTTCCCTTGGGCGGCGTCGTCGACATCTGGGCCCCGACGGCGTGCTTCCCAGGTGACACGACGCCCCTGGATATCCTCTTCAACGTGGACCAGGTCCAGGTGGGCATTCAGAGCACCGGCGCCAGTGCCGCCAGCCTGACCGTCACCGCAATCGACATTCGCTGACGAGGGTGCGCGGAGCCGCTCGAGCGGCTCCGCGCTGCGTCAGCCTTCACCGAACCGTCGGGCAACCGAGGACGATGTCGATGCGCTCGACGCCCTCGTTCTCGATCGTGCCGCAGATGTTCCCGCCGATACGGACCGTCGGCGGGTCGGTGGATTCGTCCAGCCACCAGAAGTTCTCGCCACCGTTCGCGTCGTCGTCGTCCGGGTCCACGGAGGACATGCCGCCCTGGCCGCCCTGGCCGCCGTCCCCTCCGGTCGGCTTGTCATCAGGCGGGTTCCCCCAGGGGATGACGTCGCAGTTCACGGCGACGTTGACCTGATTGAGATCGGGCGGAGTCTCCGCCAGCTGCAGGTCGCAGCTCTGCACGAGCTGTGTGGTAATCTCCGACAACACCTGCGCGAGGCCGTCGGCGCTCCCCTGAGCCCCTACCTTGAAATACTTCTCCGGCTTGCCCTCACGCGGACGGCCACCCGCCACGGCGAACTCGTCGAGCTGCTCGGCGTACTGCTCGGTTCCAGTCAGGCCCACCACGAAGGTGTCCACGCCAATCCCGCGCAACAACTGGATTTGGCCCAGGGTCTCGGCGTCGTCCAGACACCCCGCCCGGTTCGTGCTGCAACAGTTCACTTCCGGGTTCTTGCACTGCCCGTCGATGTTGACCGTGCAGGCGTCCAGCTCGCAGGAGGCCCCGCTGTTGCAGTTGGGCCCACCATCCGTGGCCAGCAAGACGAAGCGATCCCCCTCGAGATCCGCGCCGGCCCCGGTGGAGAAATAGCTGTAGGCCCGCGCCAGGGCGGCCGCCGTGGGCGTCCCTCCACCGGGATTCGTGCGCTCCAACATGTGGACGATCCGCTCACGGACGTCGTCGCCTTCCTCGATCGGGATGTCGACGCCCTCCCCGTCCGGCATGTCGCAGCAGTTCCCTCCGCAGTCCAGCGCGAGGTCCCGCGCCGGATACATCTGCAGACCGAAGGACACCGGCGCGGGTGCGTCCTCGAGGGCAGTGCTGAGGGCCGAGCGCGTCGCATCCCACAGGGACACGGACGAGCTCTCATCGGGTGGCGAAGCCATGCTACCGCTCTTGTCGAGCACGAGCAGCATGTTCACGGGCGTCGTCTTCGCGGTGACCGCGTCGACGCCGCAGTTGCCCAGCCCAGCGAACTCCTTGCAGACGAAGCCCCCGGACAGATCTCCGCCGAAACCTCCGGTCCCGGTCACCGGGGCGCCTGCGCTCCCGCCCGTCCCCTGCGAGGGGCCGTCGTCGTCCTTGGAAGAGCACGACAGAGGGATCACGAAGCCAACCAAGAGCAAGGACAGGAGAGGCAAACGTCGCGCCATGGTCTACCCACTTTTCTGATGAGCCACGGGAAATTACACCAGCATCTCCTCGCTGGGGCAGTTCACACTATCCGATGTGAAACCGGGTTCAAAGAACTCGTTTCGAGCCCACGACGTTTGGTGTAGTTTGAGAACGGATTGCTCGGAACCAAGAACCGTTCGCGCAATGGGGTCACTGCCATGAGAATTTTTCACCGACGTTCAAGTCAGCTGCGTCAGCGCTTCACCACGTCCCTCTTGGCGACGGCCCTCGCCTTCGGCGTCGCCTGCGGCAGCGACAAGGACGACGGCGCCAACGGGGGCGGCACCGGTAACGGGAGCGGGAACGGGAACGCCACGGGCAGCGGCGGTACGAACGACGGCTCCGGCGGAGACGGCACGGGCACCGGCTCGACCGGCGGCATGAGCAGCGGCACCGGCGGGAGCGGCGGCAGCACCAACCCGAACAACACCGCCTGCGGCCTGGCAAGCCGGCCGGGCACCACGGGGAGCACGCCGGACTTCGAGGGGTGCACCGGCATCTCCGTGGAGGCCGAGGCGGTCGCCGCCGACATCTTCATCCTCCTCGATCGCTCCACGTCGATGGGCGATCACCGCGTCTCGAGCGAAGAGGACGCGCCCACCCGCTGGGAGGCGATCACGGGAGCTCTCGCGGAGTTCATCAGCGCTCCGGAGACCGCCAACCTCCGCGTGGGTCTCCAATACTTCCCGCGCTTCGAGACGGGGAGCGGCGCGCTGGAGTGCAGCTCCGACGGCTACGCGGCGCCCGCCGTCCCGATCGACCGCGTCACCGAAGAGCACCGGGACGCCCTCCTGGCGGAGATCGACTCCCTCTATCCTCATGGTCTCACACCGGCCGTGCCCGCGGTCGCCGGCGCCCTGCAGTACGCGAAGGAGTGGGCCGAGGAGCACCAGGATCGCCCGACAGTGCTCGTGTGGGCCGCCGATGGCTTCCCGACGGAGTGTGACGACACCAGCATCAGCACCCTCGAAGACCTCGCCGAGGAGTACGGCAACGGGACGCCGCGGGTGGCCACCTTCGTCGTGGGCCTCGGCCCCGTGGCGAACCTGAAGCGCGTCGCGGACGCCGGCGGCACGGAGGCCTTCTTCGTGTCGGATTGCCCGACGGCCGTCGAGGATCTGCTGGCGGCCCTCAAGCGCGTCTCGAGCAGCCCCACCCTGTGTGAGTTCGAGGTGCCCGATCCCCCGGAGGGCGAGTTCATCGATCCCGACAAGGTGAACGTGACCTTCACGACCTCCACGGGCGCCACCGAGGTGGTGCGCAAGGTGCCCGACGCCGACAGCTGCAGCGGCGGCGGTTGGTACTTCGACGACCCGGATGAGCCGACCACGATCCGCATCTGCCCCGCGAGCTGCGGCCGCTTTGGGGGTGGCAGCATCGACATCGTGCTCGGCTGCGAGACGATCAGCCTGCAGTGATGCAGGGATCCCAGAAGTAATCATGGATGCAGCCCGCGGTGACGCGGGCTGCACGCAATCGATCGGAGCGAACCGCGGGTGCACGACGCACCCGCGGTTTCCAGATTTCAGCGCACCACGATGACCGGCGGCACGGCAGGGATGGAGAAGTCCTCCCAGACGGGCGTGAGGTTCGCCGTGGTCAGCTCCTCGTAGGAATCGGGCCCCGTGGCCAGGAAGTTCTGGTTCCACAGGTAGATCGGCGCGTAGGAGACGAGCTCCCCCGTCGCTGGATCGTGCTCGACGACGCTCATGTACAGGTGGGACGACTTCGTCTCGATCGGCGGCGTGTAGTCCGTGTGCTCCAGGTTGAACTGACCTGCATAGGCCCGCGCCGACGAGAAGATCACGAAATAGTAGTTCTTCCCTTCGTACTCGCGGACCTTCGACGACCACTTGGGCCAGCTGTTCAACACGCCCGGGCTCACCTCCCCGCCGCAGGCCACCGGATCGTTGGCGCGCAAGCGGTGCGGGGTGCCGCCCGTGCTCGGAACCACGAAGATCTCACCCTTGCGGTTGTAGTAGGGACCGTCCGGGTTCTCCCCGAGATCGAGCGCGCGGTTGTCACACTCGTCGACCCCTTGCCGACAACGACTCTTGTTCGAGGGCGCTGGCGCGCGCGTGAACGCGATGAACGCGTCGTCGGGGGAGAAAGCCGGGTAGTACTCGAGGAAGCCAGGGTCCGAGGCGCCCGCGAGGGCCGTGGACGTGCCGGCGCTCCGGGGACCGGTCAGGGACAACACCTTGATGTCCGCGGTGTTGTTGTGCCAATCCGGGTGCCCGTCGACGGACGACTCACTCACCGTGTACGCGAGGCGCGTGCCATCCCGGCTCGACACGGGGTTCGAGATGCTGCCCGCCGGATCCGTGTAGAGCACGTCCCAGCCAGCCCCCTGGGCCGCCAGGTAGGCGTCCTGGCGCTCTTGCCGGGCCTCGTCACGGGGCCAGCCCGAGTAGTCTCCGTCTCCCCACGGCGCCGTCACGCCCTCCGGCGCCGGCATGGGCGTCGGCGTCGGCCCGGTCGCCTGGAGATCGATCCAGATGAGATCGTGCACGGTGGGCTCCACGGTCGGCGGATCGCCGTACCCATAGTTCACGTAAATGTGAGGCACCGGTGAGGTGCGCCGACCCATCGTGGTGATCATCGTGCGATCGCCGTCCTCGAGCCACGGCTTCGGCAACATCGCCGCCGTCCCGAGGAACGGCATCTTCATGAGCTCCTGCCCGCCCGTGGACACGTAATCGGGGATGGCTCCGCGCTGCCCCTCGTCGATGGACGCGATGGCCATGTTCCAGGGGTAGTTGTCCGTGAAGGCCATCGTGAGCCCGTCCGGCGTCCCTACGTGGCACCCCACGCACTGAGGCGCACCGGCCGCGATGCCGGGGACGTAGCTCCCCTCCGTCTCGCCGCGCAGATCCCGGCCATCCCCCTTCACGATGCCCGTGATGTTCACGTCCTCGGCGCCGAGCACGTCGGCCACCGCCTCGTCACCCATGGTGAAGCCGTACAAGCGGCTCGACCCGGACTCCACGACGGAGCTCGACGTCCCCCAGAACACCATCGAGCCCCCCGCGAGCGCCGGCGTGATCCGGAAGGTGCCCCGCATACCCGTGATGCCGCTCGGCCCGTGGCCGCGCACCGTCACCGTGATCTCGTCGACCACCCCGCTCGCGATCTTCTCCCAAGTCTCCTTGGGGAGGAGCCACTCCGTGTTGCGCGTATAGGCCCGCAGGTCGTTCATCTGACTCGAGGCGCTCCAACGGATCTCCCACAGCGTCTCGTCGCCCGCGCCCGTCCAGCGGAACCGCGGACGCAACCAGTTCATGGGGAAGAGAGCGCCCACGCCGTTGGCGTCCGACAGGTGCGGTTCATGGACGCAGACGCCGGGAGAGAACTGCTCGGGATCCGCGAACACCTCCGTCTCCGCGGGGCTGATCCCTTCTGCGAGGAGGGGGTCGGCCGGGAAGGCGTGGGGGTCGGGATTGATCTCACCGACGCCCACTTCGATGATTTCATTCTCCTCCTCCTCGCCGACCTCGAGGAGCCCGCCGGTCCCTTCCGCCGGTTTTTCTCCCTGGGGACGACGAGACCCCTCGTCGCCGGAGGTACAAGCCAAGACCGCGAGGGCACCGAGCCCCGCGATCAACGCGCCGAGCGCCACGAGAGAGCGACGTTCCCCCGGAGACTCAGCGGGTGTCGAAAGTTCATCATGATACGAAGCCATGGCCACGCCCCATCATCGAGTGCCACCAGATCGCCTCGCACCAACGCAGTGCGTACCTGGAGGTGTTTCACGTGCACTGTGGGGGGAAGACCGACTCTTCGCAAGGACGATTGATGGGGTCTCGTGAGCCCTCGGGGTGACTTTCAGCTATAATAGAGGATTACCGACTGGACCGATTGGACGTCGGGCCATTGACCCCCTCGAAGCCCGACGGTCCGTCCGCAGTTCCCTGGGGCGCATTCCATCTCCGGCATCCTTCTCCAGTAATGAGAAAAGCCGTCGTTTCCCCGCCGTTGCCCCGCCAGAGAGCGCCCCTCGGTTCATCCTCGGTTCGAAGCGCCCGCCGGTGAGAGGAGCCCCGGCGGTCAGGCATTGGCCTGAGCCGCGCTCGCCTGCGCCGCGAGCAAGGGTTCCCTCCAACCGAACGAGGTGTCGCCCAGCACGACGAACCACGGGTTGAGGATGTCTTCCTTCGCGTTGTAGCGCAGTGGCTCGAAGGAGAGATCGAGCACGACGCCGCCCGCCTCCTCGACGATCGCCTGGGCGGCCGCCGTGTCCCACTCCGACGTCAGGCCAAAGCGCGGGTAGATGTCCGCCTCCCCCTCGGCGACGAGGCAAAGCTTCAGAGAGCTCCCGCGGCTGATGAGCTCGACATTCCCCGGGAGGCGCCGCGCGAAGTCGTCCAGGGCGCCCCCCCCGTGGGAGCGGCTGCCCGCGACGACGATGCGCGCCGGATCTACCTTGCGCGTCGTGATGCGTCGGACCGCTCCGTCTCCGGGATCTCGTTTGAAGGCGCCCAGACCCCGCGCCGCGAAGAACGTGACGCCGCTGACCGGCACGTGCACGACCCCCAGGACGCTCCGCTGCTCCTCGATGAGCGCGATGTTGACGGTGAATTCACCATTCTTCTTGATGAACTCCTTCGTCCCATCCAGGGGATCCACCAACCAGTAGCGCTGCCAGCGAGCCCGCTCGGAGTAGGGGATGGCTCCGGACTCCTCCGAGAGCACCGGGATGTCCGGCGTGAGGCGAGCGAGACCGGAGGTGATCGTCGCGTGGGAGAGCAGATCGGCCTCCGTGAGCGGCGAGCGATCCGCCTTCTCCGCAGAGTCGAAGTCCGAGGCGTACACTCCCAAGATTTTCTCCGAGGCCTCCCGCGCCAGCTTCTCCACCGCTGCGAGGAGCTCCTCTTGCCCATACATCGACGACTGTTTCATGGCCTCTCCAGCTTGAAGCTCGCCGCCCGACTCGTCCGACGGGAGGCGAAGGAATCGACGGACGCGCGGCCCACCTCGACCCGCGACGAAGACGCCCCGAGCGTTCGCGAGTTCGGCGCCGACCACGTCGCTGTCCGGCGCGACGTCACCGTGCCGCCCGACGACACCGTCCGGCACGACGACACCGTCCGGCACGACGACACTGTCCGGCACGACGACACTGCGCGGTCCGACGTCGCTGTGCGTCTCCCACAGTGACGTCGGCGCGTCCACACACGGCGTCGCAAAAACCAAGTTGCGCCTTCGCTTCGACTGAGCGAACAATGGCCCACATGCGCATCAAAGCGGACGAGGCGCGACGAAGTCGCAAAGGCATATTTCTCGGGGGATTCACCTGCATGCTCCTCTGCGCTGCGTGCAGCACGACGCAGCTGGCGGTGAGCACGCAGGCGGAGGTGATGGAGCTGGCGTTCCCCTCGATCGAAGAGCAGACCGACTACGACTTCGCGCGCTCCGCGATCCCGGGCAACCTCGTGCAGATCGAGGGGCTCTTGCGGGTGCAACCGGACAACGAGCGGCTGCTCCTGCTCGCGGCGCGGGGCTTCACGTCCTACGCCTACGGGTTCGTGGAGGACGAGCTGCACCAGGCGGAGCAGGCGGGCGACCTCGACGCCGCCGATCGCCAGCGCGCCCGCGCGCGCGCCATGTACCTCAAAGCGAAGGACTACGGCTGGAAGCTCCTCCGCCTGCTCGACGACGACGTCCCCGCTGAGGCTCCCCGGGATCCGGACGAGCTGCGCGCCCTGGTGCGCGACGCCTTCGACGCCCCCGAGCACGCGTCCGCGCTGTTCTGGACGGGGAACGCCTGGGGTCTCGCCATCAACCTGTCCCGCGACGAGCCCGCCTTGCTCGCGGATTTGCCCTTCGCCCGCGTGCTGGTCGAGCGAGCGGTCGAGCTCGACGAGCGTTATTACAACGCATCGGGACACGTGTTCCTGGGCGTCGCTCACGCGAGCCTCGGGCAGAGCATGGGCGGTCAGCCGGAGACGGGCCGCGCCCACTTCGAGAAAGCGCTGGCGCTCACGGAGCGTCGGGCGACGCTCGTGCACGTGAACTACGCGGAGAGCTACGCCGTTCAGACTCAGAACAGGGACCTGTTCACGTCCCTCCTCGAGGAGGTGCTCGCGGCGCCGATCCCGGAGGGCTCCGCCCTCACGCTGCCCAACACGATCGCCCGACGTCGCGCCCAGCGGCTGCTCGCTCAGGTCGACTCCCTGGTGCTCCAATCCCTGGACGACCTGCCCGCAGCGCCGCCGGACCCGCCGACCCCCGAGGAAGACAGCGACCTCCCGGACGCTCCTCCAGATCCCCCCGAAGCCTCCGAACCCACGAGCGCTCCTCAGGCGGGTGCGCCCGGACCTGCGACCGTGGCCGAATGAGCCACCCGCGAGAGCACTGGAATCCGACGTGAACACTGAAAAGTTCGTTTGGTGAGCAGATCGAGAGGATCGTCTTCGTGGATTAGTGTCCGCACCCGCAGTTCGTCAGGCAGGAAAAACGAACCGAACGACCAATCGTCAATCAATCGCTCCGCGCGCATTCCCGAGGGTTGACAAAGAAGGCTCGTTGCAGCGAGCGTGAGGCGCGTCGGCTCACCGAAGGGTTCTCGGACTCCAGACCCGCAGGCGCCGACGCGGTCACGGTGGCGCGCGGCGCAGGGTAGGACGAGCGCACCGGTGACGTAGCTCGGAAGCACGCCTTTCGACTACAGCAGGAGGAACAACAGCATGGATCGTCGTACGTTTCTGACCGCCACGTGTGCCGCCGCAGCCTCGACCTCCGTGTTGGGCTTCACCCGGCCGGCTCACGCGGAGACCGTGCTGCGCATCGGCACCCTGGCCCCCAATGGCTCCTCCTGGATGCGTGTCTTCAACGCCTGGGCCAACTCGCTGTCCCAGCAGACGAACGGCCAGCTCAAGCTCCAGTTTTATGCGGGCGGCGCGGCGGGTGACGAGCGCGACGCCGTGCGCAAGATGCGCGCCGGCCAACTGGATGGTGCCGCCCTCACCACCTCGGGCCTCGGACAGATCGTGCGCTCGGCGCTCGTGCTGCAGGCGCCGGGGGTTTGTCATAGCTACGCGCGGATCGACGCGGTGCGCACCAAGCTGGCGGGCGAGTTCGCCAAACAGTTCGAGGCGGCGGGGTTCTCTCTGCTCGGCTGGGGCGACGCCGGTCAAGGCCGGGTGTTCGCGAACCGCGCCGTGCTCACGCCGGACGATCTCAAGCAGACGCGGATCTGGGCGTGGCGTGACGATCCGACCTGGGCGGCCGTCCTCTCCGCGGCGGGCGTGAACGGCGTCGCGCTGGGACTCCCGGAGGTGTACCCCGCTCTGCGCACGAACCGCATCGACGCCTTCCCCGGGACCTCGATCGCCGCCGTCTCCTTCCAATGGTACACGAAGGCGACGCACGTCACGAAGGAGCCCCGCGGCATCGTGATCGGAGCGACGGTGCTCAGGAAGGAGAAGGTCGACGCCTTGGCGCCCGAGCTGAAGTCCGCCCTCCTCGAGACCGGGAAGAAGGCGCACGAGGCGCTGGCGAAGGCGATCCGCAAGGACGACGAGAAGGCCTTCGAAGCGATCGTCGGCAAGGGGGTGAAGCCCGTGAGCCTCGCCGAACACGAGAAGCGCTGGGAGGGCGTCCTCGCCCAGGCCCGCAAGTCCTTGGTGGGCAAGCTCTACTCCGCGGAGCTGCTGGCGCAGGTCGAGAAGATCGCCGCGAGCGCTGGCTGAACGAACCACGAACGCCGTGCACCCCCTCCGACGTCTGGATCGCTCCGTCGCGCGCGTCGAGAGCGCGGCCGCAGTGTTCGTCTTGCTGGCGATGGTCCTGGTCGCCTCTGCGCAGGCGCTCTTCTTCAACATCGCGGAACGCGACGTCGCGTGGGCGCAGAGTCTCCTCGACGGGCTGTCCTGGGCCGACACCTTCCTGCAGAAGGGCACGCTCTGGCTGGCCCTGATCGGCGCCTCCTTGGCGACCCAGCAAGATCGTCACATCGCCATCGACGTCCTGCCGAAGATCGCTCCGCCCCGCGCGCGCGCCGTCATGCGCTTCATCGCCTCCCTCGGGGCGAGCGTCACGGCGTTCATCTTGGCCCGCGTGTTCTTCCAGGCTTGCCTCATCGCCGACGCCAGCGTGCCCTTCGAGTACGAGGTGCTCACCGCGGAGGGGCCGGCCCACGTGTGCGACGTGCCTCCCGCCGAGCTGGGAGCGACGAGTCGCCCCGACGCCCTGTGCGCTCTGCGGGCTGCCTTCGGCGCCGCTGGAGTGCGCGTGGCGAGCGGCGGGGGCATCGCGCAGCTCATCGTGCCCTTGATGTTCTCGGTGATCGGGCTCCGGCTCGCGATGCGAGCCCTGATCTCCGGCCGCGCCGCGCTGCGCGGAGGTGAGGGCCCCGGCGGCGAAGACCCCGACGACTCCGCCCCCAACGACTCCGGCGACGCACCTCACACGAAGGACGCGGACGAGGCCCCCTCCACGCCATGACGAGCCTCCTCTTCATTCTCCTCGTGCTCGCCGTGGCCCTCTGCGGGGCGCCCCTGTACGCGGTGTTCGGCGCGCTGTCCCTCTGGCTGTTCTGGACGCTGCCGGACACGCCCCTGAGCGGCGCGGCCAACGACATGTTCAGCGAGAAGTTCGCTGACTCTCCGCTGCTGGTCACGATCCCGCTGTTCACCTTCGCGGGCGTGCTCCTCGCCGCGAGCGGAGCGCCCGACCGACTCGTGCGGGTGTCCCGCGCCCTGTTCGGCTGGGCACACGGCGGCCTCGCGATCGTCTGCCTCGTCGCCTCGACGATCTTCACCACGTTCACCGGTGGGAGCGGCATCACCATCGTGGCGATCGGCGCGCTGCTCTTCCCCGCCCTGATCCAAGAGAAATACCACGAGCGGTTCTCCCTCGGCCTGGTCACCACGGGCGGCTCCCTGGGGGTGCTGTTTCCGCCCAGCGTGCCGGTGATCCTCTACGGCGTCGTCGGCGGCGTGGACATCGAGGGGTTGTTCATGGCGGCTCTGCTCCCGGGGCTGCTGATGATCGTCGTGCTCGCCATCTACAGCAGCGTGGTGGGCGCCCGGACGCAGGTGGCGCGGACGCCGTTCAGCCCACGTGAGGCCGCCGCCGTGCTCTGGTGGGCGAAGTGGGAGGCGGCGCTGCCCGTCGTCCTGATCGCGGGGCTGATGAGCGGGATGCTGCGGATCCACGAGGCGGCCGCCTTCACCGCGCTCTACGTCCTCGTGATCGAGCTCTTCGTCTACAAGGACATCTCCTTGCGTGACGTGCCGCGCATCGCGGTCGATTGCGTCGTGCTCGTGGGCGCCATCCTGATCATCCTGGCCACCGCCGTGGGGCTCACCGCCTATCTGATCCAGGCCAACGTCCCCCAGACGATCCTGGAGTCGATGCAGACGTTCATCGGGTCGAAGTGGACGTTCCTGCTCGTGTTGAACGTCTTCTTGCTCCTGGTGGGCATGACGATGGACATCTTCTCGGCCATCGTCGTCGTGGTCCCGCTGATCGTGCCGATCGCGCAGCACTTCGGCGTGAACCCCTACCACCTGGGCGCGATCTTCCTCCTGAACCTGGAGATCGGTTACCTGACGCCCCCCTTCGGGCTCAACCTCTTCATCTCCGGCTTCCGCTTCAAGCGGCCGCTCACTCAGGTCTACCCGGCGGTGCTGCCCTTCATCCTCTTGCTGCTGGTCACCCTGGGCATCACGACCTACGTGCCCCAGCTGTCCACCTGGAGCTCCAGGCTCTCGGGGGCGCTCGACCTGGACGCGTCCACCCTCCCGCTGCCCGACGCCGACCTGCGCGCGTCCACGACGGACGAGCTCACGGCGGACGAGCCGACCGACTCGGAGACCCTCGACGACCTCTCCGGGGAGACCCTCGACGACCTCTCCGGGGAGACCCTCGAGGATCTTTTGGACGCCGAGGGAGACGCGCCCGAGGACTCGCCGAACGCCCCCAGCGCCGACGAGACCCTCGAGGATCTGCTCGGACAGGGGCGAGCGGGCGAGACCCTCGACGACCTCTGACACGGGCACGCCAGCGCTGGCGGGAAAGGCGCACGACGTCATTGCAATCGTGCAGTGCGCACGGTGACGCTCGCACAGTCCGCCATTGTCATAGTGTCTGCACGACAATTCACCAGGCTACTTTCTTCGCCTGATGCGCAAAATAATTGATCGCAATCGAGGGTAGTCAGCAGGGAAACGAGCGATTAGATTCATAGCGAGGCGTGGGGGATCGTCTCGTTTCGATACGAAGCCGACACGCGCCATCGCCACGATTGCAGAAAGGGGCTCTTCGGATGGACCACGTGGAAGAAGCGGGGGCTGAGGCCAGCGTCCTGGTCACTGGAGGCTTGCGCGCGAAGCGCGCTCGGGTCGTCGTGTGTGGCACCGGCGATCGGGCCCACGCCCTCCGGCTCCTCGAGAGGCGCAAGGGCGTCGAGCCCCTCGTCGTGCCCGAGACGGAGGAGCTCACCGCCCTGGTGGCGGCGGCGCTCACCGCAGACGCGGCGGTGATCCTCGTCGACGCGCGCGCTGGGGTCGTCCACCGGACGCGCCGCGATTGCTACCTCTGTCGACTCCTCGGGATCCAACACCAGGTGATCGCGGTGACCGGGCTGGAGCTCGTCGATGACGCTTCGGCCGCCCTCGAGAACATCGAGTCGGAGGTGCGCGCCTTCTCCGCGGAGCTCGGTTGCGACGGGAGCATCACCTGCGTCCCGCTGAACGCCGCCACCACCGCTGCCCCCTTCTCCGAGAGTCCGGCACCGAGCGACGGCGCTGCTCTGATCGAGAGCGCCGCGTTCGCGAAGCCGCCGGTCACCTCCGAGCTGCCCTTTCGCTTCTACGTGCAGTGGGTGCGCGAGTCCAAGCGGGGGAGCGCCACCTGCGCGGGTTGTGTGGCCACGGGGAGAGTGCGCGCTGGCGACACGGTCGTCGTCTTACCGGGCGGGATCCGCGCTCGGGTGCGATCCGTGTCGAGCGCCGAGGGCGAGCTCAGCGAGGCGGAGGCGGGCCAGGCGATCACGCTGACCCTCGACACGGACGGCGAGCTCCAGCGGGGCGACCTGATCACGAGCGCCACGCTCCCGGCGCAGGTGGGCGATCGCTTTCGGTGCACGATCGTCTGGCTCGACGAGGAGCCGCTGTTTCCTGGGCGCCCCTACTCGATGCAGATTGGGCCCCGCACGGTGGGCGTCACGATCACCGAGCCCCGCTACAGGATCGCCCCGGACAACCTCGCGCAGCTCGCGGCGAAGCAGCTCGACGCCAACGAGGTGGGCGCGTGTAACATCCAGACCGACGTCCCGATCGCCTTCGACCCCCACGTCGAGAACCGCGAGACCGGAGCCTTCACGCTGCTCGATCGGGTCTCCGGAAAGACCGTCGGGGTGGGGACCCTCGGCTTCGCCCTGTGGCGCTCCGAGAACGTCCACTGGCAGGCGCTCGACGTGAGCAAGCGCGTCCGCAGCGAGCTCAAGGGCCAGAGCCCCTGCGTGATCTGGTTCACGGGACTGTCCGGCTCGGGCAAATCCACGATCGCCAACCTGCTCGAGCGGCGTTTGGTGCTGTCGGGACGCCACACCTACCTGCTCGACGGTGACAACGTGCGTCATGGCCTGAACAGGGATCTGGGTTTCACGGACGCAGATCGGGTCGAGAACATCCGGCGCGTCACGGAAGTTTCCAAGCTCATGGTCGACGCGGGCCTGATCGTCCTGGTCTCGTTCATCTCTCCATTCCGCGCAGAGCGGGCCATGGCCCGTGATACGCTGGGCGAGGGTGAGTTCATCGAGGTCTTCGTGGACACCCCCCTGGAGGAGGCCGAGCGCCGCGATCCGAAAGGACTCTATCGAAAGGCACGAGAAGGCCGCCTCAAGCACTTCACTGGCATCGACTCTCCCTACGAGCCCCCCGAGGCGCCGGAGATCCACATCCGGACCCTCGATCAGACCCCGGAGGAGGCGGTGGAGCTGGTGATTGCCACCTTGCGACGGAGAGGAAAGCTCACGTCCAGCTACCCCGCTGCCTCGTGAGCGCACCGGAGCGGGGATCCCTGGCGTCGGGTGTCCGGCTCTGTTGATATACTCCACGGTGGGGATGTTTCCCGTTTACATCGAGATGCCTCCGGTGCAGGACGCGCTCCAGCTGGAGTGCGAGCGCGCGTTGCTCGACGCCTGCAGTGAGGCAGCTCGGCCGGAGCGCTGCGAACGCGTAGGGAGCGCCCGGCCGCCGTCGAGCATCGTGGCGGTGGTCTCGTGGAGCGGGGACCTCACGATCCGCGTCGAAGTGGAGGAGCGCCCACTGAGGCGTGCTGCGAAGCGTCTGCTCTCGTTCTCCGAGGAAGATCCATTCATCGAGCACTGTCGCGCGGCGGGCTTCGTCACGGGGACGCTCCTCGAGGCCTCCCTGCGCGACGAGCTCGACGCGGATGCTCCTCCCCTCGCCCCCGATCCCGCGCAGTCTGCTCCGCCCGACACGCCCCCCACCCTCGTCCCGGAGGACGACCACACAGAGGAGGACGACGCGCACGACGCGGCCTCTGCCTCGATGTTCCTGGACGCGGGCTGCCTGTTCGGCACGGGGCCGGCGGGAGCGATCCGCTATGGACCGGGCTTCGCCGTCGGCGTGCGCTTCTCCAGCGGCCTGTTGCTGCGCGTCGATGGCGACATGACCTTCTCCACGGTCGCCCTCGAGGAGGAGATGCTCCCGACGCGGTTCTGGTCGGTGGGCGCCGCCGCGGGCGCCACCTGGTCCGTCGCTGCCGAGACCTGGCTCGAGCTCAGCGCGGGTCCTTTCATCGAAAACGTACAGGTGCACAACAACGCAGACGCCACGAGCGACGGGCGCTTCGTCGGAGGAATGCGCGGGAGCCTGACGCTGCGCAGACATCTGGTGGACAGGGTCTCGGCGCTGGTCGCCGCGGCAGGAGGGACGCGCTTCGGGGACACGACGGTGCGCGTCGACGGCGAATACGCGGCTCATGTGCCGGCGCCCTTCGGCGGCGGCCTCGTCGCCCTCTCCGTCGAGCTCCGCTGAGCTCCTGCGACCCCAGTGCGACCCGAGTCCTTCGCTCAGCGGCACGCCCCGGAGCACCGCAAGCAGAACCCCTGCACGCAGGAGTGCTCCGGCGGACAGTGCAAGTCTCCGAAGCAGTGCACGCAGATCCCCCGCGCGTCGTCGCAGAGGGGCGCATAGTCGGGGCACATCCAGTGGGTCGTGCAGGCCGCCAAGCACTGGTTGGTGAGCGGATCGCAGGCCAGCCCCGGCGGACACCCATCAGCGCCAGCGCAGTACAGGCAATAGGGGGCCCCCGGCTGACACACGAGGCGGCTCGCGTCGCAACACGGCGCCTCCTCCTGCTGCGGCGGCTCCGGCGTACTCGTCGCGCCCCCCGGCCCGCTGGAGGGCGTGTCCTCGGCGTCGTCGACGGGCTCGGGACTGGACGTTCCTGGCTCGCCACCCGTTTGCGTCGTTGTTGAATCCGACGTGTACAGATCGAGGGTCTCGTGCCCACAGGCGACCAGCGCCCCGCCGACGAGGACCCAGGTGCTCAGCGCCCTCAGGGCGAATCCCAGCGCTCCGACAGCACGCGCTCCGACAGCACGCGCTCTGCACCCCCGCACAGTGGCTCTGACGAAAGTCCGTGGGTGCATGGCAATCTGGAGGTTACCATGATGACCCGGTCTCCCGCGCGACTCGTTCGGCGGAAGCGCTCGGGGCGGCCGAGATCCGCGGGCGTCCTGGTCTGTTAGGATACCCGCGATGTCTGGTCGAGTGGTCGGGAAATGCCTGCTCCCGAGGGGCATTGGTTACTATCTCACCAGGATCGATCGATGAAAGTTTCCGCCCATCGACTCAGCCGCCCTTCGCTCGTCATGCTGGACGGCGGCACCAGCCGTGATCGGGCGAAGAGCTCTCCCTCCGATCCTCCCCGTTCCGAGGTCGTGCCGTTGGAGAGATTGACGGACGAACAGCTGGTGGAGGCGGTGCAGCGGGGCGACAGCACCATCCCCGATCAGCTCTATCATCGCCTGGTCGACGCGGTGGACGTGACCCTGTACCGGATCTTCGGGCGGCGGGAGCCAGACCACGAGGATTTGATCCAGCTCGCCTTCGAGCAGATCGTCCTGACGCTGTCTCGGCGCTCCTACGCCGGCGCCTGTAGTCTTCGGACCTGGGCCACCGCGGTGACCTCACGGGTCGCCTTCAACGTGCTCCGTGCCCGACGGCGGGAGCGCGCGGTCGTCGTGCCGGCCCTCGACGAGCCCCCGGAGAGCGGGGTCATCGGCTCGGACGGCGAGTGTCAGAGCCTCGCGCGGGCGGAGCTCGAGCGCCTGCGGGTGCAGCTCGCCCGCATGAAGCCCGAGCGCGCCCAGGCGGTCTTCCTCCACGACGCGCTGGGGCACGAGCTGGCGGAGATCGCCGCCATGGAGGGGATCTCCGTGGCCGCCGCCCAGTCGCGGCTCGTCCGCGGCCGCAAGGAGCTTTACAAGCGCCTGGGCGTGGTCCAGGGAGGGAGACGGAAGTCGTGACCCGTTCCAGCGACGAGGCCCGCGCCGTCGCCCGGGTCCGAGAGAACTTGAGGCAGCTGGGGCGTCAGCCCGTCCCCTTGGCGTCCGCGGAGCTCGCCCGCGAGCGGGCGGAGCGCGGCGTCGCTCACCTGACGGTGGCTCTCGAGAAGGCCCGTCAGCGGCGCGAGCGGAACATTCGCACGCGAGCGATCCTGCTCGCGGCGGCGGCGATCGCCCTCGGGCTGGTCGGCGCGCAGTCGCTGCTCGATCGCGCCGACACCGCTTCGGCGCCTTTGGCCACCCACGGCCCATCCGGCTCGGAGGAGGCCACCCTGGAGCCCGCTCTGCAGGGCGCCGCGCGGGATCACCTGATCCTCCGCCGCGACGACACCGTGCGGCTCGTGGAGGGCCTCGCCGCCCTGCGCGCCGGGGACGTCGTCGAGACGACTCAAGGCTCCGGCCAGGCGAGCTTGCAAGGGATCACCCGGGTGGAGCTCCACACGGACACACGACTCGCGGTCTTGATGGCGACCCCGAGCGAGCAGGTCCTCCGCCTCCACCGCGGAACCGGCGTCTTTCACGTGGACCCGGCGCGCCACGCCCGGGTCGTGATCGAGACGGACGATGCCCGCGTGCTCGTCACCGGCACGCGCTTCTCCGTGACCACCGGCGCGAACGCCGCCGGGTCCTGGACCACGGTCGACGTCGCGTCCGGCAGCGTCCTGGTGGAGAACGCAGAGCGTTCGCTGCGCCTCGACGCGGGCGCTCGCTGGTCCTCCCATACGCCCGCGACCGATCTTCCTGCTCCGACGGCACGGCGGGCCACGAACGCGGACACCCAGGCGCCTTCCGACTCCGCCTCCTCGACGGAACGTGGCTCGCCCACGCGCACCTCGCCCACTCGCACCCCGACCGCGCAGGACTCGCCCTCCACGCACGCGGCGTCTTCCCGCACGGAATCCACCAGCGCAAAGCCCACCGGCGCAAAGCCCACCGGCGCAAAGCCCGCGCGCGCCTCCGCCGCGAAGGAGCGCGTCGGCAAGGAGACGGAAGGGACGTTGGCCGAGGAGAACGCGCTCCTCCAAGGTGCCCTCACCGCAAGGAAGCAGGGCAGCTCCGCCCGCTGCGCCGCGCTGCTCGATCGGCTCGTGACTCGTCATCCTCGCTCTCCACTCCGTCACGAAGCGTTGGTCCTGCGCTTCCGCTGCCTGCGCGATGGTGGAGATCTCTCGCGAGCCAGGCGCGCCGCACAGCGCTATCTCGACGACTATCCCAACGGCGCTGCTCGCGACGAGGCGAATACGCTGTTGTTCGATCGCTGAACGATCCAACCGGTTCCGCCGTCACGAAAAATCGGCCTGCTCACGGGGCTCACCGGTTACCAAAACACCGGAGTCATTGTGCCTCGGCAGGGAGTCGCGGCTCGGGGATTGGACGGCGGAAATGGATATCCACAGTCACGGAAGAACGATATGGGGAGCCCGCGATCAGCAGTGCCCGGTGTCCAACGGGGGCGTGAGGCTCCGTTGGCCAGGGGCGGCGCTGTGCCTCGCGAGCCTCTCCTTGGCCTGCGGCCCCGAGGACGGGACTGAAGGACAGCAGGGCGCAGGACAGGGGAACGCACCCGGTATGGGGACCGGCGCGGTGCCGGGCATGGGCACCGGCGGCACGCCCACGGGCAACACCGGCGGCGCGCCTCCGGTCGGAGGAGGGGGCATCAGCGGGACCGGCGGGACCACCACCGAAGGCAAGATGGAGGTCACCTGCTCCATCAACGTGCTCCGCTCGGAGCCGAGCACGAACATCGCGACGGTAGGCATCGTCGAGTTCGGGACGGATCTCCAGGGCGTGGACTCCGCCGTGGTCCAGTTCGGCCCAACGGAGAACTACATTTACGAAGCCCCGGTGGATCTCACGGAGCCGAACTACCGCACGCTCCTCCTCGGGATGACGCAGAACGCGACCTATCATTATCGCATCGCGGTGTTCGCGGGGAACAACGTGTGTTTCTCCGCCGACCAGACGATCCAGACGGGCAACCTCCCCAACGGCGGCCCGAGCAACCTCACGTCTCAGCCCGGTCCCAGCACCGCACCGGTGGCGGAGGGCTTCATCGTCACGACGACGGGCCTCCAGGGCTCCTGGGTCTACATCGTCAACCACGAGGGACAGCTCGTGTGGGCCTACAGCGTCGGCCAGGGCGGCTTCGGGTTCACCGGGATCACGCGCGCCCGGATGTCGTGGGACGGCAAGCACATGTGGGCCCGCGACCTCAACGTGTCCGGCACGAACGGTCAGGGCACCATCTACAAGATCGCCATGGATGGCTCCACGTCGGAGACCTTCCGGCTGAGCACGAGCCACCACGATTTCACGGTGACCAAGGACAACGGGGTCGCGTACCTGGCCAAGGAGGGGAGCACCGGCACGAACAGCCCCTGCGACGCGATCCGGAAGATCGACGCCAACGGTGAACAGAACACCCTGGTCTACGATCTGTGGAACGCGCTCTCGAGCTTCGACTATCAGAGTCAGCTGAGCGAGCTGTGCCACGCGAACGCCATCCAGTACTCGGAGAGCGAGGACAGCTTCACCGTCTCCGAGCTCTATCGCGACGTGATCATCAAGGTCTCCGCGAGCGGGCAGCTGGATTGGGTGATCGGCGGGAGCCACGGAGACTTCACCGGCGACGTGAGCTGGAACGCCCAGCACGGCCATCATCTGATCGGGCCGGATCGCCTGTTGTTCTTCAACAACAACTCCAACGGGCAGGCGTCCCGCGCCATCGAGCTCCAGCTGAACCTGTCGGCGATGACGGCCCAGCAGACCTTCAACTACGCCTCCGGCAACACGCACACGGGTCAGCTGGGCGACGTGCAGCGCTTGCCCAACGGCAACACTCTGGTGACCTTCAGCATCGTGGGGAAGATCGACGAGGTCGATCCGAACGGACAGCTCATCCGTTCCTTCTCGACGAACGCCTTCGGCTACACCAACTTCCGCCCGACGCTCTACGGCCCCCCCGTCCGCTGAGCCCCCTGACCATCGCTGAGCGCGCCCCCGCGGCGCGCCCCAGTGGTGCGCCGATCCCCGCCCGGCGCGCCGCTGGGGCCACCCGGGGCGACGCCGTTCACTTCAGGGTTCACTTCAGATCGTAGCGGTGGAGCACCTCGCCCGAGATGGAGAGGAACTCGACGTCCACCGACTCCGGCGCCACCCGGACGCGCGCGTACCCCGAATCCGGCCAGTACTGTTCGTAGCCCGTCTCGGCGGACGTGAACTTCCACGGCGCCCCGGCGCTGCCCGGCAAGGTGTAGTGAATCTCGTCCACCACCATGTCCGTGAACACGTGGTCGTGACCGTAGAAGAACACCTGCACGCCGTGACGCACCATCAGGTCGTGCACCAAGGCCTGCTCCCCGACGTTCGCAGCGAGCCCTCCGCCTCGGCCGTAGATGGCGTTCGCGTCGTTCCCCGCGGCGCCGCCCACCGCGTGATGGATCAACAAGAAGCGCCACTTCGACGTGGCGGCCTCCAGGGTGTCCTCCAGCCAGCGGAGCTGCGCCTCACCGAGCGTCCACGCGTCCGGGCTGCCGACGCCGTCGAGCAGGAGCGACTCCTCCGTGTAGCTCATGACGTTCAGCACGACGAAGAGCGCGTCCCCCCAGGTGAACGCGTAGTAGTCCTCGTCCGGGCTCCCGCCCTCCGGGTAGGTCTCGGCGTTCGGCGCGGGCACATAGAGCTTCCTCTGCCCTCGGGCGTTGGCGATCTCCGCCGCCGTGAAGCTCCCGTTCTCCCCCTCCCAGTTGCCCACGACCGGGAAATGGGCCGCGTGCCCGATCACGTCCCGCAGACAGCGCCGGTAGTTCACGTAACCCAACCGCCCCCACGAGGGCTCCGGCAAAGGAGAGTTGAAGCCGAGCACGTGGAAATCGAGCATGTCGCCGAGGTTCACCACGAAGTCCGGCGCCTCGGCGGCGATTTGGGGCGCCAGCTCGAGCAACACCTGCTCCTGGTAACTCGACGCGGACCAGTCGCCGGGGCTCACCTCGCGAGGGTCGATGTGTGTGTCCGAGATGAGGACGAAGCTGAAGGCCTCCCCGGACGCGCGCTGCGTGACGGCGCGCCCCGCATAGAGGAGGTCGTCGTGGGGCGGCGGGCCGTCGCCCTCACTCCTCGACGCCGCCGCCAACACGTACTCGTACTCGGTGCCCGCCTCGAGCCCCCGGAGCCGCCACTCGGCGACATCGGGCGCCGGGCTCGCCGGCGCCCAGGGGCCCATCCAGCTCTCCGTTCCCCGGACGCGGCGCCACAGCGCGAGCTCCTTCGGCTCTCCGCTCCCCACCACCGCGCTCACTCCGAAGGAGCTGTCCGTCGGCGTGAACACCAGAGGCGCGCCGACGAGCGCCAGGGGCACCTCCTCCTTTTCGGACGACGCGCCCGCGCCGCCGCCCATGCCCCCCGGGTGAGCCTCCGCCGCGTCCACGCCTTCGTCCCTGCTGCACCCGGACAAGCTCAGCAGGGCCGCCCCGAGTCCGACGACGAGCGCCCGTCTCATGAGACCACCTCGGCCTCCCGGGTCTCCTCCAGGACGGGGACCTCCTTCGGCGGGCTCGGCTCCCCCTTGCGAGGTTCGAGGAAGCGCGGGCGCAGCACCAACACCAGCGCCGGCACGACCACCAGCGCCGCCACGAGGGAGGCGAAGATCGACAGCCCGACGAGGAGCCCGAAGAAGCGCACCGGCTGAAACTCGGACACCGCCAAAACGAGGAAGCCGATCACGACGGACACGCCGTTGAAGATGATCCCGCGCCCTGCCGTCGCGAGCGTCCTCCCCACCGCCTCAGCCGGATCCAAGCCGGCGGCGCGCTCGTCGCGATAACGCCAGAGGAAGTGGATGGTGTAGTCGACCCCCACGCCGATCATGATCGAGGAGAGCAGGGCGGTCACCAGGTTGAGCTCGACGCCCGTGAGCCCCATCACGCCGAAGATCATCGCCAGGGCCATCAACAGCGGCGCGACCGCCAAGACTCCACCCGCCCAGGATCGCAGCACCAGGGCCACCACCAGCAGCGTGAGCCCCGCCGCCCAGGCGAGGCTCTCGATCTGCCCCCAGACGATGTGATGCACCAGCTCGGCCATGACGTCCAAGAGCCCGCCCACCAAACGCAGCGACCCCTCCGGGCGCTCCGCGACGTAGCTCTTCGTGTACGCGACGACGTCTGTGGCCGCTTGGGTCCCGCTGTCGGTGACCTTCGCCATGACCTGGGCGTGGCGATAGTCGAAGTCGACGAGCTTGGAGAAATCCTCCTCGCTGCCGCTCATCGTGTAGAGCAACAGGTACTGGGCGACGAGCTCCTTCGTCTCGGGGATGACGTCGTAGGCGGCGTCCCCCTCGTGCATGACCTGGTTCATCTTGCGCATGACGCCGGCCATGGAGGTCGTCGTGCCCACGGAGGGGTGCTTCTTCAGGTGCTGCTCGAGCCCATCGAGCTCCTGGAGGACCTTGGGATCCTTGACGTCCCCCTCGGCGACCACGGAGAGGCCCGCCCAGCCTCCGAGGTGCTCGTTCAACAGGTGGGTCGATCGCCAGATCGGATCTTCCTGTTGGTAGAAGCTCATGGGGTTCGTGTCGACGGTGACCCGCGTCGTGAACACCCCGGCCCCGAGACAAACGATCGCGGCCGCCAGCAGGATCCGCTTCGGGTGGCGGGGGACCACCCGCGCCACCCACGCCAGGCTCTTGCCGAGCAAGCCGGTCTCGCCCTGCGCCCCGCTCACGTCGACCACCGGCTTCGCCTTCGGCAGGACCGAGAGGACCGCGGGGATGAACAGCAGGCTGCCGAGCATCGCGAAGCACACGCCGACGGCCGCGAGCACGCCGAGCTGCTTCGCGGGCACCACCAGGTGCGACGAGAGGCACAGCATCCCGATCATGGTCGTCACGCCCGTCGCCAGAATGGGAGAGACCAGCTCCGCCCCGCCGCGCTGCGCCAGCTCTCGCGGGGTGAGGCGATTACCCGGCGCGTTGTCCTCCTGGTAGCGCGCGACGATGTGGATCCCATAGTCGTTGGCCACGGCGATCAGGATCACCGGCAACAGCACCGTCACCGTATGGATTTTCCAGCCGAGCAGCGGGATGAGCCCCATCGTCACGACGATCGCCATCACCGTCATCACGGTCGGGAGCAGCACGCCCCGCGCCTGGCGAAAACAGATCATCAGGAACACGAGCATCACCAGCAGACCCGCCGGCAAGAAGCGCCGCATGTCCTTCCGCATGTCACGGGTGAGGCTCACCCGCGTCACCGGCATGCCCCCGACGAGCGCCTCCCCTTCCCCCGGGTTCTCCTCGATGATGCGCTCCAGGGCGTCGATGAGCTCCGCGTCCTGTGCGTCGGGGGAGAGGAAACAGAGGGCGAGGGCGTGACGGAAATCCGTCGAGATCAGGTTGCCGTGGACCAACGGGTTGCGGGCGAGGCGCTCCCGGAGGGCCTGCTGCTCGGCCTCCGTCTCGGGGATGGCGGGGATCGCCGGCTCCACCGTCAGACCCAGGGAGTCCCCCTGGAGATCCTTGGCCGTGAACGGGCCGACCACGCGCTGGCAGTGCTCGAGGGACTCCATGCCCGCCGAGAGCTTCTGCAGGCGCGTGAGCACCCCCGGCGCGACGATGGAGTCCGCCGAGAGCACGATCATCGCCATGTCCGTGCCCCCGAAGATCTCTTCGATGCGATCGAGGTTGAGCCGCGTCGGGAGATCCCGCGGCAGCTGGTTCTTCATCTCCGTATCCATCTCCGCGCGCGGGAGCTGCAGCGCGAAGACCGCGGTGACGACGATGAACAGCGCGACGATGGGCCAGCGCAAGCGGATGACCACGGCCATGAGACGGTTCATCGATCTTCCTTTCTTCGAACCTCGCCTCAGAAGCTGAGCCGCAGCTCGGCGTAGCCGGCGGTGAGGCTCTCCTCGATCATGTCGAAGAGGGTCCCGTCGGGTCCCGAGTAGATCTCCGCGCCCACCGACGCGGTCATGGCGTCCGCCAGGTGATAGGAGAGCTTGGGGAACACCAGCCACTCCTGAGTCGTGACGTTCAGGAGACCCAGGGCCGAGAGGCTGAGAGTCTCGTGGAGGGTGAGCCACTCCAGCCGCAGCGACGCCGAATGTTGGATCTGCGCCAGCTGGTTGAAGAGCATCTGGTTGCGGTTGGCGATGGTCTGGAAGAGCGCCGTCTCGATGGCCTCTCGCACCAGGGGCGCCAGCGGCTCCGTCTGCCCGCGGAGCAACGCGGGATCGCCGTTCTCCGGCGGCGGCCGCTCCTGCCACTCGAAGGTGTAGCGCCCGAGGTACTGGGCGATCACGTTGATCGACCCGATCTGCCGATCGATCCCGATGACGTACTGCAGGTCCGGGTTGGGAGCGTGGACGGTCTCACGCCAGCGCACGGGCATCCGGTAGGCGGCCTCGCCCCGCAGACCGAAGGCGTCCCCGATCGCCGTGGAGAAATCGACCCCGACCACGTGGTGGGTGTAGGCCGTGCGGGAGACACGGATCTCCGCCTCGGGGCCGACGTCGTAGCCCGCGAGGGCGAAGCCCGGCAGCACCGCCGCCCCGTACAGGTACGACGCGGACGCCTCGAAGGAGCCCGCCTCGAGGTGCAGCCGCGTGGCCCAGAGCCCGTCCGCGAGGCGCCGCGAGGGGAAGGTCGGCTCCGCGAACACGACCATTTCGTCGAGCTGGATGTCCGGGTAGGTCGTCGGCAAATAGAGGGGCATCCACACCCCCTCGAGCCGGAACGGCAGGAAGTTCAGGAAGGCGCGCGCGCCCACGTTGCCCACGCGGCGGTCGTCCTCGACGGGCGAACGCACCCGAAAGTCGATCGGCGTCAGATTGTTCGTCGGGTTGAACGCGTCCGCGCGTCCCCAGACGACGATCTGCTTTCCCAGGCGCAGATCGAGAGGTCCCAGGTACGTGTTCACGTACGCCTCGCGCAGATCCACGAACAGCGCGCGCTCGCTCAGCTGCTGCCCGTAGCGCAGGCGCAGCTCACCGAAGGCGTCTCCCCGAGCGCCCACCCGCGCACGGGCCTGCAAGGCCAGCTCTCCATAGGCCGCCTGAATCGCAGGCTGTGAGGTCCCCGGGAGCACACCGATGAAGGTGTCGCTCCGGACGTAGCCGCCCAAGTCGAGGCTCGACTCGCCAGCGCCCGTCGTGGAGGGACCGTCCAGGCTGTCCTCGAAGAGCCCGCCCCCCGAGTCGACCACCGCGCCCACCTCCGCGGAGCCCTCGCCCGAGTCGAAGGCGAGCTCATCCGCGGCGCCTTCGCTCCCGGACGCCTCGCCCCCCTCCGCGCCGTCGCTCGACGCCTCGGCCGCGCCGACCTCGGCGCGGCCCTCTGCCCGCTCCTCGCCCTGCCAGCCTGGCTCGGCGGCTCCCGCCGGGATCGCCACGAGCAGCAGCGCCGCCGCGCAGAGACCCCACGGGCCTGCACCTCGCATCGCGTCCACGGGGCCCCTCATGCGACCGCCCACACGCCGGTGAGCATCACCGTCGAGAACCCCGCGGCCGCGCTCCCCAGGACGAGCTTGTCGCCAGGGCGCACGTCCCGCTCCAGCAGCAGCTGCCGATAGGTCACCGCCACGCTGGCGCTCGCCGTGTTTCCGTACAGGTGGTGCGTGTAGACGCCCTTCTCGGGCTGCGCACCGATGTCCTCGAGGATCTTGCGCACCATGATCTCGCTCGGCTGATGAAAGACGTAATGATCGATGTCGTCGGGGGCGAGACCGAGCTTGTCGAGGTTCCGCTTCGTGACGGGGGGGATGAGCTGTCCCAGCCGCATCAGCTCCACGGACGAAGACGAGAACGTGCCGCCGATGGGCGTCTGACACAGCTGCCAGTGGCTCGGCGCCGCGTGCGACTCGATCCCCCAGATGGCGATGCCGCCGTAGGGCCACGGCGTGCGGCGCAGCAAGACGCACGCCGCCGCGTTCCCCACCGTCAGCCCCGCCGACTTCGTGCGGAGGTCCCGCACGTTCTGGATGTCGTAGCTGAGATAGTCGTAGGTGAGCTCCGCGCTGCACACGAGGGCGGTCTCGTACTCGTCGTGCAACGCCATGTACGCGGCGGCCGTGTGGATGGCTTCCATGTGGCTCACGCAGGCCTCGGTCACGTCGAAGGCGTGCGTCTGCTCGAGCCCGAGGAGATCGGCCACCTCCATGGCCACCGCGGGCTCGAAGTACTGCCGGGGGATCGAGCCGCAGATCAACAAGTCCACGTCCTCGAGCCGGGCGCCATTGACCTCCAGACAGCTCCGCGCGGCCGCGGCGGCGTACTCCGCCACGCGGGCGTCCATGTCGGACTCCAGGTAGCGCGTCTGGGTGTTACAGAGCGCGAACACCTTCTCGATGCCGGACTCGATGGCAGGCCACTCCGCCTCGGGGCCACGGAAGTTCTCCCGGACACGGCGGATGATTTCGGCGTTGTCGACCCGCGTCTCGGGGAAATGGACGCCCGGCTTCGAGAGATGCAGCTTGGGTAAGCTCAAGGACGGCTCCTCGACGACTCAAAGATCAAGGACAGGTCTCCACCGTGGTGATGTACCAGGGGGTCGGGTTGGTGCAGGTCGTGCACAGCAACCCGAGCACCCAGGTCTCGTCCGCGGTCACCCCCGGGAACGCGCTGCCGTTCTCCTCGTGGGTCAGATCGCCCAGCTTGAAGGACGTCCCCGAGGTCACGTTGGCCCTCCAGATGTCGTCGGCGATGAACTCGAGGTTCAGGAAATCCGCCTCGATCTCGGCCACGGACTTGGACAGGCGCCCGATGAGGACCTCCGTGATCTGATTCGGGACGAAGGTGCCCCCGTAGCCGTGGGTCGTCATGGCGGACCAGTCGATGACGACGTCCGGGGTGCCCGCCGGCACGACGGTGGGCGTCAGCGCCTCCAGATCCGTCTGCCACTCCAGATGCGTGGACTCGTCGCTCATCGTCACCACGGCGGTGGTCTCCGCCGGATCGACCTGGAACGCCTGGATCATCTGCACGTCCTGCCCCAGGTTCGTCCCCGTCTGCGCCATCAGCGTGTAGCAGTGGGTGGCGGGATCGTTGACGTCCGGATCGAGGTACTCGAGGAAGGTCTCCTCCGTCACCTCGGACCCGAAGGCGGTGAACTCGCTCAGGTGCGCGGACGTGACTCCGTCCGTCACGAACTGCACCGTCGCCTGGACGTAGGAGGAGATGTCCGGAGCGTCGTCGTTGATCTTCTGAGCGACCTCCGCCGGCGGCAGGTTCCAGACGATCAGCACCATCGACTGGATGTCGGTGGCTGGAGCGACGGGATGCCCTTGGAAATTTTTCGTCAGAGAGCTCCAGTCGAACTCGAGGAGCGTCCGGGGCGCCACCTTCTGGACAGCCAGCTCGATCGAGCTGGAAAAGGTGTAGTTGTTGGACTCGTTCGCCTTCACCAGGAAGGGCGAGTCCCCTCCCCCGCACTGGCTCGCCTCACCGCTGGTGCCCGGAGCGGCTCCCGAGCCCGAGCCCGAGCCTGAGCCTGAGCCCGATTCCTCGCCGGCCCCCGGGTCGCCACAGCCGACCGCGAGCACGAGACTACACAAGAGAAGCCCTAGTTTCTTAGGAGAGAGATAGGTCACGCGTTTTCTTCCTCGATGTTCACTCGACGCGACTCCGACGGGAGGAGTGAGCTCTCCCCGTGACGACGACGCAGACTCGCCGATAGCTTGGTAACCGTTGGGTCACGGAAGCAGGCCGAACATTTCGAAAAAGATCATTTTTCGAGATTGCCCGCGCTGCGCGCAAAATTTTTTCTCGACTGTACTCATCGAGGGCGTCGCGGATTGTCTCGAATACGACGACTTCGACGCGTATGCTCGGCACGGCGCGGCTCCGTCGTCGCGGCGTCGTGCGACGGTGCGCACGTCCGACGAGCATTGCAATCGCTCCGCTCGCGGCCACCACTTGGTCGCTCGCATTCTCCCGTATGACTCACATTTCTCGAGACGAGCGTGGCCCGACGAGGGCCGCTACGCCGGCGCGCGGGCGCCGCTTCACCGAACGACGACGGCGCGCCGGAGCTTTGGCCGGCTTCGCGATCACCCTGGCGCTCGCGACGTCCGCGCAAGGCCAAGGCTACTACGCGGGGACGAAGAGCGCGCGCGCCGCCGGGCGCGCCGGCGCCTTCACGGCGAAGGCCGACGACCTCTCCGCCGTCGAGTACAACCCCGCCGGGCTGTCGCGTCTGCGTGGCTGGACGCTGCAGCTGGGCAACCGCTTCTCCTACAACATGGTGTCCTTCGAGCGGGCGTCGACGGAGGACTGGGGCAACACCTCGGGCGGTGTGCCCGCGACGGCCAGCTTCGGCCGTGTCGACAACGCCATGCCCTGGCAGGCGCTCGATCCGCTGATCGGTGTGGCGACGGATTTCGGGCTCGAGGACTGGGGGTTCGCCCTCTCCGCCTATTCACCGCCGGGCACGGCGCGCCTCGCGTTCCCCACCGGGGGCGGCCAGCGCTACATGATGGTGGAGCGCGACGCGCGGATCCTCGTGTACGCGGCGAGCGCCTCCTGGAAGTGGAAGGAGCTGTTCGGCGTGGGGGCATCCCTGCAGTGGGTGCACGTGCCGCACCTCGAGTACTCCCTCGTCGTCGACGCCGTCCCCTTCGCACGCCAGGCAAACCCCGTGTCCAGCACCTTCGACATGCTGTCGACCGTCCGCGGCTCGGACCCCTTCACCTTCAACGCGATCCTCGGGGCGTGGGTGCGCCCCGTGCCGTTCCTCGAGGTGGGCCTCTCCGGCCAGATCGTGCCCAGCCAGATCCGCACGCGCAGCACCCTCGACGTCAGCCCCATCTCCCTGACGGAGGACGTCACCCTCACCCGAGACGGCACGCCCGCCAACGACGTGAGCCTGACCCTCCCCCTCCCCCTGACCGCGCGCGGCGGGGTGCGCTACCTCCACGAGCGCGACGGCCGCACCGTCTTCGACGTCGAGCTCGACGTCGTCTACCAGACCTGGTCGCGCGTCTCCGATTTCCGCCTCGAGAGCGGCGACCTGGCGGCGACCCTGTCCGGGCAGCGGGTGTCCATCGGCGACATCGTGATCGACAAACAGTGGCGCGACACGGTCGCCGTCCTGCTCGGGGGCGACTACGCGGCCCTCCCCGACCGGGTCACGGTGCGCGCGGGCGTCGGCTACGAGAGCGCCGTCGCGAGGCCGAGCCACGCCCACGTCGATTTCGCCTCGGGCGCTCACGTGACGGGCGCCTTCGGGGCCTCCTTCCTCTTCGGATCCTTCGAGCTCGCCCTGAGCTACGGCTACCGTCACCAGCTCCCGCTCTCGGTCTCCGAGCAGGAGGGGCGCGTGTACCAGGAGACGCCCGGGAGCTTGTGCGAGCCGCCCTACACGGATCCCAACACCTGCCACCCGGCCTACTCGGGGCAGCCGTCACCGACGGTCAACGCGGGCCACTACGTGGCGTTCTCGCACATGGCCGGCCTCGACCTCCTTCACCGATTTTGACCCCCGCCGCCGGTTGCCGATGCCGAAGAGCGATGAGCACGACCTGACTCGAGACGACGCCGCGACACGGAGCGCGGAAGAAACCAGCGCCGACCGCGTACGACGCGAGGCGCCACGACTCACGACCTCGGGCGGGGGGAGCCGCTCGCCGTCGAGCCAGGACCGCTCCCCCCGCGTTCAGTCGAACACGAGAATCCCATTAGGAACCCAGCAGGAGGATGAAATGACACGAACCCCCGGAATCGTTCGACGAACCGTCCTGGTGGCCCTCGCCGCCACCTGTGGCCTCGGGATCCTGATCCCCGTCGGCGACGTTCAGGCAGGCCCCGACGCCGGCGCCATCATGAGCAAGGTCGCGACCACGCGAAAGCTCGATGGGTCCGAGGCCGTGGTGAAGATGAGCATCATCGATCAGAACGGCAGCAAGCGGGAGCGGAAGCTCTCCATGGCGACCAAGCTCTACGACGGCGGCAAGACCGAGAAGCGGATCTATCGGTTCCTCGAGCCTGCCGACGTGAAGGGCACGGGCGTGCTGGTCTTCGACTACGAGGACAAGGCGGACGACACCTGGGTGTTCCTGCCGGCCCTGAGGAAGACCCGCCGCGTCGTCAGCTCGGAGAAGAGCAAGAGCTTCATGGGGAGCGAGTTCTCCTACGCGGACCTGAACATCCCGGAGCTCAGCAACTACGAGTACGCCCTGGTGAAGGAAGAGAGCGTGGGCGGCGAGGCTTGTTACGTGATCGAGGTGAAGCCCAAGACGCCCGCCATCGGGAAGGACGAGGGGTACTCGAAGAAGCTGTACTGGGTGAGCAAGTCGAAGCACGCGGTGCTCAAGGGGCACTTCTTCGACCTGCAGGGCAAGCTGCTGAAGGAGCTGACCGCCGGAGACGTGAAGGTCCTCGACGCCAAGAAGGGCCGCGTGCGCGCCCTGCGCATGGAGATGAAGAACGTCCAGAACGGGCGACGCTCCGTCTTCGAGACGCAGAAGGTCGCGTTCACGCCCGACACGAAGGACGAGTACTTCACGACCGCCTACCTCGAGCGCCCCTGAGCGGCGCAGGCGCTCAGGACGGCCCCAACGCCCGCGCTCCGGCGCGGGCGTCCTGGCCCGTTCGAATACGGGCGATACCTCAACCCGAGACGGCGACCTCCGCCGCAGGCGGGGCGCTCTCCAGGGGCGGCAGGAAGGTCTCGTAGAGGAACGCGCAGTCCTTCCTGATCTGCTCTTCGGTGAGGCCGTACTTGGCGAGGTCGTACTTGTGCTCCGACTTGTAGGCCCGCTGCTTGGCGGCGATCTTCTCGACCTTCGCGGCGAGCTCGGGGGTCAGCTCGTGGCCGAGGAAGGCGCACATCTCCTCCACCACCGTCTCGAACTCCCTCATCATCCGGTCATACCGGACGAAGTAGACCCGGCTCGCGTCGATCCTGCCTGCCGTCCAGTCCTCGTGGAACCGCTGGAGGATCTTGACGAGCCCCGCGTAGAGACGGTCGAGGTAGCGCCGCCGCACCTCCTCCGGCTTGTTCCAGAAACCGAAGGCGCGATCGAGGGGCCCGGTGACGAGGCTCATCGTGCTCGGGATGATGTCGACGGGATCCCGCAGCATGTAGAGGATCTGAGCCTCCGGGAACCGCTTCATGAACTGGGGCAAGCGCGTGGAGAGCGTGAACAGCTTCGCCACGTTCCGCTCGCCGCCGTGCAGCACCAGGCTGCGCGCCCAGATCGTCTCGAGCCACGCGAAATCCCGCTCCGAGGTGTCACGGAACCGGGGGTCGAACTCGTCGAGGGTGTCCTCCTCGTCGAAGGCGAGGAAGAAGCCGTAGAGGAAGAAGCCGTCGAGGTACCGGAAGAGGATCGACACGTCGTCCGTCTCCACGGAGGTCAGGCTGGTCTCGTGGGCGGCCGTGGAGTGCCACTTCGCCGGGCTCAGCTTCTCCAGCAGAGGCAAGGCGGGCGCCAGGAGCTTCTGCAGGGTGAGAGACGGATAGAGCATCAAGAACAGCTCCATCCCCGCGCCGAAGCCCGCGTCGGACAAGAACCGCTGCAAGAACGTGGTCCCCGTGCGCGGGTTGCCGACCAGGACGATGGGGCGCGTCGCTCGCGTCCGCTTCAGGCGCGGGAAGAAGACCCGGTCCAGGATCATGAAGCCGCCGACGGTGACCCGCAGGAACCCGAAGAAGAGCGCCAAAAAGAGAGGCGCGACGCGGACGCCGTGGGCGCGCCGAAGCACGCGATAGAGCCGTCCCATCCTCCCCAGGGTGCTGTTCATGGGCTTTGACTAACGCGAAGCAACGAGCGAGTGCAACTGATCGCAACGCGCCCGATGAACATTCGGCGCGGTCGCCGGAGCACGCTGCCCTTGCGACGGAATCATGCAGAGACGTTGTGGACGCGCGAGCCGATGTCTCAAAAAAAGACACGAGTCTCACAATGAACTGCCTGTCGAATCGACGCGACAGTTACTAACACTCAAATTGGCGCCCCCTTCGAGCCCCCGTCCGCCCGGGGCTCGAGTGGCGCCGTCCCGGACCGTCTCGTAGGCTCGACGTGCCCCCGACGCCGCCGTCCCTGACGATATGGCCCGAAGATCCTGGCACCACGTCCGGCTCTACACCGTGGGCCACTCCACCCGGAGCCTCGATGAGCTCGTGGAGCTCCTCCGGGCGTTCGGGATCTCCCTGCTCGTGGACATCCGCACGGTGCCGCGCTCGCGCCGCAACCCTCAGTTCAACATCGACGCGCTCCCGGGCGCGCTCGCCGACCTGGGCCTCGACTACGTCCACCTGCCGCGGCTCGGCGGGCTCCGGCGGGTGCGCGGCGACTCCGTCAACACCGCGTGGCGCAACGCCAGCTTTCAGGGCTACGCGGATCACATGCAGAGCGAGGAGTTCGAAGCGGGCCTCGCCGAGCTCCACGGGCACCTGGTGGATCCGGCGCGGCGCGGCCCCGGCGCGTTGATGTGCGCCGAAGCGGTGCCCTGGCGCTGTCACCGCTCCCTGGTCGCGGACGCGCTCACGGCGCGCGGCGCCGAGGTCCAGCACATCCTGTCGACGAAGCGTGCCCAGCCCCACCGCATGACCCCCTTCGCCCGAGTGGACGGCGAGCGGGTCACCTACCCGGGCCAGGCGGACGCCGGGGGATGATCGGCGACGAGCTCCTCACCGAGCTCGCGCAACCACGCCGCGTAGCCGTCCTCGTCCCAGGCGGCCTGCATCTCCAGGAGCTGCTGGGACGCGCGCTGCCGCGGCTCGCCGTGGAGCTGGCGGATCGCCTCGGGGAAGAGCAGCGTGTTCTCCTTCTCCATGTGCGTGCGCTCGAACTGCACCAGCTCGCGCACCGTGGCGACCACCTCGTCCCGGTTCGCGGCGCTCCACGGCTGCTTCTGAGCGGCGGTGCGCCGGAGCCGCCGCATCAGGCGACGCTCGTGGCGGTGCTGGTCACGGATGAACTCCAACGGCCCCCCGGGCGCAGAGAACCCCGCGTCCACCAGCGCGGGGATGAGCACGTGCTCCTCCTTGTGGTGGTGCCCGAGCTCCGCGTACTGCGACAAGAAGAACACGAAGCGATTCAGCTCGTGGCGCTCGAAGGGCTCCCCCGCCTCCACGGCTTCCGCGTAGCTCTCGAAGGCGCCCAGCACCCGATTGATGAAGCGGTGCTCGGCGTAGAGGGTCTCGAAGAGATCGGTGGCCATGTCCGGGCGAGGGTACCAGCGCCCCTCCGCCGGACGCCACCGCGCCCCCGCCGCATCCCCGGGCTCCGTCCCGAGAGGGGGAGGGTTCTCTCGACCCTGCGCCCGCGGTCCGTCCGCTCCCGCGGGCCAGCGCCGCCCGGCCCCCACCGGGCTCAATATAACCGTCCCTCTATATTACATTACGGTTATCCAAGCCGCCGCCTCAGCGCCCGCTCGGCGCCGCCCTGGTCCTCGGGACGGACACGACGTGGTATGTGCCAGGACGCCATGAGGTCGACGTTCGCGGTGCTCACGAGCTTGGCCCTGGGCTGCTCCACGCCCTCCAGTCCTCCGCCCGCGCGCTCTCCCGCCCCCCCGCCGACGACCGAAGCCACCGCGGACACCGACGGCTCGGACGCGCTCCCCGACGGGGAGCCCCCCCAGGCGGACCAGGGCGAAGGCGACGCGCCGCTCCCCTCGGCCTCGACGAAGCCCGCGGACGCCCCAACGGACCCCGTCGACGCTCCGACGGACCCCGTCGACACCCCGACGAAGCCCGCGCCCCTCCCGGCGGGCACGACCGTCCTCCACGTGGGCTCCTCCACCGCGGGCGCCCTCGGCATCGATCTCAAGCGGGAGCTCGAGGAGCGCGGCGTCCGCTGCGTCCTGCGCTTCAAGGAGTCCACCTTCATCCCCCAGTGGGCCGGCGAGGAGATGGGGCTCCGCAAGCTCCTCGCCAACTACAACCCGGATCTCGTCATCATCAGCCTCGGAGGCAACGAGGTCACGATGCCGAACCCGGGCGCGCGCGCCAGCGCGATCCGTCGCATCGTGCAGATGGTCGGCGATCGACCCTGCTTGTGGATCGGCACCCCGAAGTGGGAGGCACGACCGCACACCGGCATCCTCGACGTGATCCGCGAGAACTCGGGTTCGTGCCACTACATCGACACGGACGCGCTCGTGCCCAACCTCGAGCCCCTCCCCGACGGGATCCACCCGACGTTCAACGAGCGGCGCCGCTGGGCCCGCGCCATGATCCGCTGGCTCGAGCACAACCGGGACCCGGACGGGCCCCTCCCCTGGAGCATCAAGGAGCCCCAGGAGCTCCCCCCGGAGCCCTGAGGCCTCACGCCCCTCACGAATCTCTCACTGAAGCATCACCGGCAGCTTGAGGCGCCCGGAAGCGACCCGCGGAAGACCCGCGGCGCCCCCTGCGGACGCCGCGGATCGCGCCCCCCGGATCAGCGCTGCTCGATGCAGCGCGCCCCTTCGCTCTCCAGATCCAGCTCGTAGCCGTCCGGACACTCGCCGTTCGTCGGAGGCCCGGCGCAGAGGTACTCGCCCTCGCTCGCGAGGAAGAGCTCGTAGTTCGGGGGGCAGTCCTCCTCCGGCGGGGGCCCATCCGGCGGAGGACACTCGTCGGGCTCCACGAGGACCGTGTCGGACTTGCCCTTCGCCGGCGACGCGTGCACGTACTCGATGCCCGGCCGACAGAAGCCCGCGGAGCCGAAGGCCTCGGCGGACACCCAGAGCTCGTACACCATCCGGAAATCCCACTCGGGCGCGTCGGGGCTCACCTCGTACCCCTCACCGCCCGGGCACGGCGACGACTCCTCGTCGCAGTAGCCGCAGCCGTTCATGTTGCGGTCGAGGGAGGAGGTGGTGGCCAGGACGTGATCCGGATCGCCAACGAACATCTTCCCGTCGCCGCCGGTCACCCCAGCGGACGCGTAGCCGCAGTCCGTGGGCATCCCGTCTTCGATGAAGTCGAGCTTGAAGTGCATCGCGAGCTCGTCGTCGCAGTCGTACAGCTTGAGCTCGACGTGATCGCTCTTGTACAGGTCCTTCAGCGTGTGACCGCGCTTCGAGCTCCAGCCGGTCTCCAGGGAGCACTCCCCGTAGGTGGTGTCCACGAAATCGGGATCGAAGATCACGCGCAGGTGCACGTACTCCTCCCCGGCGCTGACCTCGGTGATGTGCTCCACCGTGGCGGACGGCACGTCGCTGTCCTCACCGAAGAAGCAGGTCGACCCTGCGTCCTTGACCTCGACCTTGCCCTCGAGGAACGCGTCGCTGTTGCAGCCTCCCCCCGGAGGGGCGCACTCCTGCGCCGTCTCGGGTCCGCACCCGGGCTGGAGCGGTCCCGCGGTCACACCGCCTCCCGGGATGACCGGCGCGTTAGTGATGGAACCGGACGAGCCGTTGTTGCCGTTGGCCCCGTCGGATCCGCTGCCGCTGCTCCCGGTGCCTCCGACCTGGCTGCCATTGCCCGCTTGCCCGCCGGCGCTGCCCTCGCTCGATCCTCCGCACGCGTAGAGCCCGCACAGGGCCGCGAGGCTCGCCAACATCGACCGTGCCATCCATCTCGCCATGATTTGCGTCCTTCCTCGTCCTCGTGTTTCGGCGCTCTCGCCCACCACTCCGCTCGTCGCCCGCTGATCGTCGTCGCTCACCGTACGACTCCGAGCGGGCAGCCGATGGAGTAGAAGAGCTGTTGACCCGTGGACTTCACGTTGCCGCAGGTCGCCTCACAGAGGTGGATCCTGGTGGGCTGCTGCGGGTCATCGAAGTACCAACCGCCGTCCTTGGCGTCGCACCCGGCCTCCGCCGTGACCTCCGGGATCGAGACGTAGGTGCACTCCTGATCCAGGTAGGCGACCGTCGACGCCTCGAAGTTCACGTCCCTGGTGCTCGCCTCCTGGAGCGTGAGCTCACAGGGCAGCCGGGCCGCGTTGCGCACCGCCCGGAAGTTCGCGAGCACCTGCTCGGCGTTGTCGAGATCCGCCAGGAACGCGTTCTCCGTCCCCCCCGCCTCGGCGATGACCCGTAGGTTGGTGAGCGAGGGCCCGACCCCCAGCACGTAGGTGCGGATGCCGTGATCGCTCAGACACTCCTCGGCGGCGGCCACGGCGTCGTCCAGGGTGGGCTCGCAGGTCTCCTGGCTCAGGGGCGCCTTGGGCTCCCCGTCCGTGACCAACAGGATGACCGGCGCCCGCCCCGGGTGAGCGTCGCGATAGGTCTTCACGTAGCTGCAGGCGCCGCGGATGGCCGCCCCCGTCGGTGTCTCGCCCGTAGGCTCCCGAGCGTCGAGCGACGCGATCAGCGCATCTTTCTGGCCTGGCAGAGCTCCCAGCTCGACGCTCGGCTCGGCGTAGTCCGCGGGCGAGCAGCTCGTCGCGCCCAGGGGCTGCTGCCCGAAGTACCCGATGCCCGCGCCGATGCCCACGCTCTCCTCGTCTTCCAGGAAGGCGCGCACCGCTTGCTGCACGATCTGCAGGCGCGTCGTGCCGGTGCTCTCGTCGACGATCGTCGACATAGACCCGGACTGATCGAACATCAGATACAGATCGATGGGGACGGCCTCCCCCTCGTAGATTTCGCCTGCGCAGCCGTCCCCCACGTCGAGGCCGCGGCAGTTGCCCTCGTCGTCCAGGCCGCCGTAACGACGCACCTCGTCGCCCGACGAGATGTCGAGGTTGCCCGAGCTCCCCACCCCGCCGGTGCCGTCCTCGGAGCCCGCGGCGCCGTCGCCCTGATCGTCGCTCCCGCAGGCGGCGGCGAAACACGTGCCCAGGACCGCCAAGGCCAAGGAGAACCTCGCCCGTCGCCAGCTCGCGCCCCCGCGCCTCGCACCCGGTTCGTCGAAACGGTTTTTGGCCATGTGCGGGGAGAGGTGCCCGCAGCTCACCGCCACGGTTCAGAAATCGACATGCCCCCCTCGGGCGGCTCGCCGCAGCGCGCAGAGGGCATTTCTGCAGTGGACGCGAGCGCCGCGTTGGCGCACCTTGATCCCGTCATGTCCCTCCGGGTGGCTACTGCGCGGTCGACCGGTACGGAGCCGGAATCGAACGTCGTCCCTCTCTCCGTCAGCGACGAGGCGATCGTGCGCGGCCTCGTCGCGGAGGAGCAGTGGGCAGCCGACGCCCTCTACGATCGCTACGCCGGCGCCATCGAGCGCATGCTGCGGCGGACGTTGGGGCGCGAGCGGCACACGGACATCGAAGACCTGCTGCACGACGTCTTCCTGCAAGCGATCGTCTCCGCCGACAAACTGCGCGACTCCGTCGCGCTCCTCGCCTGGTTGCAGAAGATCGCCGTGCACACAGCCTACCGTGCGATGCGCCGACGCCGCGCGCGCAGCTGGCTGCGCTTCTACGAACCCGAGCGGCTCCCGGAGGTGTTCGTCGACGACGTGTCTCCGGAGCTGCGCGAGGCGTACTCGGCGTTCTACGATCTCCTCCAGCGCATCCCCGCCAGTGAGCAACTCGTGTTCACACTTCGCTACGTGGAGGGAATGGAGCTCACGCGCATCGCCGACGCGTGCGACGTCTCCTTGTCGACCGCGAAGCGCCGCCTCGCCAAGGCGGAGGCCCGCTTCTCGACGCTCGCCAGCAGAGATCCAGTCCTCGCGGGTTGGATCGGGGAGGGCACGTGGTGGCCACGATGAACCGCACGAAGCTCGACGAGCTGGGCGCCGCCATGGCGCAGGTGTCCGACGCGCGCGCGGACGCGCCGCGGGCGGTGCACGGCGCACGCCAACGCTTGCGGGAGAGCCTCGCGGAGAAGCGCGCACGTCGGACCGCGCCGCGCGCCGCACGCTGGGTCGTGCCCGCCGCCGTGGTCGGGCTCTGCGCGGTGGGCGGAGCCGGCGTCCTCGGCGCCGCGTGGTGGCTCGCGGAGCCGAAGCCCCTCACCGCCCACGTGGAGTCGCGTTCGCTCGCCCTCTCCGGCGACTGGATCAGCACCGCGGCGGAGACGAAGCAGCTGCGCTTCTCGGACGGGACGACCCTCTCGCTCCATCCGGAGACACGGCTCCAGCTGCGGGAGACGTCCCCGCGCGGCGCCTCCGTCGTGCTGGCGCGCGGCCGCGCTCTCGCCAACGTGGAGCACACCGGCAAGGCCGAGTGGCGGTTCACCGCGGGGCCGTTCCAGGTGCGGGTCACGGGGACGGAGTTCGACCTCGCCTGGGATCCGGACACGGGAGTGTTCGAGCTCGCCCTGCACCAGGGCGAGGTGCTCCTCGAGGGCCCGCAGGTGGAGGGCACGCGCGCCATCCGCAAGGGCGACTACGTCAAGATCGAGGTGGAGCCCCGGCAGACCGCCGGCGCCGAGGGAGCCACGCGGCGAGCCGACACCGAGACGGACCCGGCTCACCTCGCGGACGGCACGCACGACGATCTCGAGGACCCTCTCCAGGACGAAGCGCACGACGGCGCGGACACCGCGCCCGCGGATCTCGCGGACGAGCCGGGCGACGACACGGCGTCCGCCGGCGCCGACGCGCGGCGTCCGGCGCCGGCGCGCTGGCAAGATCTCCTGGAGAGCGGGCAGCGCAGCGAGGCCCTGCGCGCGGTGGATCGCGTCGGGCCCGCGCGCGCCATCGAGCAGGCCTCCGCCCGTGAGCTCTGGACCCTCGCGAACGCCGCGCGCCTCGGGGGACGCCCGGAGCTGGCTCGTAGCGCGTTGCAGGTGCTCCGAAGCAAGCATGGCCAGCGTGGACAGACTGCGTTCGTGCTGGGTAAGGTCGCGGCAGACCAGCTGCGCGCGAGGTCCGAGGCGATCACGTGGTTCGAGACGTACCTGACGGAGGCTCCCCGGGGCCCCTTCGCGGAGCAAGCGCTGGGCAGGCTGGTGGAGCTCCAGGCAGGGACTCCGAGCGGGCGACGCGCGGCGGAGCAGTACCTCGAGCGTCATCCGAACGGCGCCTACGCTCCCTTCGCGCGCTCGTCCTTGCGCTGATCGTCCTCGCCGCGCCCTGGGCGTACGGGGGCGAGGAGCCGCGCCACGTCCTGATCATCGGCGAACGCGGCGCGCGCTCCACGAGCCGGCAGCTCGGCGAGGAGCTGGAGCTCATGGGCTTCGGCGTCTCGACCCAGGCGGGCGACGAGCGCGCCGCGGAGCGCGCGCTGCAGCGCTCCGATCTGGCGGCGGTCGTGTTCGTGCCCGAGGAGGAGGAGGGCGTGCGCGCCTGGGTGCGCGACGACGCGGGCGAGGAGCCCGCGGAGCTCGAGCTCGACGTCGAGGGATCTCGCGACACGTTCGCGCTGCGCACGGCGGAGCTCTTGCGGGGGCGCCTCATGCCGGGTCCTTCCCCGCGCGGTGGCTCCGCCGACGACGAGGGCGGAGCGACGTCCGCTTCTCGGTTCTCCATCTCCTTGGGACCGTCGGTGATCGCGAGCTCCTACGCGGCCGCGCTGATCGGGCTGACCGGCGACGTGTCCTGGTCCATCACGGAGCGCCTCGCCCTGGGCCCGTACCTGCTCGTGTCCCTCGAGCGCGGCGCCTGGAACGCCGCTCCCCAACATTTCTCGGTGCGCCAGCTGGAGGGCGGCGCCAAGGCGCGCTTCGCCCTGCTCGAACCAGACGCGGAGCTGCAGGTGGATCTGTTGGGGCGCGTCGGGCTCCGCAGCCTCTCCCTGCGCGCGGAGTCGGGCCCTCCCCCGGAACGCACGACGGGCTCCCTGTACGGCCCCACCATCGGCCTCGGCGTGGGCGCCGCCTATTCCCTGTCGCCCTGGCTGAGCCTCGGCGGCGACGTCACCTTCGTGACGGGCTTCCCCGTCTGGGATGCCTTCACGACGAACCCGGATTTCGGCCGTGGTCAGCAGCGACGCGCCGAAGAGGCGAAGCCGGGACCGGGCCCCGACTTCCAGTGGGTGACGTCGCTCCTGCTCACCGCTCGCTGGTGAGCGCGCGTTGCGTGGACTCAGGGTCGCGCGGAATCGGGCGCGCGGAATCGGGCGCGCGGAATCGGGCAAGAATCGGCAGGGCCCCCGCGGCGGGCCACAAGGAACCTCCGCGCGTCGCCCCTTTCCTCGAAAGGGGCCCCTCCGCAGGCCGCTCGAATCTCTCCTCGATCCATCTTAGGTAAACTTTTTCATAACCACTCGAACCCGTGAGCGCTCACGGGGCCCTCGCCGACGAAGGCGGGCGGTGAGCTGGCGACGCGCTCACCGCGCGTGGCGCCACGCGCGGCGCGCGCGGTGACCTCACGAGGGCCCTCCCGGCGAGCGCGCAGGATCTCGAGACGCCGTTCGCCCCGACGCGCGGAAGCCCTCGAAACCACGACCTCCCGCGACACACGACGAGCCCCACGACGCGCGCTCCACGACACTCGAAGAGCTTCCGACGACGTCGATCGACGTCACGAGCTACAGACACCGCACATCACACACCTCCCGCCACACCCTGTGAGGACATGCCTCAACAATGAAAGCGCATAGGCCATGCGAAAGTGCGAACAGGCCGGCGGGCGGGTATTCTGTGTGTTCGGAACGACGCCGACCGGGATCTCGCCATGAAACAATCGTCTCACATTCTCCGCCGCTCATTGGCCTTCGGCTCCATCCTCGTGGGAGCGAGCCTGGGCTTCGCCTGTGGTTCCGACGACGGCAACGACGGGGGCGCCGACTCCGGAACCGGTGGTCACTCCCATCTCGACACCGGGAACGGGGGCGACGGCAACGGCGGGAGCGACGGTGCTCCCCGGGTCGGTGGCAGCGTCGACCTCACCGAGCAGGAAGTGAACGACATCTTGAACGCCTCCTGCACCGGCTGGAGCGGCGAGGGCGAGGCGCTGCCCGCCGTCCTGCAGCTCGTCGTGGACACGAGCGGGTCGATGGATGACCGGGCGCCGGGGAGCAACGACAGCAAGTGGGAGGTGACCCGCGACGCCTTGGCCTCCGCGCTCGAGTCGCTCCCGCCCTCGGTCTCGACGGGCATGCTCCTCTACCCGAACCAGAACACGCAGCGGAACAGCCAACCGGGCGACGTCGAGGACTGCGTCAACACGGACGCGATGATCCCCATCGACGCCCTCGGCCAGAGCGGCTCCGATCATCGCGAGCAGCTGGCGGACGCCCTCGCCAGCGCCAACGTGCGCTCCTACACCCCGACGCACGACGCCTTCGGCTACGCCCTCGAGGAGAGCCTCCTGCCGTACCAGGGGAACGCGACCAAGTTCATGCTCCTCATCACGGACGGCGCGCCGACCCTGGCCCAGGGCTGCGTCAACCCGGGCGGGCGGCGGGGTGTCTCCGACGCGCCCACGCAGCCCATCGTGGACCTCGTGGAGACCGCGCGCAGCGAGCACGGGATCCGCACTTTCCTCATCGGTTCCCCCGGCAGCGAGGAGTCGTCCAACTCGGGCGGCGGGGACATGCGCCCCTGGCTCTCCCGCGCCGCCGTGCTCGGCGGCACCGCCCCGGACGACTGTGACGAGGAGGGCCCGAACTTCTGCCACATGGACATGACGCAGGAGCCGGACTTCGCCGCCGCGCTGAGCGACGCCCTCGCCTCGATCGCCGGGCAGATCATCGACTCCTGCACCTTCGCGATGCCCGATCCGCCCGAGGGCGAGCGCATCGATCCGGCCCTCACCAACGTGATCATCACCTGGGGCTCCGGGCAGTCCACGCTCATCCTCGGCGACGACACGACGGACTGCACCGTCGGGTGGCAGTCGAGCGGCGCGGACGAGCTCACCCTCTGCGAAGAGACCTGCAAAGCCGTCAAGGCGGACAGCAACGCCCGACTGCACCTCGCCTTCGGCTGCGGCGTCGACATCATCCCCGTGCGCTGACGAGCCCCCGGACGACAACGCCCCACGATGGCTCCGGAACCTCACGTTCCGGAGCCAGACCTGCGCGCGGCGACCGCGCAACCCCGATGCACGTCGGGGCGCTCCTCGTGGGAGGACGAGGACGTCACGCGCCACCGTCGATGCATGTCGGGGCGCTCCTCGTGGGAGGACGAGGACGTCACGCGCCACCG
>Ga0207873_1000531_pt1 | contig 41404 bp, 42 predicted proteins | sample BGWIniCompost_FD_187373 | JGI IMG/M metagenome (GOLD analysis project Ga0207873, IMG submission 187373) | Cellulose adapted compost microbial communities from Newby Island Compost Facility, Milpitas, CA, USA - BGW Initial Compost (SPAdes)... ... | reverse complement strand
GACGGGGTAACACCTGGCCGCATTATCTGCTCTATCAGAAAAACTTGGAGGACCCATGACCTTCCATTATGATACCAGATTTTGCGGCCTATCTCTTTTGGTGTGTTGAAGTGTTGATTTGTTGAGGTGTTGAAGTTGTCTGCCATCCCAGGGCGTACCCAGAATCTGGAGTGTTTACGTGTTTACGTTGTGCGTTCATCGGATTGCATACCTGGATGGATGTGCGTAGGTGCTTCAGGGCCACAACTACCACTGCCTATCGCCCACTGCCCACTGAACTTGTGGCGACAAATCCTTCAGTATGTAGATAATGAGCCTCGTTGACATAGTCTTTACCAAACAAAAGAACATCGTGTAATTGGCCTCGTAAGTCAATGGTAATCAGCTAATTGCAGGAGACAACATGAGGATCATTACGGCGCTGGCATAGTTCTGTTGATAGGGAAGGCGAAACAAGAATTGTAAAACCAACTTATTGAAAAGTAAAACATCACAACTATGAAAGTAAAATTCTTAATGCTGACTATGGTGCTTGGAAGCCTGCTCTTTGTTCAGTGTAATCAAACGCGCGATAACAAGACTGGCGAATCCAGCGGCAACTACGACACTCAATCCGACCGTGACGATGTGATAGACCGCGAACGTCAGGAGATGGCACAGAACCTTAGAGAAGTACGCGATGATATCGATCGTGAACTCGAAGAAGTCTCCAACGAAATGGAGAATGCATCAGACGAGGCTCGCCGTGACCTCGAAGAAACGAAAAAGGATCTGACGGACCGTCGGTCCAAAGTAGAAGAAAAGCTGGATGAAGTAGAGAATGCCACGGCTGATACCTGGGATGATATCAAGGACGGTGCGAGCAATACCCTGGAAGACGTCAAGGAAGGATTCCGTGACGCGGGTGACGAAATTGAGGATCGCCTGGATCAGTAATCCGGACTGAGACATCCGGCTTTAGTCTTATATTTAGTCTTATATATAGATCGAAGCTGCCATTGAGGGGTTATTTATCCGGCAAGTTTTGAATGACCTCACTCTGGCAGCTTCTCACTTTTATGCATACAGTATGAACACGAAGATTTCCAATTGGCGATGGCTGGCCGTGCCGGTAATCGTCTGTATGATGTTGCCGCTGATTTGGGGATGCAAGGCAAGCAACACAACCAAGGGTGGCGCCATCGGTGCTGGGGTGGGAGGAGCCCTGGGCGGCGTGATTGGCAGTAAGTCGGATAACACTGCCGTTGGCGCCATTATCGGTGCGACGATCGGCGGCGCGGCCGGCGCGTTGATCGGGCGGCACATGGATAAGCAGGCTGAAGAACTTCGCCGCGACCTGGAAGGAGCGCACGTCGAACGCGTTGGTGAGGGAATACGAATCACATTCGACTCGGGTCTTTTGTTCGATCACGACTCATATCAGCTGAAACCTCAGACTGAGGAAAATCTCACCGAGCTTGCCGAAACGCTCAAAAAATACGATGACACCAATATCCTCATAGAGGGCCATACCGATAACACGGGTGCCGAAGACTATAATCAGCAATTGTCGGATTGGCGGGCGGAAGCTGTTTCAAAATTTATCGCCGAAAAGGGCGTAAAGAATAGTCGCATTACGATGCAAGGCTATGGCGAGATGCAGCCGGTAGCCTCCAACGATACCGCCGAGGGACGCCAGCAAAACCGGCGCGTTGAAGTGGCGATTTATGCCAACAAGAAAATGCAACGCATGGCCGAAAAGGGAGAACTCGGAGAACTCTGATTTCAGCACTTCCGCAAAGAGGGATCGCTCGGCAACGAACGTCCCTCTTTGCTTTTTCCTCACCTTCACATGTTCGGTGCTAAGGTTCCCGTTGCTCTTGGCTATATTTCGAGGGAATACTATATACTATCCCCATGGCCAAACGCAAGTTGCAGGACCCCACCCTTCAGGAAAAATTCGAAGAACTGGACCGCAAGAACGAGGAGGCCCTCCTCGGCGGAGGAAAAGAACGCATCGAACAACAACATGCAAAAGGAAAACTCACCGCCAGGGAACGTATCGAATTGATCCTGGATCCCGGCTCTTTCGAAGAGTTGGGAAAATTCGTCATGCATCGGTCCAAAGACTTCGGACTGGACAAGACCTACATTCTTGGTGACGGTGTAGTAACCGGGTATGGCACCATCCATGGCCGGCTCGTTTACATCTTTTCACAGGACTTCACCGTCTTTGGCGGGTCGTTGTCGGAAACCCACGCTGAAAAGATTGTAAAGATCATGGACCTGGCGCTCAAGAATGGCGCGCCCATTATCGGCCTCAACGATTCAGGGGGTGCCCGAATCCAGGAGGGCGTCGTATCACTGGGAGGTTACGCCGACATATTTTATCGTAACACGCTCGCCTCGGGAGTAATCCCTCAAATCTCTGCCATTATGGGACCTTGCGCGGGTGGCGCTGTGTATTCACCGGCAATCACCGATTTCATATTCATGGTGGAGAATACTTCCTTCATGTTTGTAACCGGACCCAACGTCGTACGAACCGTTACTCATGAAGATGTGACGGCCGAAGTTCTCGGCGGAGCTCAAACCCACAGCACCAAGAGTGGAGTAACCCATTTCGCATGCGCCAATGAGGTAGAGTGTCTCAACCAAATTCGGAGGCTGCTTAGCTATATTCCGCAGAACTGCGAAGAAGATCCTCCGTCAGTTCCTTATACACCTTCTGATGAGTCGCGGCCGCAGCTCAATGAAATTGTTCCCGCCAATCCGAACCATCCCTACGACATGCGGGACGTTATCAACGGTGTCGTGGATCCGGATAGTTTCTTTGAAGTGCATCGTAATTTCGCAGAGAACATCGTCGTCGGGTTTGCTCGTCTCGGAGGGAGAAGTATTGGTATTGTTGGCAATCAGCCAGCATCCCTTGCGGGTGTGCTGGACATTAACGCAAGCGTAAAGGGGGCTCGCTTCGTGAGGTTCTGTGATTCCTTTAACATCCCCTTGTTGGTGTTTGTTGATGTACCGGGTTTTCTTCCCGGCACGGATCAGGAATGGAATGCTATCATCACCAACGGTGCAAAACTACTCTATGCGTTTTCGGAAGCGACCGTTCCCCGCGTGACGGTAATAACCAGGAAGGCGTATGGCGGTGCTTACGATGTGATGAACTCCAAACACATTGGTGCCGATCTGAACTTCGCATGGCCTACCGCCGAGATCGCCGTAATGGGAGCGCGAGGAGCTGCTGAGATTATTTTCAAACGCGAGATCGCCGAGGCACCGGATCCGGAAAAGAAACTCAGTGAAAAAGTGGAGGAGTACACGCGCAAATTTGCCAATCCCTATCGCGCCGCGCACCGGGGTTATATCGATGAAGTGATTTACCCTGATCAGACAAGAATAAAGTTGCTCAAAGCCTATGCGATGCTTGAAAACAAAGTTGTTACTTTGCCACGCAAAAAGCATGGGAACATCCCACTGTAGAAAGGCTAAATAACATATACGCTAATATGGACAAGAAAAGCAGGCAGTTTCTTTTTGACTATCTCAACAACGCGTCACCCACTGGTTTTGAAGCCCCGGGTCAGCAGATCTGGCTGGACTACATCAAACCCTATATCGACGACCAGATTATCGATGTTTATGGTACAGCAGTTGGTGTTATCAACCCCAAAGCAGAGTACAAGGTAGTCATCGAGGCGCACGCCGACGAGATCTCATGGTTTGTCAACTATATCACGGACGACGGTTACATATACGTGCGGCGTAATGGCGGTTCCGATCACCAGATCGCACCGTCAAAACGCGTGAACATCCAGGGAGAGAAGGGTATCGTAAAGGGCGTATTCGGATGGCCGGCGATACACGTACGCGATAACAATAAGGAAGAGGCACCGTCATTGAAAAATATCTTCATTGACATTGGTGCCGAGTCCCGCCAGGAAGTTGAAGACATGGGCGTGCACGTGGGCTGCGTGATTACGTTTGACGACGAACTCATCGAGCTTAACAAGAACTGGCTGGTGGGCCGCGCACTCGACAACCGCATTGGTGGGTTTATGATCGCGGAAGTTGCACGGAGGCTAAAGGAAAAAAAGAAGAAGCTGCCTTTTTGCCTTTACATTGTAAACGCAGTACAGGAGGAGATAGGACTCCGCGGCGCGGAGATGATCTCGCGAAGACTAAAACCCGATGTGGCTATTTGTACCGACGTCACGCATGACACCTGCTCGCCAATGTATAATAAGAAGGAAAGCGGCTACCAAAAATGTGGTAAAGGACCGGTACTTTGCTACGGTCCGGCGGTGCAACAAAACGTTCTCAAAATGGTACTGAATGTGGCCCAAAAAGAGAAAATTCCCTTTCAGCGACAGGCCGTCAGCCGGTCGACAGGAACGGACACAGATTCGTTTGCGTACTCCGCTGAAGGCGTCGCGTCAGCTTTGATTTCTTTGCCGTTAAAATACATGCACACGACGGTGGAAATGGCACACAAGGACGACATTGAGAACGTCATAAAATTGCTGTATGCGGTTATTTTGCAGTTAAAACCGGGTCAGGACTTCCGTTACATCCGCTGACGGCAGGTTTTAGATAGCAAATCTTACATCGGAAAGGTTGCCCCGCGAATAGGCTCTTCTGCCCAGACAGGAGAGCCTATTTTTGTTCCCGTAAGATTTAAACAAATACAACCACTACAAATGAAACGAATCTATAGGTGGCTTTTTCTCGCGCTGCTGTTCTCGAGTGGCAACGTTTTTGCACAGCAGAAGCCGATGCACGAAGTGTACTCCATGATGGTGTACAATTTCATGAAGTACATACAATGGCCGACTGACGGGTCGGGTCAATTCGTCATCGGGATAGCAGGTAATGACGAGATGTTCGAAACGATGAATGCCTGGTACAGCGGACGCAAGATGGGATCGCAGACATGCGTGATCAAAAGGATTGAAAAGCCAGCTGATGCTGCAGACTGCCAGGTTGTGTTTCTGGACAAGTCAAGAAGCAGTGACTTCGACGAAATTCAAAGCAGGGTACAAGGAAAGAATACGCTGCTGATAACAGATAAGAATGGATTGGGACAGCGCGGAAGCGCAATAAACTTTAAGGTTGTTGACAGCAAGCTCAAGTTCGAGCTGAATCAAAAAGCGCTCGAAAGCGCAAACCTCAAAGTTGCCAGTGCGCTGGCTTCAATGGCGATCTTGATTTAATGGGTTGTTTGGAAAATCCCCCGGCCTCGTTGCTGGGGGCTTTTTTCTTTACCCATGTGTGATGTGAATATATAACCCGTTGACCTATGAAAAGGATTTTCTTAATTGTGATGATTTCTCTGCTGGGGCTGGCATCGGTGTTTGCGCAGGAAAGACCGACGCATGAGATTCACGCTGCCATGCTGTACAACTTTATCAAGTATGTACAATGGCCCGATGAAGGATCCGGTGGTGATTTTGTCGTTGGTGTAATTGGTGAAGATGATGTCTATAACACCCTGAAGGCATGGTACGACGGGAAGCCGAAGGGTTCCAAGAAGTATGTGATCAAGAAGCTTAGTTCAGGTAGCGAAGCCGGATCTTGTCACGTCGTCTATATCGGAAAATCCAAGAGCCGGGAGCTCGAAAATGTTGTCGCATCCACTGCCGGAAAGTCCGTACTGACAGTGACTGACGGCAACGGCCTTGCTCATAAAGGCAGCTGCATCAATTTCAAAGTGGTCGACGGCCGTCTCAAATTTGAGCTTAACCAGGAAACTGTTGCGACGTCAAACCTGAAGGTTTCCGGCCAATTGAGCAGCATGGCAATCCTGATCTGATTTTGTTTTTAGAACGCCCTCGTGAAAAATTATTTATTTTTTAAAATGCTTGCCAGTTACGTTAGGGACATTACATTTGTCTTTGAAACTGAGCCCAAAATCAGAATCAATTTTACTATCTTGACGAAGTTCCTTTGGGAGCTCGTCACCAACCTGCGAAGCACTCCTGTATTGGCCGAACTCGTGCCCGTACGGGTTGTAGCATAGATATACGCGCGGGAGCACAGAGTTTTTATTTGAGAGGGTCTTTTCTCTGTGTTTCCCGTGCGTTGTTTTTTATGTGTGTCGACACACACGCAACGCACACCCGCAAGATTTCTCCTTCCAATTTTTACTCAGGATTGTGAGACGGTGAACCCGGCCTCTTCCATGTCCAGCCAGAATCCCGGATAGGATTTCCTTACCACAAGGGGGTTAAAAATTGTCACGTTCATTCTTGTGGCAAGCGGCGCAAACGCCATTGCCATTCTATGGTCTTCGTAGGTATTGAAAGCCGCACTTTCAGGAAGCGACGAAGAAGGTCGGAGCTGCCAGCGGCTTCCCTGCTCCTCCAGGTCTGCCCCGATCTTGCGAAGCTCTTGTTGCAAAGCGTATATCCGATCTGTCTCCTTTATCCGCAAACTTTCGAGGCCGCTGAAGGTTGCTTCTATTCCTTTGGCTGCACAAACGACTGCTATCGTTTGGGCCAGATCGGGCGAGTGTGTAAAATCCCAATTGAAACTTCTGACGCTTTCGCGCGATATAAGTCTCAGCATATCGCCTTCCGTCACAGACCGTACGCCCAGCGCTTCCATGAGATCGCGGACAACGCGATCGCCCTGCCAGGATTTTTCATAAAGGCGCGGAAGCCGTATATCCGCATCGCGGGCGAGTGCGGCAAAGGCAAACCAGTAGCTCGCTCCTGACCAATCAGATTCAACGGTCAGTTCCGTGGGATGATAAGCCTGAGGTGCAACCCGAATGATGTTGTCTTCGATCTCAGCCTTTACGCCGAATTGCGCCATAAGCGCTGCGGTCATTTCGATGTACGGCCGACTGCCAACTTTTCCGGTCAACTCCAGTGTAAGCCCCTGCGGCAGGGATGGCGCTACCATAAGCAGGGCAGAAATAAACTGGCTGCTCACGTCGCCGCGAATGCTGAGCCGGTCAACTTTCTGCCCCTCGAATCCCGCGGTTTCGATGGGAGGGTAGCCCTCGCGGTTTCGGTAGTGAATGACGGCACCCAAAGTGCGCAAGGCATCTACCAGTATTCCGATGGGCCGTTGCTGCATCCTGGGCGTTCCCGTAAGGGTTTTCCGCATCCCGGTTACCGCGAAATAGGCCGTAAGAAAACGCATGGTGGTACCGGCATCCTGGACGTCGATCAATGGCGATTCCGAGCCAATTAATTCGCGCATCAACCGGGTGTCGTTGGCTTCCGAAAGGTGCCTTAGGACCGATTTGCCGCCGGCCAGCGCGTCGAGGATCAACGCCCTGTTACTGATGCTCTTTGAGGCGGGGAGATTCCGGACTTCGGTTCTTACCTCGGCCTTGACGCCGATGTGCACGGCGCGTTCAGCGGTTGTATTCGAATTGCTCATAGCGAAATCGGGCTCGAAAATACTGCTTACGGTCAGATTTCTTCGTTTTGGCGCAACATTTCTCCCCAGAAACCGGTTATCATAGTTATGAACACAACCCAAAAGCTGGCAGTTGGATTTGGAATTGCGTCGGGAGCCCTGCTCACCGCCCTGCTGATGTCCGGCAGGAGAGGAAGTAAGGCTAAGAGCTATTTGGTGCGTGGTGCCCGCACCCTCAGGAATCGCGTTAGGGGTGAGGTGACTCGCGCATCCGTAGTGGATGAGCCAGAAGTCCACTACATCTGAGCTTCATAGAATGACAGGGCATCGTTTACGTCATCGACACTAATCTCCACGTCCCATACGGCGCTGCCGATCCCCTTCAGCAGCACGCAAAGAATCTTATTGCCCCTATTTTTCTTGTCCTGTCGTGCAAGCGTTGAAATCCGCTCGATCTGATCACCGGTAAGTTCAATTTTCCCAAACACGCTGCGGATGTGGCCCATGATGGATTGCAGTTCCCCCTCGGTGAGCATGTTCCTTTTCCAGGCCAGCCATCCTTCAGCAACCAACCCCACGGCGATGGCTTCTCCATGAAGAACCCTCCTCGCCTCCGACAGGAAATGGCTTTCCAGGGCGTGCCCGATTGTATGGCCGGCGTTCAGCACCTTTCGCAAGCCTTTCTCCCTGGGATCTTCTTCCGTTACGCGCGCCTTGAAGGCTACAGAATGCCGAATCAACTCTTCCCAGTCCTGCTCCCTGAGCGAACGTTTTGAGATCACGTCCCACATGTTCCGGTCGGATATCAGCGTATGCTTGATTACTTCCGCGTAACCGGAACGCAATTCGCTTTCGGGAAGTGTTGCCAGAAAACCGCTGTGCAGCAGCGTAAGCACCGGCTTCTGAAATACGCCAATGTGATTTTTAAAGTCGTTAAAGTCGATGCCCAGTTTGCCTCCGATGCTGGCATCGACAATAGACAGGAGCGTTGTCGGTACGAGGATAAAATCTATGCCACGCTTGTACGTCGCAGCACAAAATCCCCCCATGTCACCCAGCACGCCTCCGCCCAGAACAATGGCTACTGCGTGGCGATCCAATTGCAGCGCCGTCATGCGATCCCAGATGGTGACACACGTGTTGATGTTCTTTTGTTCTTCACCCGGCGGAATTACTATCACATCATGAGGGGGAAGGCCCGCCTCGATCCGCGGATAGCACAAAGCCTTCGTGTGCTCGTCGGCAAGAACGACCACACGTGAGTACCCTGCGTCGGAGAGAAACTGCGACAGTTCCGACGACGGGTCCTGAGTGAATCGGATGTTATCGCCTGGCATGTTAATGAACCCTCCGGGCGTCGTTCTTTATTAATACCCGGAAGGGCCGAATATAGGTACAATCTCTATATTTACCCCATTGTTTATAGTATGGATTCACCCGTTGAAGTCACATTCGAAGATACCAAAGTTGCATTCGCATATAAGTCGGATCAGGAGCTGAAGAAGGCGCGTTTCATTTTCTCCCTTGTAAACCATCCCTGGATTTCCGCCATCGCCGTTGCGTTCGTGAGATTTGCCCTGGCTATACGTCTTCCCGTACTCGGCATCATAAGGCGAACGGTCTTTCAACACTTTTGTGGCGGTGAAAGCATAACAGCTGCTGAGAGTACTATCCTCCACCTTTCAAACTACGGCGTCAATACGATACTCGATTACGCTGTGGAAGGTGAAGACAGTGAAGAGGATTTTGACCGAACTACGGAAGAAATTCTGCGCACCTTTCAAAAAGCGCGGGGACGCAAGCAAATTCCATTCTGCGTCTTTAAAATGACGGGTATCGCCGACAAACGACTGCTTGAGAAAGTACAAAGCGGCCAACCCGTAAGTGACGAAGAGATACAAGCGCTGGAGCGCGTTAAGCAGCGGGTGGACCGTATCTGCGCCAGAGCCTATGAATATGACGTGCCCGTACTCATCGACGCTGAAGAGTCGTGGATACAGGACACGATAAACATGCTTTCCTTTGAGATGATGGAGCGATACAACAAGGAGAATCCCATTGTTTACATCACGCTCCAAATGTATCTCATCGATGCAGCAAAACGCCTGAAGGACGTTTACCATATGGCGACGATGCATCAGCTGTATCTCGGCATTAAACTCGTCCGCGGCGCCTACATGGAGAAGGAACGCGAGCGAGCTGCGGAACTCGGACTGCGCAGCCCCATCCATCCGACGCGTGAAGCTACCGACGAAGCGTTCAACAACGCGCTGGCATTTTGCCTCGATCACAAGCAACGAATATCCGTCATGTGTGGCTCGCACAACGAATACAGCAACTACTACCTGACTGTCCTCATGGCAAAGCACGGCATGCGGCCCAACGATGAGCGGGTGTGGTTTGCCCAACTATACGGCATGAGCGACAACATCTCTTTCGATCTGGCGCGCATGGGCTACAACGTCGCCAAGTATGTTCCGTACGGGCCCGTGCGGTCCGTGATGCCCTATCTTTTCCGACGCGCGGAAGAGAATACTTCGGTTTACGGGCAGAGCAGTCGCGAATTGACGCTGATCCGCAAGGAACTTCAGCGGCGCGGCGTTTCCCGCTGAGCGGGCATCTCGCGGATATCCCGAGGTTTTTTCCGTGCGACCATGATTTTCCTTTATTTTTGCCCGGAAATTGAAAATCATGCAATTGAGCGAACAGGAGATTGTCCGCAGGAAAAGTCTGGAAGAGCTCATTAGACTGGGCATCAACCCTTATCCTGCCGAACCCTTCCCGGTGAACGTATCGGCACGCGACATCCATCAGAACTACGAACGAAACAAAACTGATTACAAGGATGTCTCCATCGCAGGTCGGATCATGAGCCGACGCATCATGGGGTCGGCGGCTTTTGCTGAACTGCAGGACGACAGCGGACGAATACAGTTGTACCTCCGCCGTGATGACCTTTGCCCGGGTGAAGACAAGACGCTATACAATACAGTCTTTAAGAAGCTGCTTGATATTGGCGACATCATTGGCGTGACTGGATATGTCTTCACAACACAGACCGGTGAAATATCCATTCACGTAACTACGCTCAAGGTGCTGGCTAAATCGCTTCGGCCTCTTCCTGTTGTGAAAGAGACCGTCGACGAGGCAGGTAACGTAATCAGACACGATGCCTTCTCCGACCCCGAGCAACGCTACCGGATGCGATATGTCGATCTCATCGTCAATCCGCATGTGCGCGACACGTTCATTAAGCGCACGCAGCTGGTCAACTCCATGCGGGAATACCTGAATGGCAAGGGTTATCTTGAAGTGGAAACTCCCGTGCTCCAGCCGCTATATGGTGGTGCCGCCGCGCGACCATTCAAAACGCACCACAATGCGCTGGACATGACGCTGTACCTGCGCATTGCTAACGAGCTCTACCTGAAGCGACTTATCGTCGGAGGTTTTACAGGTGTGTACGAATTCTCGAAGGACTTCCGCAACGAGGGAATGTCGCGCTTCCACAATCCTGAGTTCACCCAGGTGGAATTGTACGTTGCCTACAAGGACTACTTCTGGATGATGGACCTCGTCGAGGAGATGATCGAGAAGGTTGCTATCGACCTGCACGATACAACACAAGTGAAGGTTGGAGAGCATACGATCGATTTCAAACGGCCGTGGAAGCGCTTTACGATGTTCGAGGCTATCGAACACTTTACGGGCGTCAACATCTCTGAGATGGATGAGGCTGCTCTTCGCGATGCCTGTGACAAACTTAAAGTTCCGTATGACAATACGATGGGCAAGGGAAAACTCATCGATCAGATTTTCGGAGAACTGTGTGAGCCGCATCTGATACAGCCAACGTTTATCCTTGATTACCCCGTCGAGATGTCGCCCCTGGCAAAGAAGCATCGCAGCAAGCCGGGACTTGTCGAGCGCTTCGAAGCGATTTGCAACGGCAAGGAAATCTGTAATGCGTTCTCCGAACTGAACGACCCTATCGACCAGCGACGGCGTTTTGAAGAACAACTCGAGCTTGGGCTCCGTGGCGATGAGGAAGCCATGACGCTGGATGAAGACTTCCTCCGCGCCCTTGAGTACGGCATGCCGCCCACTGCCGGCCTGGGTGTGGGTATCGACCGGCTGACCATGATCATGACGAATTCGCCGTCGATCCAGGATGTGCTGTTCTTCCCTCAGATGAAGCCCGAAAAACCTGCGGGCGGATTCAACGAGAAGGAGTTCAGCGCGGCTGGCATACGCAAGGACCTGTTCCCTGTGCTCCAGCGTCTCGGAATAAACAACCTTAAACAACTTCGCGAGATCAAACCTTCAAAGCTTTTCAACGACGTGTGCGGAATGCGTAAGAAGATGAAGCTGGAAGATGTCGCCAATCCCACCATGGAAGAAGTGCAGGGCTGGTTTTCAGAATGAATCAGAGGTTGTCGAGGTGTGGCTTACGACGTTCCAGTTTCAAATCTCTGAGCATTGACGACTTCACGTGGATGGTAAAGTTGTAGGACTGAAACCTTCCAAACGGCACCCACCACAGGCTCATGGCCCAGCAGTGGAGATCGCGTGAGATGGTTACAGTGGTTTGCGTGAATTCCTTGCTTTCAAAGTGGTAGCCGCTGGAGAATTGTGCTTTCCATTTTTCTGACAATTCAAGTTCACCGGAGAATTGCAGTGATTGAGTAATGCTGGCTTCGCGGTTGACTGGATGGCTGTACGAAAGGGTATAGCTGATCTGCAAGTCCCACGGTATGTCGAAATCGACATACATGTTGGGATTTCGAATAATCTGCTCCTTTTCCGCGGTTGGCAGATCAGATTGTGCCGCTGCTTCACGTGTTTCCTGATGACGCTCACGCGCCCTGGGATTGAGACTCGTACTCGCGGCGAGGCTTGCTGACGTAATGCGACCGAGCTTTCCGGATTTCCACGCGTACTCGTCAATGCGCGTTTCTACACCCTCGTCGTCAACAATGTAGGTGTACGGATCCAGGCTGGCGCTCATGTTGAGGTTGATCAGGTTATCGCGGATATTGGTGTTGGCGGAAATGGAAAAGGGCGATAGCTTGAAGGATTCTGCAAAGAGATTGTAACTCGAGTTTATCGAAAGGTTGTTGAGAAGCATGACCTTTCTCGCTACCGTATCCCTTGCATTTTGAACCTTCATCTCTACGTTGTTGCCAATACCGAACCCGATAGATCCGCTGTGTCCCTGTGATGAGCCACCATATACAAAGCCTTCGTGTCGCGACCGGTAGGTCCCTTGACCTGTCTTCGGATCGGTCAGGAGTTGGAAGTAGTCGTTATTCTTCCTAAAGTCTGGTGCATAGCTGAAGCTCACGGTTGGGTTAACGACATGTCGTATTGCCTTTACATTGCCCCGCTTGAAGAAGAACATACCGTAGATACGCGTGGTGAGGCCGGCGCTCATGGTGTAGTTTGCGATGCGATTGAACCTCCGAACAGTGTCTGCTACCAGCAACGTGTCGTCGCCGAACTGATATTTCCAGTCGAGCTGTTCAAAGTACCATCGTTCGTCATAGTTGAAGCTTGGGGAAATGGTAAAATAGCGGAACAGCTTGTTGGATGTCGAAATAGGAATGGTGTGTCGAATGCCCTTCCGCGCATTTTTCATGAACAGCGAAAGGTTTTCAAAAGTGAAAGGTGCGATGCTGTCGCGCTCAGCGTCGGGTGATACCTTACCGATGTTGTTTGTGATGCGGTTGGTGGCTACCATCTTATACCCGATCGAAAAGTTATCAAGGGGTGTCGTCCTGCCATCCTTCCTCTGGAAAGGATAGAGGTTTGTCATGTTGAGGCTGAGGTTCGGAAAAGGCAAGTCGACGAGGCGTGTGCGCAGATCCTGGTTGATGCTTCCATTAACGCCCAGCGAAAACGGTGTGCCTGCAAATTTCTTGCTGTATGAAATTGTCGAACTCAGCTTGGCGGAGATGTTTGATAACCCCGTGTTGTCATTGATGTCAAAGTTGGGACCGAAGCTAAGATTGTTGTTTTGATTGTAGGTGCTGGTCGCGGCGTTGACGGATGCTGAAAATCTACTGTTGCCTCTGGTTAACGGCTGGTGCGACCAGGAGAGACGGTAATCGACTGTAGTACTCGGCGCTTCTATCCTGTCGGTGATCTTTGTGTTCGTATACGAGAACAGTAGGGAACCGCTGTAGCGATAACGCTTCATGTAGTTGGTATGCACGTTGATGCCGTGGCCCCCCTTGGAATAGATGTCCGTTTCAATCGCGAGTTTTACGTAGTCGTTGATGTCGAAGAAGTATCCCAGGTTGCGAAGCGCATAACCTCGGCGTCGTTCTTCACTGTATGAGGGAAAGAGTATGCCCGACTTGCTTTCGCGCTCGAACGGAAACATTCCGAAGAGAAAGCCGGCGGGCAGCGGGATGTCGTTGAACTCAAGGTAAAAGGGCCCGGAAATGATCTTGTCCCTTGGAATTGACTTGCTCTTTGTCGAGCGAATGACAAAGTGAGGGTGTTCAAGATCGCACGTGGTGTAGGCGTTGTTCACGCTGAAGAGTTCGTCTTTTTCATTCTTGAATGCGTGCTGTACGTGGACAATACCTTCACCCTGTTTGGTGACCACTTCTGAGATGCGAGCGCGGCCTGTGCGGTAGTTGTATACAATGTCTTTGGTCTCGTAGAGGTCTGAGCCGTCCTGAAATACGGGAAAGCCTATCCGCTGGCCTGTCGAGTCACGGCGGCCGTGGGCGGTAAGGGTACCTTTATCGTAGTCGATGATGATCTCTTCGGCTTCGAGTTGTATTTCGCCGTAAGTGATCCTAGCCTGGCCGTAAAGCCAGATCTTCTTTCCGTCGATGCTGGCCCTGATGGAGTCGCGCGCGGAATACCTGATGGTAGTTTCGATGTCGCTGTTTGCCTGCGTGATGGTGGTATCGCGCCGAACGGCCGTGGTATCTGTCGGGATCGTATCGCTGGCAATAAGGGTGTCGGCTTTCGCCGGGAGTTCACCGGGATCCCGGATTGTAGTCTCTACCTGTGCGCGGAGCGGTGCGCTGAGGGAAAGTAAAAAGAACAAAAAGAAAAATCGGGGCACACTTCGGCTAATCGCGGGCTTTTTACGTTTTAGTGAAAATTTCACAAATTTGCGTAAAGTTATCGCAATTTGTCTGAACATTGAACTGACCGTGAGGAATATTGGAATTACCTGTATTTTTCTAGCAATTACCTTGCTAAATTCAGCCAGTTCCATCCTGCACAGGGAATTCAAAATCAGCAAGGTCGTCATTGATGCCGGCCATGGCGGCCACGATCCGGGAACCCATGGACGCAAGTATAAAGAGAAGGATATCGCCCTGGCCATCGCACTGAAGGTGGGCAAGTATATCGAGCAGAATGTGCCCGACGTCCAGGTGGTTTATACGCGCAAGGATGATTCTTATGTTCCGCTGGACAAGCGGGCGGAGATCGCCAACAAGGCGGACGCTGACCTGTTCATTTCAATTCACGTCAACTCCATCCCTAACAATACCACCTATGGAACAGAGACCTGGGTGATGGGGCTTCACCGATCCGAGTCCAACCTCGAGGTCGCCAAGCGCGAGAACTCTGTGATTTTGCTCGATGAGAACTACAAAGAGCGATATGAAGGCTTTGATCCCAACAGTCCCGAGTCGTATATCCTGTTCTCCCTGACGCAGGACGCCTACTACGAAAGCAGCCTTAAGATGGCGCAGAAGGTAGAGCATCAGTTCAAGACCCGGGTCGGTAGAAACAGCCGCGGTGTAAAACAGGCAGGATTTGTGGTGTTGTATAAAACCGCCATGCCCAGCGTGCTGGTTGAAACCGGATTCATCACCAATCCGCAGGAAGAGGAGTACCTGGGTTCAGAGCGCGGCCAGGACCTTCTCGCGTCGGGCATCTACCGGGCCTTCAAGGAGTATAAATTAGAGGTAGAAACGGTCAATTGACAACCGGATTCTCCGTAAATTTCAGTCGCACGTGTCGTAATAAGCCCGGGGACTGGGGCAAGCGTGTGGGTCACTAACCAGTAATGCATGAAGGTATCCAAGGAATTTAAGGTGGGCCTGTTCATGGTCGTTGCCCTGGTGTTGTTGTATTTCGGGTTCAACTTTCTGAAAGGCATCGATTTCTTCAGCTCAACACACAAGTACTACGCTGTCTATAACAACGTCGACAAGCTCACGGAATCGAACCAGGTATTTCTTAACGGTTTTGCTGTTGGACGCGTGGCCGACATCGAAATTCTCCAGGAAAACGGCAACCTTGTGCTGGTCACCCTTGAGATCGATTCCGAAATCAGGCTCACCGACTCTACGACTGCTATCCTCACAGGCGATTTTCTCGGTAACAAATCCATCTTGTTGCAGAATGTTACCGGCTCCCGAATCCTGGAACCTGGCGATACGCTGCGGTCTAACCTCGATCGTGGCATCACTGACATACTCGCTGAAAGTGCTGTACCGGTTGCCGATAACCTTCAGGTAACATTGAGGAAGTTCAATGTGCTCGTCGAAAAACTTACGCGCAACACTGAACAACTCGATACCATCTTCAGTCGCCTCGCGACAACACCCTATCACCTCAATCGCGCGCTCACAACGGCCGGCAACTCGGTTCATGATCTCGCGGTGGACTACCGTGTAGTCGCGCAAAACCTTAACACGGCGCTGGAGGACCTGCGGCCGACCATGACCAACCTCCGGTCGCTTTCTGATTCATTGAAAGTACTTGAACTGAACGCTACCATCACCAAGACTCAGGCAGCGTTAGAGTCGTTCAACGCGGCACTGGGAAGAATGACGAGTGATGATAATACGGTGGGAAAGATGCTCACCGAAGACGAACTCTATCACAACCTGAACAATCTTCTGCTCAACCTCGATTCGCTCGCGGACCACATCAACAGCAACCCAAAGCACTTCTTCGCACCGCTGGGTAAGAGCAAGAAGAAAATTGAACGGGATCTCAAGAAAAATCAGGAGTGACGAAAAAGCAATCTCCCATAAGCGATAGTCTGGAGTTCAATAAAAATGAAGATCAGTTCCGGCAACTCCTGAACAAACTGCAGACCCGCAGAAAGAAAATCCAATCAGGCGGCGGCGAAAAGAAAATAGAAGAACAGCACGCACGGGGAAAACTCACCGCGCGCGAACGCATCGCGTACCTTATCGACCCTTCAACCGAATTCCTTGAGATTGGCCTCTTTGCGGCCGATGGCATGTATGAAGAGTACGGTGGATGTCCTTCGGCGGGAGTAGTCACAGGTATCGGTCAGGTTAGCGGACGCCTTTGTGTGATCGTCGCCAACGACGCCACTGTGAAGGCAGGTGCCTGGTTTCCCATGACTGCCAAGAAAAACCTGCGTGCGCAGGAGATCGCCATGGAAAACCGTCTTCCCGTGATCTACCTTGTCGACAGTGCAGGCGTGTTTCTTCCCCTTCAGGATGAGATTTTTCCAGACCGGGATCACTTCGGTCGTCAGTTTCGCAACAACGCGGTGCTTTCGTCCATGGGTGTTGTACAAATCGCTGCCATCATGGGTAACTGTGTCGCGGGCGGAGCATACCTGCCGATAATGTCAGACGAGGCGATGATCGTCGATAAGACGGGTACGATCTTCCTGGCGGGATCCTACCTGGTGAAGGCTGCCATTGGAGAAGAGATCGACAACGAAACACTTGGAGGCGCAACAACGCACTGCGAGATTTCCGGAGTCACAGACAACAAGTTCCCTGACGACAAATCCTGCCTGGATTATATACGATCCATCATGGACAAGATCGGCGAGCCTACACTTGCCGGCTTTAACCGCGCTACACCCAAGCCACCGAAGAAGTTAATTGAGGAGATCGCGGGACTGCTTCCTGCTGATCGCGGAAAACCGTATGACATGATGGAGATCATCGAACGACTTGTCGACGACTCCGCCTTCGATGAGTATAAGGCACTCTATGGTAAGACAATCATCTGTGGTTGGGCACGCATTGATGGTTGGGCTGTAGGCATCGTGGCCAACCAGCGCAAGGTGGTAAAGACAAAGAAAGGTGAAATGCAAATGGGTGGAGTGATTTACTCCGATTCGGCTGACAAGGCTGCCCGGTTCATCATGAACTGCAATCAGCGCAAGATACCTATCGTCTTCATTCAGGATGTCAGCGGATTTATGGTTGGCAGCAAAGCCGAACACGGTGGCATCATCAAGGACGGCGCGAAGATGGTGAATGCCGTCGCGAATTCTACCGTACCGAAGTTTACGATTATCGTCGGCAACTCTTATGGCGCCGGGAACTATGCGATGTGCGGAAAAGCGTATGATCCGCGACTTATTGTTGCCTGGCCTACGGCACAAATCGCTGTCATGAGCGGCAACTCCGCGGCTAAGACGCTGCTGCAGATCCGCGTGAATGCGGAAAAAGCAAAAGGCAAAACCCTATCACCCGAAGATGAAGCGCGCTTGCTTGAGGAAATCACCGAACGATACAACACACAACTGAGTCCCTACTACGCGGCAGCGCGTCTCTGGATCGACGATATTATTACCCCCGCCGAAACACGCCGTGTGATTTCAACGGGAATAGCCGCTGCCAATCATGCACCGGTAGAGCGTTTTAATGTTGGGGTAATTCAAGTGTGAGGCCAAAGACGTTACTCGCCCAGGTCGGCACCGTCTGCTATGATTAGCAGAAGTTCTTTTACCTCCTCGGCTTTGGCGTGTTCACCCATCTTATCGAACGACATGATCAGGTTACGAAGCACACGACGGATGATCTCCAGGTTAGAACAAGGCTCGAAGAAAGATTCCTGGGGTGTGAGGTGCAGTTCGTTGATGTAATTCTCAATGTCCTTTCTCGAAAAGATCAGTCCCTTGTTGAACGCGTTGATATAAAACTGGGGGTTGCGGTCGTCTTTGTACGTCAGGATGAAAAGGTTTGGCAAATTGACGCCGTACACGGGAAGTTTCAATTTCTGCGCCACCAGGAGATAGATTACGCATAACGTGATCGGGTTTCCCTTCCTGGTTTCCAGCACGACGTTGATCATCGAGTTACCGGGAGAATGAAAATTCTTTGTGTTGGCGCCGAATTTCAGTTTGCTGAACAGGACGCTGTTGATGATTTTGATCTGATCGAATGGATACAAATCCGGCTTGAACTCCAACCACGTCTCGTAATAGATCTGTTCAAGATCCTGCTTCAATCGCAGTAATTCAATATCCGGATACTGGTATGTAGCCACGAGCCACATACCTGTGAGCAGGTCGTGATCTTCACTTGCATACCATTCCTTGAGGCGTTCCTTTAGAATTTCAAATTGAAGTTCATGAATCAACTCCTCAATACGCCGTTGCACGTAAGGATTAAAGTTGTTCTCCCATTCTTCTTCCAGAAAAGGAATGACTTCCTTTCCCAGTGACCGGATCTTTTCCACTACATGAGATACCACCTGATCGTCATCGTCGTCAAGAAGGGAGATTAATGCCCGCAGCTCTTTGGACTCCATTAATTCAAAAAGGTTGAAGCGTTGAAGAATTGAACCACCGAATAGATCATATTAGGTTTTTGGGATCGCCATTTCCATACAAATTTCAGCATATTCTTACCGCAATCAAATTACCCGGCATTTTTCCACCTGCCCACTGCCCACTGCCTACTTACTGCATTCTCACATTACACCCCATCGGTCTCACTACGGCCTGCGATGGATTTGCCCCGGAAAGAAGTGCTTCAATCGCGTCTGTGAGATAGTGGCGATGGACGTCGGTGGCCACCTGAGCATTATCGTCGATAGCGCCGCGATAGAAAACTTTATAAGCGTTACCATCAGGTTTTAGCACGATCGCCTCAGGCGTCCGGGTAACCTTCAGTGCACGCATGATTGCCTGATCCTTGTCCTCCAGGTAAGGGGCCTTGAAACCCCGACGCGCAGCGAGTGCTTTCATGGCATCAGCGGATTCATCCTCGCCAGGATGGGGGTTAATGAACACCACCGGAATCCGACCGCTGTAATCAGCCGCAAGCTGGTTAAGACGGTCATAGTAATACGCGTCGAACGGACAGGTGTTGCTGGTGAAAATGAGCACAATACCCCGGGCATTGGCCCCACCAGTGAGGGTGAAGGGTTGCCCGCTTACGACATCCCGGGCAGAAAACTCTGAAATGGTCTGGCCGGAAGCGGCACTGGTGATGAGGGTTAGGATAACCGCAGCAATTCTTTTCATGTAGGTTCAGGTTTATTGAGGACCAGGGCAAACGCCGGGTGCATCTCGTAGTACAGGCGTACCTCGGTCTCCGTAGGTCCGACAATAATGCTGCCAGAAAAATAACCCTTAGAATTAATGGAAAATGGGCTGATTTTCAGGTTTTTTGAAAAAATCAGGTCTTTCCTGCCATGGACCTTGATCAGAACCTCCTTCGCGCACCAAATCACACAATGCGTGTTCAGATCCGAGCCCGCAAAGGCGAGTTCGGAGGGGTCCAGTATGCGATGCGCGATGCGCAGAAGGGAGGGTCGCGGAGGCTGGATATCGATGCCCACCGAATTCGTAGCGTGGAGGTACGCGGCCACGTACGGATATGAATGACTGAGTGAAAGGTGGTAGTCGCTCCCGGCGGGAAAAGGTTTTCCGAAAGTGTCCTTGATAATGCCGTGAAAGGTGAGTCCGCAGCGGTGCATCAGCGTCTTCACCAATACGCGTGCGGCGTGCCACTCAAGGCGCTTGTGAGGATGACGTATCGTTTCCGGAATCCTCTCAGGCGATGCCGCAGCCGCCTCAAGTTGGGTTTCGTCCTCTTCAATTCTCCACAACCCCCAGGGATTACCGCGATTGTCCTCAATTTTTTCTAGCGGCATTTGGTATGTCCCTCATTGTGTTTCAATTTTGACAAAAATTTCAACATCCGCCAACCTTTTGCCGGCGCACGGGAGGCGCCCGGAATAATGGCAGTCAAAGTCACCAAGCTCCATTCCTTTACTGGTCATCGCGATGCAGTGTATACGCTCCAGCGAACAGACCAACCCAATCTCTTCTGCACAGGTTCCGGAGACGGAATGGTCGTGCTGTGGGACCTGGAGAAGCCTGACGAAGGTTACCCGGTTGCCCGACTGCCGAATTCTATCTACGCTCTGCACTATCACGCACCAAGCAACTCGCTGATCGTTGGGCATAACTACGAGGGCATTCATGTGCTCGACTGGAGAAATAAAGTCGAACTGGGGTCGTTACAACTTACACGTGCAGCCATTTTCGACATTCAATCTGTCGACAACGTCCTCTTTGTAGGTACTGGTGACGGAAGCGTTGTCGTGGTGGACGTCGCGCGTCTCACCATACTGGAGCGCATCCGCAAAAGCGAGAAGAGTGCACGTACGATCGACATTAACTTGCGCAGCGGTGAAATGGCGGTGGGGTACAGCGACAACCACATAAGGGTATACGACCTGAAGACCCTTCAGATGAAGCATGAGTGGCTCGCTCACGCCAATTCAGTGTTTTCAGTGCGCTATACGCCGGACGGCTACTACCTGCTGAGCGGCTCGCGAGACGCACGACTCAAAGCATGGGACGTAAATACCGGCTATGCCCCGGTGGCAGAAGTCGTCGCGCACATGTATGCTATTAATCACCTGGACTTTAGCCCGGATGCGAAACATTTCGTAACTTGTAGCATGGATAAGTCTATCAAAGTCTGGAATGCGGAAGAGTTGAAATTGCTGAAGGTGATAGACAAAGCCAGGCACGCAGGGCATGGTACTTCCGTTAACAAACTGTTGTGGACTTCCTACCAGGATCAGTTGCTCAGCGCCAGCGATGACCGGACGGTGACTTCCTGGAACATAAACTTTGATACATCGATATGAGGATTACACCATTGGAAATACGTCAGAAGACCTTCGAGAAGCATTTTCGGGGTTATGACAGGGATGAGGTGGACGGTTTCCTGATGACCTTATCGCAGGAGTGGGAGCGTCTTAACGACGAGTGCAAGGAGCTGCGCATTAAACTCGAAGCTACCGAACGCGAAGTGTCCAAGCTGCGTGAGGTGGAGGGGTCCTTATACAAGACACTCAAGACCGCGGAAGATACGGGCGCAAGCGTTATCGAACAGGCCCGCACCGCAGCCGACCTTCACCTGAAGGAGTCGCAGTTGAAAGCGGAAGCCATTCTTAATGAAGCGAAGAACAAAGCCCAAGACATGATCGAGGAGGCAGACGTTCGTGCCCGGCAGATCGTTGAAGACATGGAGGAACGGCTGAAAGCGCTCGTCGACGATTACAAGAGATTGGAGGCTTCGCGCGAGGACCTCATAGCAGAACTCCGACGCATGGCCAATGATGCGCTCGATCGTGTAGAACGGGCGCGCGCGTTTACGGCAGACTTCAACCCTGACAAGTTTCTCAGCGACGCACGACGCGAGGCCAGGAGCATCATCTATCCGAATGGCGAATACGTTCGGTCAGCACGGGGCGTTGCTGAAGGCGAAAGCGAAGCACCAGCTGAACACGAATCACCTCCCGCACCGGCACCTGCTCCCGTAGAAGCTGAGGCGCCACCCACCAAGACCGTCAAATCTTTCTTTGACACGATCGAATGACAGGTAGAGTAGCCCTGGAGGGCCTCGCCTTCCATGCCTATCACGGCGTTTACTCCCACGAAAGGGATACAGGTAACAATTTCCAGGTCGACATCGCCGTCGAAACAGACTTCTCACAGGCCGCCCTCCGCGATGACCTGGAAGGCACTGTTGATTACGAAACACTCTATCGGATTGTGAAAGATCAGATGGCGCAACCTTCGCGACTCATCGAAACGGTGGCAGAGCGTATTGTAAACCAGGTTATGGAAGAGCTCCCTTCCGTGATTCAGGTTGAGTTGACGATCTCCAAGCTACATCCACCGATTGGAGGTGAGTGCGCCCGCGCCAAGGTTAGCATTGTGAGGAAGCGGTAGACCATCGTCCACCACGGACGACGCTAAGTTTGACAGGTTTAAAGGGTATCCCGGGTCTCAGCCTGGATGTAGTGTATCAGGTCGCGGGTCGCTGTCCCTGAAAAAGAAACCGCGGCCGTCAGCGCCGTCATAAAAGTCGATGTGTTTTCCGACGACGTACACGGTGTGATGTTTGTCGACAAGAACAGTAATCCCTGAAATCGTGTAGGTAAGGTCATTGTCGCGTTGGCGGTCAAAGCCAACTACGAGTTTTGCCCCGCAGCCGCCTCCCCGAATGCCAACACGGAGGCCATACCCGTCAGGAATGCCCTTGTTCTCGCGGATGAGTTTGATTTCATCGGCAGCTCGTGGGGAGATGGTTACCGGTTCGAATGGTAATGTCATGTATAAAAATTCGGAGAGGCGTTTCAAAATTATTTAAATTTCAGGCAATTGTTGTTTATTTAATCTGTGGAAGCCCTTATCGAATTCGCAAAAATTCTTATACCAGCGTCCCTCGTATTATACGCCGCCTATCTGCTGGTTCGTTCTTTCATATATCGCGATCTTGAAATGAGAAAGCTGGAGGTGAGGGGTCGGAGCATTGAAACGATCCTCCCGAACCGGCTCCAGGCTTACGAGCGTATGACGCTTTTCCTCGAAAGGATATCGCCGCAGCACCTGTTGGTCCGGCTCAATACGTCGGCGATGTCCGCCCGCGAATTCCATCAGCTATTGCTGCAGGAAATCCGGAATGAGTACAACCACAACGTTTCACAGCAGGTGTACATGAGCGAGCGTGTGTGGGAATTGATCAAGACGGCGAAGGAAGATCTTATCGTTGCAATTAACGACGCGGCGGCTTCCATGCAGGAAGAATCCACAAGCACCGACCTTGCTCGCCGAATATTCGAAGTGATGCTGAAAAAGGAGGCGGATCCTATCGGACACGCGATTTCTGAACTAAAAAAAGAGATTCAGCAAACTTTTTGAACTTTCCGGCCCGGCAGGCCGGTTTTAATTGGAATTAGTGGAGCATAGCATGAACGTTTTTTTTGAAAGGGCATTTCAATCAGCCGCCTCCGTTGCCGGGAGGCGTGGCCGGCTTCTAAGACTCGTTGCCCAGGCCATACAAAAGGCAGGTAATGTCAAGTGGACAGGCGATAACGCCGCTGCCGCGAAAACCGGCGTCTATGCCTTTCTGCGACTTTGCAAAGCGTACGCGGTGGGCGACTACCGTGCCGTATCGCTAAAGACCATGCTGCTTGTTATTGCGGCAATACTGTATTTTGTTAATCCCCTTGATCTCATGCCGGACGTTATACCCATAACTGGATTTGCTGACGATTTCGCTATCCTGCTTTGGGTATACGGTAACATCCGTCAGGAGATCGAAAAATTCCTGGAATGGGAACGGGGCAGGATTCAGGTATAAACAAAGTCGCCGTTGTTGCTGGTGCCACGGGTCTCACAGGAGGCCAATTGGTAACCGCTTTACTTGACGATCCGCGATACGGTGTCGTTAAAGCAATCACACGAAAGCCTCTCACCCGCGTCCACCCGAAGCTTGAGAATGTTGTTATCGACTTCGATCGCATTCACACTTATACCGACGAGCTCAAAGCCGACGATGTATTTTGTTGCCTCGGTACTACCATGAAGGCCGCAGGCTCCAAGGAAGCCTTCGAACGTGTCGACTATCAATATCCGGTAGCACTCGCTGAAAGAGCAAAGGCGTTAGGTGCGACGCAATTTCTCCTGGTATCCGCACTGGGTGCCGATACGAAATCAATTTTCTACTACAATCGAGTCAAGGGAAGGGTGGAAGAAGCCATCGCAGGTCTTGGGTACCATGCGCTTCATATCATGCGTCCCTCTCTGTTGGTGGGGCCCCGTGAAGAATACAGACGAGGTGAAGCAGCTGCCAAGTGGTTCTTCAGAACATTCGGCACGTTTGTGCCATCCAAATACAAGGCCATTGCTTCCATCAAAGTGGCCCGTGCGATGGTACACTTCGCCAATTCAGGATTGACAGGCATCCATATTCATGAATCGGCCAGTCTTCAGAAGTTTTGACGTGAAGCATTTTGATGTATGATTGCAGTGATTCAACGCGTAAGCCGATCGTCAGTAACGATTGATGGACACGTAAAGGCTTCCATCGGAAATGGCCTCCTCGTATTGGTTGGAATTGAGAATGCCGACGGCGCAGAGGACATTCAATGGCTTGCCTCGAAGATTGTCAACCTTCGGATTTTCAACGACGACGCTGGCGTCATGAACCTGAGTGTCCGCGATATAGGGGGTGATATAATCGTGGTCAGTCAGTTTACGCTGCACGCGAGTACCAAAAAGGGAAACCGCCCTTCGTATCTCCGCGCCGCGAAACCGGATGTCGCCATTCCGATTTATAACCAATTTACCGAGACGCTTTCGCGGGAGATGGGAAAACCAGTACAAACGGGCGAATTCGGTGCCGATATGAAGGTGGATCTGCTCAACGATGGGCCGGTTACCATCATAATCGATACAAAAAATCGTGTCTGAAAGACTTTTTGTCTGGCCCGTGCATCTTCTTGCCAATGGGCTTATTTCCACACGTGGTCACCTCCTACTTCACGCCTTCCAGCGCAATGATGGTGATGATCATGTGGTCCGTGTGCTTCAGTGTCACGGTGAGGGCACAAGAGTCGGTAAAGGTACTTGGAACCATTGTTGACAGTGAAAGTCAGTCGCCGGTGCCATTCGTTCACGTATACACAACTACCCATCGAAATGGGACAATATCTGATGCGCTGGGACAGTTCGAGCTGAACCTCAGAACGCCGGACACACTCATCTTTTCTTCTGTTGGATACGAGACGAAACTCATCGCCTTCTCTGCTGACGACAAGCGTCAACTTCATGGGATGAAGATCGAACTGCACCCCAGGACCTACCAACTGGATCCCGTACAGGTCACGGCACATCCAACGATCGAACAATTCAAACATGATGTTCTCAACCTCGAGCTGGAAGAAAAAGAGACATTCAAGCTTAACATCCCCAAAGGCGCACGACTTCCTCCGGAAGGTCCGAATGACATAAATCTGAATCCGTCCATTTCAATAGGCGGAGCCATCGGTGGATTGTACGACGCGCTGTCACGAGAAGGGAAGGAAAGAAGGAAACTAGAAGCCACGCGCGAACGAACTTTGGATTTTCGTGCAGTCGATTCCAAGTACAATGTGGATGTGGTTCGCCGTGTAACCAATCTCGATGAGGAGGGTGCAAAACGTTTTATGGAATGGTGTAAATTTGAAGACGAGTTCATTCTGAAATCGACCGAGTATGAGATCGCTGTGGCGATGCTTAAATGCCTCGACGAGTTCAACAGAAGGGATTCGCTTCGATGAGAAAGTTTGCGTTGAACCCGAAGGACTGTAGCTAATCCAATAATCAAGAATTATGACATTGAAGGAAGCCCAGGAGCAGGTTGACACCTGGATCAAAACCGTTGGTGTTCGATATTTCAGTGAGCTCACGAATACCGCGCTGCTGGCGGAGGAGGTAGGTGAGGTGGCGCGCATTATGGCCCGCCGTTATGGCGATCAATCATCCAAGCCTACAGACGCTGACCATGATCTGGGTGATGAGCTTGCCGATGTGCTGTGGGTACTGATCTGTCTTGCCAACCAGACTGGAGTAGATCTTACGGAGGCGTTTCAAAAAAATCTCGACAAGAAGATTACTCGCGATCAGCAACGCCATCGGGAGAATCCGAAGTTGCAATAAGAGGTAAGTAGTGCCAGTTGGTGTTGATTGACATCAGAAACCGGTGGTGATCCCACGTAGAGACGTGCATGCAGGGCCTCTACTATTGACTTTCGCGCTCAGTGAGCGGCAACCTTGCTCACACTCTCACGTAAATTTTCTTTCGGTCCAGCCCATACCCAATGAGCCAGTTCATCAGCATCCACCACACCGCAGTGAGGAGGGAGGCGAATTTCGGGGCGGCGAAGCTGCCGAAGCATGAATTATACATCCAGCCATAGAACGACGTATCGCCGACGCGGATCATGAAGATGATGCGCAGCAAAATGGAGGCCGTGACATAAATGAAGAGGGGATTTCTTCCAAACACCTGAAAGAAGTATACGCCGCGTGTGTAGTGTACAATGTCGATCAGATAGATCAGGCTCGCAATCATGGCAAGGTTGATGCCGCTCGTAAGCAATACGAAAGAGCTTGTCCAGATCTTCTTGTTAAATGGAAATGACAGGTCCCAGGCAAAGGCGACGAATATCAACGCACCAGCAGCGAGCATCAGTCGCGCGATCGTCTCATACGAAATTCCATGGCGACGTATGAACTGCCCCGCGAGATAACCAATAATGACGTTAACCGTTGCCGGCAGCGTGCTGAGCAATCCCTCGGGATCGAATGGTATACCTTCGCCATGGTAAAGGTGGTTTGGACCAAAGATCAACAAGTCCAGTTTCAAGACAGCGTTACCTTCCAGGCTGTAGGGATCCGACGGATCACCGAAGAGGTACATGATACCCCAGTATCCAAGCAAAGCGAGTGCGCTGAAAATATATACGAACCTTTTTGAGCCATAATGCAGTACTACGCTCGCGATGAGATAACACAACGCAATGCGTTGCAGCACACCTGGGATGCGCGTCTCTGAAAGCGGTTTCATGATCCATTCGCCGTCAACCTTCACGACGAAAGGAAACCAATACATCATGAACCCAATCAGGAAAATCAGGAACGATCGTTTAAGGGTCTTCCTCCAGAACGCCGCGTTGCCCCTGGCCGCGTATTTCTCCATGACAAAGGCCATCGCGTTGCCTACAGCAAACAGGAAGGACGGAAAGACAAGGTCGGTGGGAGTGAATCCATGCCATTTCGCGTGTGCCAGCGGTGCATAAAGATGACTCCAGCTTCCCGGCGAGTTGACGATAATCATGAAACATATCGTCATCCCGCGAAACACGTCAAGCGCAACAAAGCGATTCTGTTCCGCCATTGGCAGTAAAATAGATGAGGTGTCTGAAATGTATTAAGAATTATGTCGCACACCAAATACACATCGGGGAGTTATTCACAAGAGATTCCCCTTCACAATCACTCCGCCTCGTACAACAGGTACCACATCATACTTTCCCCGCTCGAGGCAAAAGGCTATGTCCTTTTCGATGTGGAGTCGTTTCAGGCGTTTGACGTGACTTGAGTTGCTCAGGAATCCTGCCAGGTCGTGTTGTGCCTGGCGGTAGAGATGGAGTGCCATGAGGGGCGCGTCACATTCAGGCTCTGCGTCACCCGCGAGCTCGTGTACCAGGGCTCCTGCAAATAACGTGTCTTCAAGGTTAACTTTCCCTTTCCACCCTGCACAGACGGCCAGAATATCGCGTGTTCCAGATTTCAGGTAACGTACAACCGCGTGCAGGTTGAGGAAGGATCCGATTATGATTTCATCGGCGCTTAGCGACTTGTTGATGGCGCGTGTCCCGTTGGTTGTTGTGAAGGCGATGCGCTTTCCGGCAAGCTCTGGATTCATATATTCGAACGGCGAATTACCAAGATCAAAACCGTCAACCTTTTCCCCGTTCCTTTCTCCTGCCGTACAACATTCAGCGCTGCGCATACCCCGGCAAGCCTCAAGATCTGCCACAGGAACAATTTCCCCCACACCATGCGCAAGGGCTGTGGTCACACAAGATGTGGCTCTTAGGATATCGATTACTACGACTGTGCGGTTTTCTAAAGGATATAGGTCAATAAGCTCCGGACTCAAACAAACATCGATGCGTTTCAGCGAAGAAGCAGCCATAAAGCCGGGTAATTCTGTAGGCGATAACTCCGGGTTAAACAAAAGGTAGCTTTGTCACCTTTGCGCGGAGCTTCCGCTCCCGCACCTTTATGTAAATTTCTGTATCAGGCGCTGCATGTTCAATCGTCACGTACCCGAGGCCTATGCCTACGCCAAGTACCGGCGATTGCGTTCCGGAAGTGACCTTGCCAATGGTATTATCAGATGCATCCAGGATTTCGTAGTCGTGGCGTGGTATACCGCGATCAACCATTACGAATCCCACGAGCTTGCGCTTAACACCTTCTCTCTTTTGGCGTTCCAAACCGGCACGATTGACAAAATCTTTGGTGAACTTCGTAATCCAACCAAGTCCTGCTTCCAGCGGCGAGGTTGTGTCATCGATGTCGTTGCCATAGAGGCAGAAGCCTTTCTCGAGCCTCAGCGTATCGCGGGCACCTAATCCAATCGGCTTGATGCCCTCTTCTTTCCCTGCCTCGAACAACTTATGCCACACTTGTTCCGCGTGGTTTAGCGGTATGTACAGCTCAAAACCCCCGGCCCCGGTGTATCCGGTGTTCGAGATTATCACGTTGTCAACACCCGCCAGCGCGCCGATGGTAAAATGGTAGTATGGTATCGACGAAAGATTTGCCTGGGTAAGTTTTTGAACCACGGCCGCTGCTTTAGGGCCCTGCACGGCAAAGAGGCACGTGTCATCTGAGATATTCTTCATTTCTGCTCCCATGGAATTGTATTTTGAAATCCAATCCCAATCCTTCTCAATGTTGGAAGCATTCACTACGAGAAGATACTCATCGGCCTTTATCCTGTATACCAGCAAATCATCGATAATGCCGCCATCCTCGTTGGGGAGGCAGGAGTATTGTGCCTGACCATCCTGAAGTTTCGATGCATCATTGGTTGTGACCTTCTGAATGAGGTCAAGCGCCCTGGGTCCGCGTATGACAAACTCGCCCATGTGTGAAACGTCGAACACACCCACGCCTTTTCTGACGGTCATGTGTTCTTCAATATCAGAGGAGTATCGAACGGGCATCATGAACCCTGCAAACGGTACCATTTTGGCGCCGAGTGATTCATGAATATGGTGCAGCGGTATCCTTTTTGTATCCATGGCCTAATTGTCGCGGCAAATGTAAGTATTATTCTGTTAGTCAACCGCCTGTAACGCGACGACGTTTTCAACGTGCATAGTGTGCGGAAACATGTCTACCGGCTGGATATCAATTACCCTGTATTTCTCAGATAGTATCTTTAGATCGCGGGCCTGGGTGGCCGGATTGCAGCTGACATAAACAATCCTTGCAGGATGGGCTTTCAGTAACATGCGACATACATCCTCATGCATGCCCGCGCGCGGTGGATCCGTAATGACAACATCCGGACGACCATGTGTGGCCAGAAAGTTTTCGTCCAGAAGATTTTTGATATCGCCTGCAAAGAATGAGACATTTTGAAGATCATTCAATTCTGCATTTGCCCGCGCATCTTCTACGGCGTCAGCTACATATTCCAATCCGATAACGCTCTTTGCGCTGCGTGCGACATAGCATGCAATTGTGCCTGTGCCAGTGTAAAGATCGTACACTGTTTCATGGCCTTCCAGTGCAGCCATTTGCCAGGCAACCCGATAGAGACGCGAGGCTTGAACGGCGTTGGTTTGATAGAATGATTTTGGCCCTATACGAAAACGCAATTCATTTTCGCCACCAGGCGAAGGCATGGTTTCTGTAATCCAGGGATTGCCTTTCCAGCAGATAATATCGAGGTCGTGAAAGGTATCATTGCGCTTTCCGTTAATGATGTAGTTGAAAGAAGTGATCTGCGGGAAGTCGCGTGCGAGTCGTTGCAAAATGGCTTCAATCCATTCCGGTTTGTCATACGTAACCTGAAGGATGACCATGATCTCTCCGCCAGTAGTGGACCGGATGGTAAGTGTGCGCAGAAAGCCTATCTGTTTCCTCAGATCAAAAAAGGGGATGCCACGCTGGATTGCTTCGTCGCGGGCGGCCAACCGGATTGCATTCGAAGGGTCGGCCTGAAGGTGACATTCTTTTACGTCAAATACTTTATCATACTTGCGCGGCATGTGGTACCCGAGCGCCGGCTCACTGGCGGCTCGATCCGGAGTGAACTGCTCCCGCGGAATCCATCCTTCGGCGGAGAACGTAAAGTCAAGCCGATTCCGATAGTATCGTGTTTCCAATGAGGGAAGGATAGGTCGGATTGGAGGGAGCACCAGACCGCCAATGCGTTCAAGGTTATCCACAACCTGCTGTTGCTTGTACTGGAGTTGTACGTCGTATCGAATGTGCTGCCAGGAGCACCCACCGCAGGTGCCGAAATGGAGGCAGAAGGGCTCAGTCCGATCGGGAGAGGGTACCGTAATTTCAGTCACGCGCGCCTCCAGGAACCGCGATTTTACCTTGTAGACAACTGCGTCTACGACATCCCCGGGGGCACATCCGGTGAGAAAAACGACCCGCCCTTCGTGATGACCGACACATTTACCCTCTGCGGCCATTGTTTCGACCTGAATCCCCCGGATCACCTCGCCTTTTTTCATAATGGCCCCAAAAATATACAAACAGCCTCGTTTGGGCGACTAAACGGTCCAACGGATAACCTTTTTTGGGTGTCTAAGAGTGAAAAAGCCGTGGGGAGAACTATGCCACGGGCAACACTGAATTTTGCTATATTTAATTCTTGACGGTATGGTATGAAGTGGATTCTACTGGCTGTGTTGTGGGTGCTCGTGGTTCCGTCCTTTGCCTCCCATATTGTCGGAGGAGAGTTCGAATTGGTCCACCTGTCAGACAACACCTTTCGGATCAACCTTATTCTGTATTTCGATGAATTGAACGGCTCTCCCGCCGCACGCGATGCGAACGTTGTAGCCAGAATCTATCGGAAACGGGACAACTTTTTCATGCGTGATGTGTTCCTCCCGATGGTATCACAGACCGCGGTTAGCTACACGCAACCGGAATGCTCGAAGGGGGAGATTGTCACGACGAAAATTCTCTACTCTGACGTGTTCGTCCTGCCTGCCAACCAGTACGATGACCCCGACGGTTATTATCTCGTATGGGAACGTTGCTGCCGTAATTATTCTATCACGAATATTTACAGCGATGACCCACTCTTTGGCATATACGCTGGTCAAACGTTTTACCTCGAATTTCCCCCGGTAGTTCGCGATGGTCAGACGTTCATTAATTCAAGTCCGCGACTGTTCCCGCCCCTCAATGACTATGCATGCCCAAACCGTCCCTATTATGTCGACTTTACCGGAGTGGACGATGACGGCGATTCGTTGGTGTATTCACTGGTTACGCCGCTGAATACAAAGACAAGCGCGGCTATTCCTTTCCCGGGCCCTGGTCCGCGTCCTTATCCCGAAGTTACCTGGCGACCTCCGTTCGGTCCTAATAACATTCTGAATGGCAATCCCGATCTGAAGATTTCCAACGACGGGTTCATCACTGTCACACCTACGGTGCAAGGTCTTTTTGTGTTTGCCGTGAGATGCGAAGAGTTCCGCGATGGTGTCAAGATTGGGGAAGTACGACGCGACTTTCAGATGCTCGTTGTTGACCGGTGTCCGCAGGCGGAGCCTCCACAAATTCTCGGAAAGAAGAGCGCCGATCCCGATTTTATTTACGACGACAACATGACCGTATCGTTCAGCAATTCTGTGACGGATGAGGAGCGATGCATTCAAGTACAGGTTTCGGATCCGGATGCATCCAAACAAGATGAGAACTTCCAGGAGCGCATCAAGATCAAAGCAATACCCCTCGGATTCAAGAAGGACGTGGCAGGCATACTGCCGGAGATTACATCAGCGACGCTTACAAACGGGAGTACAAGCGTTTTTGAGATTTGTTTTCCGGATTGTCCGTATCTTCCCGATGGCGGACCCTATACTGTAGGTATTGTAGCCTTTGATGATGCGTGCAGTCTTCCACTTTTTGACACGCTTAAGGTTACTGTCAATGTAGAACCTCCACCGAATAACGAACCTTATTTCGTAACACCTGACGTCTCCGATGTCCTTGCGGAGGGAACTTCAAAATCCTGGTCGATCGAGGCTCGCGACGATGACGGCGATCCGCTTTCCATTCGCTTTGTGCCTGTTGGCTTTGTTGCTGAGGATGTGGGTATGAACTTTACTATACAGGAACAGCAGAACGGCCTTGTTAAAGCAACGTTGTCGTGGGATGCGTTGTGTGACGTTTACGACTTCGACGCGCGAACTGACTTTGAAGTGCTGGTTGTGGCCGAAGATGCTGACTATTGCAACCTGCGAAACGCTGCGACAATGCGGTTTGACCTCAAGGTATTGCTTCCGCCCGATGAGCTTCCCATCATAGACACCGACCTTACCCCCGATCCTGCCGAGCGGTTTGTTCCGGAAGTGAAGCGACAGGTGTTTGAAAGCCTCGTGTTCAACGTGACCGGTACTGATGCCGATAACGATCTGATTGACCTGCGCATGGAAGGTGTCGGCTTTGACGTTTCCGAACTCAACGTGTCCTTCGAGCCCGTCAGCGGATTTGGGCATGTAACGTCGCAGTTTAGATGGGATATTACGTGTGATGGAATTGATCTTAGCAAAAAGGACGTGTTCAATTTTCGTTTTATTGTTACGGACCAGGCCAACAAGTGCCGGTTTGTGTACACGGATACGGTTGATGTGTTTGTTCGGGTTGAAGCTCCTACCAATGCATCACCAACCCTCGTATACAACAGTCTCAACGAAATTCACACGTTCGTTGACGGAAACCTGACTGTCCACCTGGGTGAGCAAATAGACGTTGCGCTTGCCGGTACAGATCCTGATCATGTTCCCAAACCGGATAAACTGAGGCTGGAGCTCATTGATGCGCAAGGTACTGTTGAACCTGAGGGCTACATCTTTGCTCCGGCCGAAGGCATGGGCAGTGTAAATACAACGTTCTCCTGGCTTCCGGATTGTTCAATCTTTAAGGAGGGCGTCTACGAAAACGACTATGCATTCACATTTAGGGTATACGACAGCCGATGCTTTAATGTGAAAGGGGATACGGTGACAATCAACATTACAGTGCGGGATGTTGAGTCCGACATTGATGCATTTAACCCACCCAACATAATAACCCCTAACGGCGACGGCTGCAACGACTACTTTGCGTTCGAGGGCTACGATCCCGTTACCGGCTCACCATGCTCAAATGAGGAGCCGGATGCTGTTATTCGCTTGCCGAAGGATAATTGTCTCCGGCAGTTTGAGGCGATTCGCATTTACAACCGATGGGGCAATCTTGTCTACGAAAGTTTTGACCGCAATTTCCGCTGGTACGCAAAGGATCAGCCCAGCGGTGTATACTACTACTCCCTGTACTTTACCGACAAGGAATTCAAGGGCAGCGTCACCGTGAGATATTAAGAGGCGCTACTGCGACTGCTTCTTGCGCATTAAAGTGTCGTACACCTCCTTCGCCTGGGCATTTACGGACTTGGTTTCAGCGCTGATAAGCTTGCTGTGCCTGTCCATCAGGTCCGAGTAAAAATCAAAGATGTCGTCATTATTCGGATCCAGGCCAACGGTTTGAAGGATGGGATGATCCAGGTGAGGCTGGAAAAAGGAATACTCAAAGCCGAGCTCATGAAGGGCGTTAAAGAACCTCCTGCTTTTTAATTCCTCACCAATCAGCGTTAGCGCAAACGCGGCATTGTCTGGGCGATCGCCAGTATTAGGATGGTGGGTCATAGAGAGCAATTTTTTTGCGGTTGAAAGTATAAAAAATCGGCGCGGTTAAGGCAAAAAATAATGTGACTAAAAGTCACATTGTTTGCGACGACTTTACATGTTCTGCAGGACACGGAGGGGTACAGCGGAGAATCCGTTACTTTTGTGTTATGAAAAGAAAGGAAATTCGCTTTCGTTGCTGGGTTGACGTCGATGGAGAGCGTTTTTTCGGCCCCGGTCCTGCGCAGCTGCTCCGACTCATTGAGGAGACCGGGTCGATCTCCCGGGCGGCACAAGCCATGGGGATGTCCTACAGAAAGGCGTGGGACATTGTGGACAACGTGAACACGAGGGGAAGCAAGCCCTTTGTCATTGCCCAGAAAGGTGGTCAGCGCGGAGGAGGCGCCCAACTCACGGAAACCGGTAAAAAGGCATTGGTTGCCTATGAAAAACTTGCCGGCAAAATCGAGAAGATTGTGCGCGTCGAAAAGGCTCTGCTAAAGTTAATCTGACTACTGCCTCACAAATCTCACAGCTTCGCGTACGCTGATATTGTGAGACAATCCTTATCTTTATTCGTTATATATAATCTTATATAACGATCGCAAATAACATTCATGATGAAGTCACGGGCGTACTTTGCCATTTTGTGCTTGCTGATGATTGTGGGGAAATCCTGGGGCCAGGAGCGCATAAGGGTCGCAGTGGCATCGGATATGAAGTATGCCATGGATTCACTGGTAAAGGCGTTCGCGTTGCAGTCCGCAGGAGAGGTCGATGTAACTTATGGATCGTCCGGAAAGCTCACAGAGCAGATTCTTAACGGCGCTCCTTTCGATGTGTTTTTTTCTGCCGATATCGACTTCGTGGAACACCTTCAATCGCGGAAGCAAACATCATCGCAGATCTATCCCTATGCAAGAGGTTACCTGGTCTTGTGGTGCCGAAAGGTCAATCCCGAGAACCGAGAAATTCAAATACTCACCGACCCTTCAATCGCGCGCATAGCCATCGCCAACCCGCAGCATGCACCTTATGGAAAACGTGCAGTGGAATGCCTCAACTATTTTGGCCTGATGGATGCCGTGAAGGCTAAGTTGGTGTACGGTCAGAATGTAGCGCAGGCCGCACAGTTCGCGCTCTCAGGTGCAGCTGACGCGGCGATTATCGGGCTTTCTGCCGTGCGATCCAAAGCCATGCAGAAAAGCGGAGGTACTTACATACTAATACCGGACGAGAGCTATGCGCCGCTTGTTCAGGGCGCGGTCATTACCCGCCATGGCGGCGGAAAGAAACTTGCAAGCGAGTTCTTCGAATATGTAAAAAGTCCCGCAGCTGTCGACATACTTTCGTATTATGGCTTCACCAAACCTGAGTAATGCTCGACTTCGAACCATTTGTACTCACGCTTAAGCTTTCGCTGATTACCACGGTACTGCTCTTTATCATTGGCGTGCCTATAGCGTACTGGCTTGCATATAGCAGCAGGAGAGTAAAAGTGTTGGTGGAAGCGTTAGTAGCCCTACCGATAGTGCTTCCTCCATCCGTGCTGGGCTTTTACCTTCTTCTGGCATTCAGTCCACAAAACGCGTTTGGTGAATGGCTGGATCGCCACATGGATATACAGCTTGTGTTTACATTTCCCGGACTTGTCGTCGCCTCGCTGCTTTACAGCCTCCCCTTTATGGTGCAGCCGATACAGTCCGGATTTCAGCAGCTGCCGCGTGCACTGATGGAAGCTTCTTATACGTTGGGTAAGGGACGAATGGCCACGTTGCTGCGCGTGCTGTTGCCCAACGTCCGGATGTCTATCGTAACCGGATGCATTCTCGCCTTCGCGCACACCATCGGCGAGTTTGGTGTCGTACTCATGGTTGGCGGAAACATTCCCGGTGAAACGAGAGTCGCATCCATCGCAATCTATGATGAAGTAGAGGCGATGAACTATGAAGCTGCGGGTATTTACTCAGCAATCCTCCTCATTTTTTCATTCGTGGTTTTGGCAACTGTGTACCTGATCAATTTTAATCAACGAACAAAAGTCGAATTGCGATGATTGAGATGCAGGTTCGGAGGAAGTTGCACGGTGCCGATGGAGATTTCCAGCTGAATGTCAACGTAAACATCGCGGCAGGGGAGCTGGTGGCGTTGTACGGCCCCACAGGTTCCGGAAAGTCCAGCATTCTGCGCATGCTGGCAGGGCTGATGCGACCCGACGAAGGCGTTATCAGCGTTGGCGGTGAACCCTGGTTCGATCACAAAAAAAATCTGGATATCCCGCCTCAGCGTCGCGATGTCGGCATGGTCTTCCAGGAGTATTCGCTCTTCCCCAACATGACCGTGCGAGGCAACCTGGAATTTGCCCTGAATAAAGGGGGAGACAGGGATATGGTGGAGGAGTTATTGGACGTGATCGAACTTCGCGGACTGCAAGACAGACGACCAGTGTTATTGTCGGGTGGCCAAAAGCAACGTGTTGCCCTCGCACGTGCGTTGGTACGAAAGCCTCGCCTCCTGTTATTGGATGAGCCGCTTTCGGCGCTGGATTTCCAGATGAGAGCGCGGCTGCAGGAATACATCATTGCATGTCACCAGCGAATGAATCTTACGACCATTCTGGTTACGCACGACTACCCTGAGGTGATGAAGCTGGCAAAGCGCATACTCGTACTCTCCGGAGGCAGCGTTGAGTATGACGGCCCTCCGGAGACTTTCCTGAGTAGGATGGGCAGGAATCGTCCGCTACTACGATAAGTGCTTTTTGAAGAAGTCGATGGTACGTTGCCAGGCGAGTTCCGCAGCTGCCTTATCGTACCGTCCGGTTGTATCGTTATGGAATCCGTGGTTCGTATCAGGATACATGTATGCTTCGTAGACCTTCCCGTGTTGCTTGAGTGCAGCCTCATACGCCGGCCATCCTTCGTTAACGCGAGTGTCAAGTGACGCATAGTGCAGAAGCAGGGGTGCCTTGATTTGAGGAACCATTTCGATTGGAGGCTGGCCGCCGTAGAACGGAACCGCTGCTCCAAGGTCGGGAATGCGTACGGCCATCATGTTGGCAATCCATCCGCCAAAGCAGAAACCGACGACACCGGCTTTGCCGGTACACCAATCGTGCTTTTTCAGGTACTCGTATCCTGCAATAAAGTCTTCAAGCATTTCGATGCGATCGCGTTTAGATTGCATAGCCCGCCCGTCGTCGTCATTGCCCGGATAGCCACCGAGAGGTGTCAGTGCATCCGGAGCCAATGAAACGAATCCCGCCAAAGCAGCGCGACGTCCCACGTCAGCGATATGCGGATTTAGGCCACGGTTTTCGTGTACGACGACAATGCCGGGCAACTTGCCACTTGCGTTTTTCGGCCTGCAAAGTTGGGCGTTGATCTTACCTCCACCCTTAGGTGAGTCGTAGGTGATGGTTTCGATCGTCAGACGAGGATCGTCCTGGGGAACCTGGATCTTGTTAACGTAATCCGGCATCACCGCACTCATCAGGGAGGCGAGGGTTACGCCACCGACAGCGTATGCTGACAGGCGATCGATAAATTCCCTGCGGTCGAGGCGATTGTGCGCATAGTCATCGTACAACTGAAAAACCTCCTGGCTGATTTGGTCTTTTCTAAGTTCGTTCATGGTATGATGGTTTTGTATTTGCAAAGAATTTCGGACCGCCGCTCCGGGTCTGGTAAACTAAAACTACAACCGTTGACGGTTAGGATCAAAGCATGGCAGTGAGACCCGGAATGAATTATTGACGCACGGCCTTGCAGATGTAATTCACGGTGCTCAGGTGGTTAACTCTGCAAGGAGACTTTCGAGGTTCAGTGGATGGGTATACATCTCGATGGATCCATCCGGTGTTTTAGGCCAGAGTTCACAGGGTCTGTCCCAATAGAGCTCGATGCCATTTCCGTCCGGGTCGTCAAGATAGATTGCTTCTGAGACACCGTGGTCGGACGCGCCCGTGAGCGGATAACGGTGCCTTCTTAGCCTGTCAAAGATTACGGCCAGATCTCTGCGCGTAGGATAAAGAATGGCTACATGATAGAGCCCAACGCCGTAGCGAGAGGCTGGGGGTGCGCCCTGGCTGTGCCAAGTGTTTAGCCCGATATGGTGGTGATAACCGCCAGCAGAAATGAATGCAGCCTGTTCACCATACATGGTAACGAGTTCGAATCCGAGCAGATCGCAATAAAATTGGAGAGCGCGGTCAAGGTCGGAGACTTTGAGATGGACGTGCCCGATACGTGTCTGTGCGGGAACCCGGTATTCGGTTGACATGACTAGATGTGGTTTAATGGCTAATATAGCAACAATCTTTCTCCCCTTGTCGATTCCTCTGTGCTGGCGACAGGGAGCGAAACGAGCGATTTTCTTCTTGTCCGAAATGTCACATTTTCCTTATTTCCCTTTTACACGTATACTTGCAACCCAATTTTAAATCACCCCTTAACCCTTTCCCATGTTCTTGCGTATTGTTTTTTCGCTCCTCTGCTTAGCTGGCCTTGTAGCGTGTAATGTTCAATCGACAGATTCTGCACGCAGTGTCGAAACGCTGCTCCTTCAGGGAACCTGGAAACTCATCTCCGGAACGCTAATTGAAGGAGGGGATACGACTGTAACGGATTATACACGTAACGAGGAGATGATAAAAATCATCAACGACAGTCACTTTGCGTTTCTCAGGCATGATGTCAACAAGGGGCAGGATTCCCGGGCAATATTTGTTGCCGCAGGAGGTCGTTATGCGCTGGAAGGCAACCGTTACACGGAGCATGTGGAATTTTGCAGTGCGCGTGAATGGGAGGGTCACTCATTTGAATTCACCGTTGATATCGAAGGCGACACCTTGGTTCAGCAGGGAATCGAAAGGGTTGAGGCCATCGGTGTAGATCGGTACAATATTGAAAAATACGCAAGGATTAAGCCTGCCCGGTGAACAAAAGAAAAGAATGTTGGGTTGATACAAGAATGTTGGGTTTGATACTGAATTACGAAACCGATGATGAATAGCGATCAGCAGAAAAGAGTGTCGACAGATATCGTCAACTATACAGAACAGGAAGAGCGGGACTACCTGGAAAGGATATTGCAGGAACTCGATTGGGCTATTGAGCAGGCAGACCGTGCAGTCAGGGAGTATTCCCGTGAATTCCGCCAAAACCAGGACTATCTTTTTGATCAGCGCTCCGGCATGGACGAGGCTGACCTGGTCTCGGCGGGCCAGTCGATTACCCGCATGACCCAGGAAAGCGGAGCGGGTCTGGCTACGCGCCGGCGACTTGTAAAGCTGAGTCAAACGCCATATTTCGGTCGCATCGACTTTACCCCGCAAGTGACCGGGCAGCGGATGCCCATCTACATCGGAATACACTCCTTTGTTGCCAATACTCCGGGTTTATATCCTATATACGATTGGCGGGCACCGGTGTCTTCCATGTTTTATGATTTTGAACTGGGTGACGCATGGTACAAGACTCCTGGTGGAACCGTAAAAGGTACGATTGAGCTGCGGCGACAGTACAGAATCCGCCGTAGCAAAATGGAGTTCATGATCGAAAACGATGTGAACATTCAGGACGATGTGCTTCAACTTGAACTGAGCAGGTCGTCAGATGAAAAAATGCGGAATATCGTTGCCACCATTCAGCGCGACCAGAACGCTATCATCCGCAATGAAACTTCAACGATCATGATCATCCAGGGCGTTGCCGGTTCAGGCAAAACGTCCATCGCTATTCACCGCATCGCCTTCCTGCTTTACAGGTTCAGGGATGAGCTATCTTCCGGCGACATTCTCATCATCTCACCCAACCGTGTGTTCTCGGATTACATCTCCAATGTCCTTCCTGAGTTGGGCGAAACGCAAATTCCAGAGATGGGCATGGAAGATCTCGCACGCGAATTGCTGGAACACAAGGTTAATTTTCAAACATTCCTCCAGCAGGTGTTTGCGCTGATGAACGACTCCGGCGAACTCGGTGAACGCGTCAGGTTTAAGTCGTCCATGGAGTTCGTCAATTTGCTCAATCGTTACTTCGTTTACCTGGAGAACCAGTGGCTACGTGCGCGCGATATTAAAATCGGAACCGCCACGGTACCGGCCGCCTTTGTTAGGGAACGGTTCGACGCGCTTCAGCGAACACCGATCCTTCAGCGTCTGCCGATGCTTGTCGACGAGGTGCAGGCGTATGTAAGAACAGAACTCAACCGCAAACTTACGGGGCGTGAGAAGACGCGCATCTTTCAGGCCCTCAACGAAGCGGCGAGCAGTCAGTCCGTGCTCGAGTTATACAAAGGATTCTACACGTGGCTGAAACGCGAAGATCTCTTCAGAATGGAAGGCGATGTGCTGGAGTATGCCGACGTATTCCCATTGATCTACTGCAGGCTCCGGCTCGAAGGCATCTCCATGTTTCAGCACGTCAAGCACCTGGTGGTTGATGAAATGCAGGATTATACCCCAGTACAGTACGCTGTGCTCGCCCGCTTATTCCAGGGACGCAAAACGATCCTCGGAGATGCCAGCCAGGCGATCAACCCTTATAATTCCGCGACGGCGGATGACATTCGTAAACTGTTTCCGCAGGCAGATGTCGTCAAATTGAACAGGAGCTATCGCTCCACTTATGAAATCACGCGTTTTACGCAGCGCATCATGACAGACCCGGACCTGCAAATCATCGAACGCCATGGGGAAGAACCTCAAGTTGTAGGTTTCCAAAGCGCCGAGGAGGAAGAAGCAGAAATCAAACGACTCGTTTCGGACTTCAGAGCTTCTGAGTACCGTATTTTGGCCATCGTTTGCAAGACGCCATCACAGGCCGAATACCTATTCGACACACTGAGCGCGTCGGATGTCAGCCTCCTCACCGAAGACAGCGATGCGTTCCGGGAAGGCGTTGTTATCACAACCGTACCGCTGGCGAAAGGACTTGAGTTCGACGAAGTCATTGTGCCATACGCGTCCGTTGACAATTACGCTACGGAAGGTGACCGTCGACTGCTTTACATCGCTTGCACCCGCGCCATGCATCGGTTAACCGTGACGCATACGGGGAAACGGTCGCCGTGGTTGGTGTAATGAATGGGTGGGTAATCGTTAAATTATACTCATGGAAATGATCGTAGGTGTAGTAATACGTCGGTATTGTAATAGTAGAGACGTTGCATGGAACGTCCCCACAGATTTTGGCCCCCCAGATTAGTACACCAATTGCGGATACGGATCACCTGCTGGGTCCTTGCGTGAGACGCGCAGGTTGCGCGTCTCTACCACAGTTCCGCGATTACTTCTTACCCCTAACTACCAACCGCCTCACCTTGCCCTTTTTGCTCACTCTCACGCTGACCCTCACTCTCACTCTCATTTACACCTTCCTCCACACCACGTATATACTCCACTGCCGCTCTGAGTTTCGCATAACTATACTTACCTTTCACGGCCTTATACAGATCGGTACTCCCAAATCCTTCGGGCATGGTTGCGACTATCGTCGAAATGTCAACCATTTCTTCTGCGGTAATCCAATTGAAAATATCGATCGCGCCGACG
>Ga0207873_1000528_pt1 | contig 41470 bp, 31 predicted proteins | sample BGWIniCompost_FD_187373 | JGI IMG/M metagenome (GOLD analysis project Ga0207873, IMG submission 187373) | Cellulose adapted compost microbial communities from Newby Island Compost Facility, Milpitas, CA, USA - BGW Initial Compost (SPAdes)... ... | reverse complement strand
CCCCGGCGAGGGAGAGGGCGACGAGGAGCGGCACGACGCCCACGACCAGCCACGCCGCGCCGGCCACGTCGATCGCCGGGCGCCCCGGCCGGCCGCCGAGGCGCGGCATCCTGGTCACGATGAACCACAGCGCCACGCCACCGATCGGGACGTTCACGAAGAAGACCCAGTGCCAGCCGAGGGTGTCGGTGATGACGCCGCCGACCAGTGGGCCGATGACGCTCGAGATCCCCATCGTCGCGCCGATGAGCCCCATGTACTTCCCGCGCTCCGCGGGCGGGAAGAGGTCGGCGATGACCGCGAGGGTCGAGGTGAAGAGCGACGCCGCGCCGAGCCCCTGCACCGTCCGGCCGACGATCAGCACGCCCGTGTTGGGGGACAGCCCCGCCACCACCGAGCCGGTGAGGAAGAGCACGACCCCGACCAGCAGGATCGGCTTGCGACCGTAGACGTCCGAGAGCTTGCCGTAGATCGGCAGCATCACCGTCGAGGCGACGAGGTACGACGTCGTCAGCCATGCGTACAGCGACGCCGGGATCGACAGGTCACGCTGGATCTCCGGCCCCGCCGTCGCGACGATCGTCTGGTCCAACCCCGAGAGGAGGAGGGCCAGCAGCACTCCGGCCATGGCGTAGACCCGGTCGCGGCGGCTGACGGCGGGCGCGGCGGCGTGTGCGGCTGGCCCGGTGTCGGCCGGCGGCCCGGAATCGGCGGGCTGCCGGGCGCCGACGTCCTCCGCCTCCGGCTCCGGCGCCGGTGGGATCGGTGCCTCCATCAGTGCGTCGCTCCTCCCATGTATGGCTTCATCGGGACTCCGTCCTTGGTGCGTCGGTTCGGTCGAACCCTGAAAACTACAGGCTTGTCAAGGGCTGAGGTCCGGGCCGCGCGAAGGGGGTCGCGGCCCTGCACGAACGGCGGCGCAGGTCGCATACCGGGGGGCGTCCGGCGCCGACGACCCTGCCAGGTGACGTGACGCCGACAATGCTGCCAGGTGACGCCGACAACCCTGCCAGGTGACGCCGACGACCCGGCGAGGCCCGGTTCAGCAAGTCATGCGCGGCCCCCACGCATGAACATCCTGTTTGCCGTCGATAAGCCGTGGGCGGAGTGAACGGGGTGATTCGAACGATGCGGAGGCGAGGTGGTGTCCGGCGGGTGTCGAGGGCCGCGTGGAGGCGGCGCGCGGCGGCGGCGTCGTGGCGCGGGCGGTCGTGCCGGTCGGCGCTGCGTCGCCACGGCTTCGAGTACGGCCTCCCGGCGCGGCCCGGGGCGCGACCCGCTGCGCTGGGGCGGCCGTATGCGTCGGCCGCTGCACCCAACCGCACAACCGCCGGTGAACGGATGTTTCTCGTGCGGTTGGGGACGATAGAGTGCACCTATCGCACAACGAGAGCCGGCGTGCCAAACGATGGTGCGATAGGGGTGCATTAGGTGCACCAATCGAACAATCATCCGCCGAGAGACGACGGTTGTGCGCTTGGGGAACGCCACGGCCGGGGGCGCAGCGGCGGCTGACGAGTACAACCGCGGTCGAGGCGGCGGGCCGGTTTCTTGGCCGGCCAGTGCGCAAGGCTGGCATCCGGCGCGATTTTCTGCGAAATTACAGGGTGGGTCGCGGACCGCCGGGGCCCGCACAGCAGGATCGCGTTGGAGAATAGGAGGATGCCGAGCAAGCGCACCGCAGACGAGTACACCGCTCCCGTCGAGGACTACCTCAAGACGATCTACGAGCTGGAGCGGATCTCCGGGGCCGCGATGACCAACGACATCGCCGGGCGGCTCTCCGTCGCGCCGGCGTCCGTGAGCGGCATGGTCCGCCGCCTCGCCGATCAGGGGCTGCTCGAGCACGAGAAGTACAAGGGCGTGCGGCTCACCGAGGAAGGGCGCCGGGTCGCGCTGGGGACGATCCGTCGCCACCGGGTCATCGAGACCTACCTGACCCAGCGCCTCGGCTACCCCTGGGACATGGTCCACGAGGAGGCGGAGCGCCTCGAGCACGCCGCCTCCGACGAGCTGATCGACCGCATGGCCGCCGCCCTCGGCGAGCCGACCGTCGACCCCCACGGCGCGCCGATCCCCACCCGGGAAGGCGAGATCGACGAGGGCGAGACGACTACCATCGCGGACCTCCAGGAGGGCGAGTCGGCGCGCATCGTCCGGGTGAGCGACGACAACCCCGAGCTGCTCCGCTACCTCGACGAGATCGGCCTCACCCTCGGCACCGAGGTCATCCTCGTCTCGCGCGCGCCCTTCGACGGGCCGATCGTCCTCCGTCTCCACGGCGACGGCGCGTCCGGAGAACGTGCCATCGGTCCCACGGTCGCCGCGGCGGTCCGGGTGGAGCGCTGCGCGCCGACCGACGCGGCCGACTCGCCCGAGGAGGAGTAGGCCGCGGCGTCTGCCGGACCGAGTCGGATGCCGGGCCGGGGCGCCGCTTGAGACGAGGCGCCGGCCCGGCATGAGTGCCTGCCGGGCTTGGGCGCGCGCCGGGCCGTGGCTTCCGCCCGGCCGGGGCGTCCACCCAGCGCCGCTCACCTCGGCGCCATCCGCTCTCCCCGGCGAACCGAAATGCGGAGAATCGGTGATCTCGCCGCGGAAGAGGTGGTCCGATGACTCCCTGCCCATCGCCCCGACGTCGATATCGCAAGCTTCTCCGGCACTCCGACGCACCCGGCCGGATGCCGGTGTCCCGGAGCCGGCGCGCTGCATTGTCGCTCCTGGCGGTGATGACCCTTGTCGGCGCAGGGTGCGGTGCCGGGCCTGAACCGGAGTCGCAGCCACAGCCACAGCACGTGTCACAGCCGGAGTTGCGTCCGCAGCCGCGGCCTGAGCCGCAAGAGCGCCCGGATCTCTCGTTCTACGACTACGCCGGCTTCGATACCGTGCCCGTCCCCGAACCCTTCGCCTCGATCTGCGTGCGGCCGCGCCGCCTCGTGGGCGAGTGGATCGACACGATAATGGGCCCCGGTACGAGGGTGCCGAAGCTCGCAGAGTTCGAACGAAGCGACAGGAAATTCGACACCCCGCTTCGTTGCGTGGCGAGGACGGCGGAAGAGAAGAGGGTGTTACTTCAAGGGACGCCCTTTGCGGATTCGGCGCGGTGGTATGACCCGAACTGGATGGTGTTGCTCGCCGCCCACGGCCATGCCCCGCACAGCGGTCGTGGTGTGCGGATCGAGTTCGTCACCCAGGACGGCGATTCCCTCGTCACGCACGTCGTCAAGTTCGATGGCGGCTCTTGGTGCCCCGTCCAGTATGAGGCGTCCTATCCAATCGGCGTGATGGCGATTCCCACCTCGGATGGCAAGGTGGTGTTCCGGGAGCACGTCAAGTTGCGGCCGCCGTGCTTCTGAATTCTCTCGACTCGAATTCGTTCCCGCGGATGTGATCGGGGCACCACGCCTCACGCCGCGCCGCTCCTTGCTCCACACCGCACCGTTCCTTCCTGATTCGACGCAAGCAAAGTCGCCCCGCCGATCCCGCCGTACGTACCCCGCGGCACGAACGCTGCCGGACGTACCCCGCCGCACGATCATCGCCCGCCGCATGTATATCGCCTGCCGACCCTCGGGTCATCACCACCGGCTCGGCTGGTTCGCCATTTGCACCCATTTGCCGCTTGACCTGACCCGAAATTGAGGCGATACTAAATTTGGGTTTCGGGTGGAGGAGGTACGGTGGAACGTCGAGCAATCGGAGGCACACGTGGTCCGACCCGAAGTCGCGCTCACGGTCTTCTTCGCGATCGTGCTCCTGGGCGCCGTGCTGTTCTGGCCGCGCCGAGGGCTGGCCGCGCGGGTTTGGGCGCTCTGGCGCTACACCGAGCGGGTCCGGATCGAGGACGCGCTCAAGCACGTGTACCACTGCGCGGAGGCCGGGCGGCCGTGCAGCGTGGAGAGTCTGGCGGGTGCGCTGGGCATCTCGCGGCACGCGGCGGCCCGTCTCTTCGCGCGGGTGGTGGAGCGCGGGCTGGGGCGGTGGACGGGTGAGGAGCTGGGGCTCACGGAGGAAGGCCGGGCGTATGCGGTGCACGTGGTCCGCAGCCATCGCCTCTGGGAGCGCTACCTCGCCGACCGGACCGGGCTGCACCCCACGGACTGGCATGAGGAGGCCGAGGCACGTGAGCACATGATGTCGCCGGCCGAGGCGGCGGCGCTCTCGGCGCGGCTCGGCCATCCCCGCTTCGATCCCCACGGCGACCCGATCCCCGGCGCGGACGGCGCCGTTGCGCCCATCGAGGGCGTTCCGCTGACGGAGCTGGCGGCGGGCGAGCAGGGCGTGATCGTGCACCTCGAGGACGAGCCCCGCGAAGTCTACGACCGTCTGGTGCAGGCGGGGTTGGGGCCGTGGATGCGGGTGGAGGTCCTCGAGTCGCAGGAGGGCGGCGTGCGGATACGCTCCGGCGGGCGGGAGCAGGAGCTGGAGGCGATGGTGGCGCGGACCGTGTCGGTCGAGCGCCTGCCGGAGGGGACGGCGCGGGACGCGGGGGTTGAGACGCTGGCGACGCTGCGGCCGGGCGAGTCGGCGCGGGTGGTGCGGATCTCGCCCTCGTGCCGGGGTCTGCAGCGGCGTCGCCTGCTGGACCTGGGCGTGGTCCCGGGGACGCGGATCACGGCCGTGCTGCGCAGCATGTCGGGCGACCCCGTCGCCTACGAGATCCGCGGCGCGCTGATCGCGCTGCGGCGGGAGCAGGCGGAGTGGATCGAGGTGCGGCGGGAGGCGGCCGGCGAGGGCTCGGCTTTCGTGTCCGGCGGGGCCGACGTCGCGTCCGCATACGATAGAAGCGAGTCGTCAGACGGCGCCACCGTCGCGCCCGCGGGAGGCGAGTGAGATGCTGAAGGTGCTGCGGTCTGCGGGGCGTCATCACGGCCACGGACGGCACGCCCCCCAGCTCGTGCGGCTGGGGCTGGACCCGAGGCACGGCTGGGACATCCTGGTCGCGCTTGCGGGGAACCCGAACACGGGGAAGAGCACGGTCTTCAACGCGCTGACCGGCCTCCGGCAGCACACGGGGAACTGGCCGGGGAAGACGGTCACGCGGGCGGAGGGCGTCTTCGCCCACGAGGGGCGTCGCATCAAGGTCGTCGACCTGCCGGGGACGTACTCGCTCCAGGCCGGGAGCGCGGACGAGGAGGTCGCGCGCGACTTCGTCCTCTTCGGCCGCCCGGACGTCACGGTCGTGGTCGTGGATGCGACGCGACTGGAGCGCAACCTGAACCTGGTGCTCCAGGTCCTGGAGATCACGGACCGCGTCGTGGTGTGCCTCAACCTCATGGACGAGGCCAAACGGCGCGGGATCGCGGTGGACGCGGAGAAGCTCGAGGCGGAGCTGGGCGTCCCCGTCGTCCCGGCGGCGGCGCGGCGGGGCGAGGGGATCGACGAGCTGCTGAGAGCGGTATGCGACGTCGCCGACGGCAAGATCCGGCCGCGGCCGTTCCGCATCGCCCAGCACCCGCCGGAGGTCGAGGGCGCGCTGTCCGAGCTCACGCCGCTGGTCCGGGAAGCGTTCCCCGACCTCGACAACGCCCGCTGGGTCGCCCTGCGGCTCCTGAGCGGCGACGAGCGGGTGGAGCAGGCGGTGCGCACGGGCGAGCTGGGACAGCTCCACGCATCCGGGCGGCTGGTCGCGGCGGGGATGCGGGAAGCGATGGACGTGCACGATGCCGCGGGGGTGCACGATGCCGCGGGGGTGCGCGGGGCCGCGGGAGTGCGCGAGGCCGAGGGCATGTACGAGACGGAGGGCGGCAACCGTGGCGCAGCGTCTGAGGAGCTCGCTGGCGCGGCCGGAGCAGCCGTCGGACCGACCGGAGAGCCGACCGTGTCGGTCGCGGAAGTGCTGGCCCCTGTCGTCGCCCGCGAGCGGGTCCTCCGCCACGCGGCGTCGCTGCGGTGGCGCCTCCCCCCGAACTTCGACGACGTGCTCACGGAGAGCATCTACACCGCCGCGCACGGAATCGCCGAGCGCGCCGTGGCGACGGGGCTGAAGAAGGCGCGCTTCGATCTCGATCGGACTCTGGACCGCCTCCTGACGAGCCGGTGGACCGGCTTCCCGATCATGCTCCTGCTCCTGACGGTGGTCTTCTGGATCACGATCGCGGGCGCGAACGTGCCGTCGGAGCTCCTCTCGAACCTGCTGATCGGGACGATCCACCCGGCGCTGAAGTCGCTCGAGGGAGCGCTCGGGATGCCGTGGTGGCTCGGCGGGTTCCTCTTCGATGGCGTCTATCTGGCGACGGCGTGGGTCGTCAGCGTGATGCTGCCGCCCATGGCGATCTTCTTCCCGCTCTTCACGCTCCTGGAGGACTTCGGCTATCTGCCCCGCGTCGCCTTCAACCTGGACGCGCTCTTCCGCCGCGCCGGCGCGCACGGCAAGCAGGCGCTCACGATGTGCATGGGCTTCGGGTGCAACGCGGCGGGCGTCGTCTCGGCGCGGATCATCGACAGCCCGCGGGAGCGGCTGATCGCCATCCTGACCAACAACTTCTCGCTGTGCAACGGCCGCTGGCCGACACAGATCCTGATCGCCTCGATCTTCCTCGGGAGCGTCGCGCCGGCGCACCTGGCGGGGCTGGTCTCTGCCGGTGCGGTCGTCACGATCGCGCTCCTGGGCGTCGGCTTCATGTTCTTCTCATCGTGGCTCCTGTCGCGCACGGTGCTGCGGGGCGAGGCGAGCACGTTCAGTCTGGAGCTGCCGCCGTACCGGCCGCCGCGGGTGCTCCAGACGCTCTACACGTCGCTCATCGACCGGACGCTGATCGTGCTGTCCCGGGCCGTTGCCTTCGCGATGCCGGCCGGCGCGGTGATCTGGCTGATCTCGAACGTGAAGGTGGGCGGCGCGAGCCTGGCCGAGCACTTCGTCGCCTTCGTCGACCCCTTCGCCTGGCTGGTCGGGCTGAACGGCGTGATCCTGCTGGCGTACATCGTGGCGATCCCGGCCAACGAGATCGTGATCCCGACGGTCCTGATGCTCACCGTGCTGACCGCGGGGATGGAGGGCGTGGGAGCCGGCGCCGGCGTGATGTTCGAGCTGGAGTCGGCCGCCGAGATCGGCGCGCTGCTCCAGGCCGGGGGCTGGACGCTCCTCACGGGCGTCTGCCTCATGCTCTTCAGTCTGCTCCACAACCCTTGTTCGACGACGATCTACACGATCTACAAGGAGACGGGGAGCGTGAAGTGGACGGCGGTCGCGACGCTGATGCCGCTGGCGATGGGGTTCACGGTGTGCTTCCTGGTCGCGCAGTTCTGGCGGCTCTTCCTCCCGTGACGAGCCTCCGCCTTCCCCCGTAACGGACCATTGTTGACACCTTTCGATTGCGCCCCGGTCGGGTGCGTGGCTCGAGCGCGCCCCGGTCGGGTGCCCGGCTTGGGGCGCAGCCCTTCCCTCTTGCGTCGCCGTGCTCGTCATCGTATTTCTCATACAGACGTATGAATGAATCGGGCGGGCGGGTGCCGGGATCGGGGATCGGAATAGAGCGCGGACGGCAGAGCATGGACGGAGGGCGAAAGAGCGAAGGACAGGGCACCGTCGAGGCGTTGCTCCGCGCGGGGCGCGAGCTGTTCGCCCGGTGCGGATACGACGGCGCGTCGGTCCGGGCCATCACCGCCCGGGCGGGCGCGAACCTGGGGGCGATCACCTACCACTTCGGCTCGAAACGGGCGTTCTACAACCAGGTCGTGGAGACGTCGATCGGGCCGCTGGCGGAGCGGGTGGTCGAGGTCGCGAAGGGCGACGGCGCGCCGCTGGACCGCGCGGAAGCGGCGGTGCGTGTGTTTTTCGAGTATCTCGACGAGAATCCGGATCTGCCCTACCTGATGCTCCAGGAGCTCGTGGTGGGGCGGATGCCTCCCGCGGCGGCGATCGGCCCGATCCGGCGGGTGCATGCGGCGCTCACGGATGTGGTGCGCGCCGGTCAGGCGGATGGGTCGGTCCGACCGGGGCCGCCGGAGCTGATGAGCATCGGGATCGTCTCGCAGGCGATCCACATCAACCTGATGCGCGTGCCGATGCGGGAGATCATGGGGATGGACACGTCGGACCCGGCGGTGTGGGCGACGCTGGTGGACCAGGCGGTGGCGTTCGTCCGCGGCGGCCTCGCCTCGGGTTCGGGAGGGAGCGGCGTATGAGGCGAAGCACGGTGCGAGTCGCGTGGGTGGTCGTTGCGGCGATTGCGGTAGTCGGTCCGGCGCCCGGCCATGGGCAGACGTCCGTCGAGCGCGGCCATACGCAGACGTCCGTGGCGCCCGGCCACGCCCGAGCACCGGTCACGGTGGACCGCCCGAAGGCGGCTTCCGGCCACGGACAACCGCCGGGGGCGCAGCACGCGCCTTCGGAGCTCCTCGACCCCGTGACCGCGGTGCAATTGGCGCTGGCGCGGCATCCGTCGCTGGAGGCGGCGGGCGCGGCGTTGAACGGCGCGGTCGCCGCGCTGGAGGAGGCGGCATCGGCGAGGCTGCCGTCCCTCTCGCTGGATGCGTCGCTCACTCGCTACCAGGAGCCGATGGTGGTGGCGCCGCTGCACGGCTTCGATCCGATGCGCCCGCCGACGTTCGACCGGACGCTCGCCCAGGGCGGCGTGACGGTGGCGTACACGCTCTGGGATGGAGGCGTTAGAGGCGCGCGGATCGAACGCGCCGGGGCGACGATGAGCGCTACGGCGGCGGAGCTGTCCGAGACGCGGCAGACGCTGGTCGCGCGGACGCTGGGCGCGTATCTGCGGGTGCGCACGGCGCGGGAGGTCGTGGAGGCGCACGAGCGCCGGGTCGAGGCGCTCGAACGGGAGCGGGATCGTGCGGAGCAATTCTTCGCGGCCGGCCGCGGCGCGCGGGTCATGGTGCTGCGGGCGGAGGCGGCGCTCGCGGCGGCGCGGGCGGACGCCCATGGGGCGCGTGCGGAACTGGAGGTGGCGGAACGGGAGCTGGCGCGCCTGATCGGCGAGGCGCCGGCACGAGTCGCGGGGTTGCCGGTGGCGGCGGTGAGTCTGACGGCCGGGGCGCCGTCCCGCGAGCAGGCGATCGACCGGGCATCGCGGGGCAACATGCGTCTACAGCGCGCCGAGCACCGGATCCAGGCGGCGACGGCGGCGCGATCGGAGGCGCGCGGGCTCTGGCGCCCGCGGCTGCAGCTCGTGGGGCGGTACGTCGAGTATGCGGGCGGCGCCGGGCGCGAGCAGGGAGAGTGGCAGGGCGGGGTGATGATGTCGTACCCGCTGTTCACGGGCGGCGCGCGTCGAGCGGCTGCCGAGCGGGCCGATGCGGAGCTCCGTAGCGCGATCGCGGCGCGGGAGGTGGCGCGGCTGGAGCTGGAATCCGCGATCGACGCCGCGCTCGCGCGGCTCGAGTCGGAGCTGGCGCGCGTCGACGCGTTGAGCGCGGCGGTCGCCAGGTCGGAGGAGGTCGTCCGCGTCGAGCGGCTGGCGCTCGAGGCGGGCGCCGGCGTGCAGTCGGATTACCTGGCGGCGGAGGCGGAGCTGCTCAACGCCCGTGCGGCGCTGGCGGCGGCGCGGGCCGCGGTGGTGACGGCGAGGATCGAGCTCGCGCGGCTGACCGGCGAGCTCGAGGTCGAGTGGCTTGCGACCAATCTCGAGTGGGAGTCGCAGACATGAACAGGAAAAGGATGGCCCCGGCGGTCGCGTTGGTGGTGGTGTTGGCGGCCGGCGGCGCGTGGCTGGCTTTGCGCCCGGGCTCGTCGGCCGCGGGCGTGCTCGCGGCATCCGGCACCGTCGAGGCGCGAGAGGCGGCGCTCGGTTTCCAGCTCGGCGGCCGGATCGCCGAGGTGCTCGTGCGGGAAGGCGACGTCGTCGACGCCGGCGACGTCCTCGCCCGCCTCGACGCGACGGAGCTCGACGCGCGCCTGGCCGCGGCGGAGGCGCAGCTCGCGGCCGCCCGTGCGCTTCTCAGCGAGCTGGAGCGTGGCGCGCGGCCGGAGGAGGTCGCACAGGCGCGCTCGACGGCGGAGGCCGCCCGGCGTCGCATGGAGGAATCCGCGCGCGCTCTCGAGCGCACGCGGCTGCTGTACGACGGCGGCGCGGTCAGCCGCGAGGCGCTCGACCAGGCGGAGACGGCCCACGCCGTCGCCGTCGCGCAGTACGATCAGGCAAGCGAGGCGCTCGCGATGATCGAGCGCGGCCCGCGCCAGGAGCGGGTGGAGGCCCAGCGCGCGGCGGTGCGGCAGGCCGAGGCCGCCGTCGCGCAGGTCGCGGCGCTGAAGGAGCAGGCGACGATCGTCGCGCCGTTCTCGGGCGTGGTGACGGTCCGGCATCGGGAACCGGGCGAGGTGGTCGGGGCCGGCGTGCCAGTCGTCACACTGATGGACCCGAACGACCGCTGGGTGCGGATCTACGTCCCCGAGGACGCGGTGGGCCGGGTGCGGATCGGCCAGCCGGCGCGGATCACGTCGGACGCGTACCGTGACCGGAGCTACGAAGGCGTGGTCGTCCACGTCGCGAGCGAGGCGGAGTTCACGCCGCGCAACGTGCAGACGCCCGAGGAGCGGGTGAAGCTGGTCTACGCGGTGAGGGTCCGCATCACCGGCGACCCGTCGCACGCGCTGAAGCCAGGCGTGCCTGCGGACGTGGTGCTCGAAACGGACGGGGTGTGAGCGACGTCGCCTGCGTCTCGGTGCGCGGCCTCGGCCGGCGCTTCGGTGCGATCAGCGCGCTCGACGACGTGAGCTTCGATGTGCGCGCCGGCGAGCTGTTCGGGATCGTCGGCCCCGACGGCGCCGGGAAGACGACGCTGCTGCGGATCCTGGCCGGCGTGCTCCCGCCCACGACGGGCGACGCGATCGTTTTCGGCACGAGCATGGCGCGGGAGCCGGAGCGCGCGAAGCCCCACGTCGCCTACATGGCCCAGCGCTTCGGCCTCTACGAGGACCTGACGGTGCGCGAGAACATCGAGTTCTACGCGGACCTCTACCGGGTCCCGAAGGCGGAGCGGCCGGCGCGGCTGGAGCGGCTCTACGACTTCTCGCGGCTGGGCGACTTCGAGGACCGGCTGGCCGGCGCGCTGAGCGGCGGGATGAAGCAGAAGCTCGCGCTCTGCTGCGCGCTGATCCACCGGCCGGAGCTGCTGCTCCTCGACGAGCCGACGTTCGGCGTCGATCCCATTTCACGCCGCGATCTCTGGCTGATCATCCACGAGATGGTCGCGGAGGGGGTGACGGCGATCGTGACGACGTCGTACCTGGAGGAAGCGGAGCGGTGCGACCGCGTCGCGCTCCTCGATCGAGGGCGGGTGGTCGCGGTCGGCGAGCCGGCGTCGCTGCGGGAAGCGCTGGAGGGGCGGCTCCGCACGGCGGCGCCTGCAGCCGGGCCCGCCATGCATGCCTCCGCCCCCGCCGTTCTCTCCCCCGCCCCCACCGTGGAGGCGATCGAGCTCGTGCGGCGCTTCGGCGATTTCGTCGCCGTCGACCGCGTCACCTTCACCGTCGAGCGGGGCGAAGTGTTCGGCTTCCTGGGTCCGAACGGGGCCGGGAAAACGACGACGATCAAGATGCTCACGGGGCTGCTCCCGCCGAGTGGCGGCGTGGCGCGGGTGGCGGGCGTGGACGTGGCGCGGGAGCCGGTGGAGGCGCGGCGACGGATCGGCTACATGTCGCAGCGGTTCTCGCTGTACCCGGACCTCACCGTGGCCGAGAACATCGAGCTGTTCGCGGGGCTGTACGGCGTGACGGGCGACCGGCTCCGCGAGCGCCGCGCGTGGGTCCTGGAGATGGCGGGGCTGGCCGGGCGGGAGGACCGGCTCACCGCGGATCTGCCGCTGGGGTGGAAGCAGCGCCTCGCGCTCGGGTGCGCGGTGCTGCACGAGCCGCCGATCCTGTTCCTGGACGAGCCGACGTCCGGTGTCGACCCGGTCGCGCGGCAGGCGTTCTGGGAGCTGATCCGCGGGCTAGCCGATAACGGCACGACCGTGCTCGTGAGCACGCACTACATGGAGGAGGCGGAGCACTGCGACCGCCTCATCCTCATGAACCGGGGGCGGATCATCGCGTCCGGCACGCCGGCCGAGCTCCGCGCGCTGTTGGGCGAGCCGATCTACGTGGTCGAGACGGACGAGGCCCCGCGCGCGGTCGAGGCGCTGGCGGGCGCGCCGGGGATCGTGGACGCGGCGATGTTCGGCCGCACCGTACACGTGATGGCGGAGGCAACGTCGCGCGCGGCGGACGTGGAGCAGATCGTGGCCTCGCGGCTGGCGGAGCGGGGGCTCGGCACGCCGCGTCGAATCCGGCGGGTCGAGCCGACGCTCGAGGACGTGTTCATCGCCCTGGTGCGCCGTGAGGGCGGCGCGGTGGAGGAGTGATGCCCGGAATCAGTCTCGGCCGGATGCTCGCGATGGCGCGCAAGGAGGCGATCCAGCTCCGCCGCGACCGCCGCAGCCTCGCCCTCGCCTTCGTCGTGCCGGTCCTGCTGCTCCTCTTCTTCGGCTACGCGATCACGTGGGACGTGCGCGAGATCCGGCTCGCGGTCCTGAACGAGGACGTGGGTCGGCGCGGAGCGGAGCTGGTCGACGCCTTCGTCGCGAGCAGGTACTTCCGGGTGACGGAGCACCTGGCGCGGTACGGGGATGCGGATCGGCGGCTGGTCGGCGGGGACGTGGCGGCGGTGCTCGTGATCCCGCCGACGTTCTCGCGGGACCTGGCGGCCGGGCGCGGGGCGGCCGTCCAGCTCCTCCTCGACGGCAGCGACGCCAACACCGCGACGATCGCGCTGGGGTACGCCGACGCCATCGTCGCACGCTACTCGAGCCGGGTGGTGCTCCAGGGTCGCTCGGTCGCGCCTGCGGTCTCGTCGGCGGCGCCTTCGCCTCCCGCCGCGGCGGCGGTTCCGGTCGTGCCTGCGGTCTCGTCGGCGGCGCCTCCGCTTCCCGTGGCGACGGCGGCGGCTCCTGTCGCGACGGCGTCTGTTCCCGCTGCGGCGCCGCCGATCGCCGCCGGGGCACCGCCCGTGGCCGCCGGGGCACCCCCGGTCACCGCCGAGACCCGGGTCTGGTACAACCCCACCCTCGAGAGCCGGAACATGGTCGTCCCCGGGCTGATCGCGGTCATCATGTCGATCATCGCCGCAACGCTCACGTCGCTGACCATCGCCCGGGAGTGGGAGCGAGGCACAATGGAGCAGCTCGCGTCCACGCCGGTGCACCGGCTGGAGGTCGTCTTCGGCAAGCTGCTCCCCTACGTGGCGATCGGGCTGTTCGATGTGGCCGTCGCGGTGCTGGCGGCTGTGCTGGTCTTCGACGTGCCGTTCCGAGGGAGTCTCCTGCTCCTGGGCGCAATGTCGCTCCTGTTCCTGCTCGGTGCACTGGGGCTCGGGATGTTCATCTCCGCCGCGCTCAAGTCCCAGGTGCTGGCCACGCAGGTCTCCATGGTGGCGACCTACTTCCCAGCGCTCATCCTGTCCGGTCTCATCTTCGACATCGCGAGCATGCCCTGGGCGCTGCGGTTGGTCAGCCACGTCGTCCCGGCGCGCTACTTCGTGACCGTGACGCGGGGCGTGTTCCTCAAGGGGGTCGGGGTGGAGGCGCTCTGGGCGCAGGGGCTGTCCATGCTCGTGTTCGCGGCCGTCGGGATCGGGCTCGCGACGGCGTCGTTCGAGAAGAGGATCACGCGATGAGAACCAGTTCGCGCCTGCTCCGGATCCGCACGCTGGTGAGGAAGGAGCTGCGCCAGCTCTTCCGCGACCCGCGGACGAAGAGGGTCGTGTTCGGCGCGCCCCTCATGCAGGTCGTGCTCTTCGGCTACGCCGTCACGACGGACGTGCGGGACGTGACGACGTTCGTCGTGGACCACGACCAGACCGCCGCGTCGCGTGCGCTGGTGGACGCGCTCACCGCGAGCGGCTACTTCCGAATCGTTGACCGCTCCGACCGGTCGGGCGCCATCGGCGAAGCGCTCGATGCCGGGCGCGCGGCCATCGGGATCGAGATCCCGCGCGGCTTTTCCACCGACCTCGCCGCCGGCCGAGGCGCCCGCGTCCAGGTGCTCGTCGACGGCACGAACTCCAACACCGCGACGATCGCCCAGGGGTACGTCAACCGGATCGTGCAGAGCCACGGGCTGCGGGAGGCGGCGCGACGTGGCGTCGAGTTCCCCGCCGGCGTGGAGCTGCGCGCTCGCGCGTGGTTCAATCCGGACCTCGTGAGCCGGGCCTACAACGTCCCCGCCGTCGTCGGCATGCTCCTCCTGCTGATGTCGTTCCTGCTCACGGCACTCGCCGTCGTGCGCGAACGGGAGATGGGCACGCTCGAGCAGCTCCAGATGACTCCGATCACACCGGGCGAGTTCATCCTCGGGAAGACGATCCCCGTGGCGCTCATCGCCTTCGTGGACATGATCCTGGTGACGGGCGTCGCGCTCTTCTGGTTCGACGTCCCGTTCCGGGGGAGCGCACTCGCGCTCTTCGTCGCCTCCTCGGTCTACATCCTGGCGAGCCTGGGCGCCGGGCTCTTCCTCTCCTCGATCTCGAGGACGCAGCAGGAGGCGTTCATGGGGACGTTCCTCCTGCTCATGCCGTTCGTCATCCTGTCGGGGTTCATGTACCCCGTCGCCAGCATGCCCGAGTTCTTCCAGAAGCTCACGCTCCTGAACCCCATGCGGCACTTCCTGGAGGTCGTGAGGGCCCTGTTCCTGAAGGGCGCCGGGCTGGCGGAGGTCTGGCCGCAGGTCGCCGTGATCGCGGCGATGGCGATTGCCGTGATGGCGTTGGCGACGCACCGGCTGGGCGCGCTCCTGCGTTCCCGGTCGTGAGCGGGGCTGGCGGGGTGGGCCCCGGCCCGGGCAGAAAGCGTTTCGGCGCTCGCCCGCACGGGCCTCACCGTCCCGGAACTCGTGAACGCGCCGGTCTCACCGTCCGCCGTGGCCGTTAGCGCATGGCCTGTAGGGAAGGCGCGCAACCGGGTGGGCGCCAATCATCTCCCGACCGCCGCCGCCAGCGCCCGGAGCATCTCCTCGCGCGTGATGTGCGTGGCGAGGGCGATGCCCTCGAGACCAATGGGCAGTTCGCCGTCGATGCCGGCCAGATTGATGGTCTGCGCGTAGAGGCCGCGCACGGTGCCGAGGAGCTCACGCTCTTGGTCCGGCCGCAGGTTCGGTGCGCGAATGCGCCCGGCGTCCACCGCGGGCGCGAGGGGGTGCCAGAACTCCTTCTGCCAGTCCGGGAGGCGGGAGAAGACGTCGCCCGAGATCGCCCACTCGACCTCGATCAACGGCGCGCCATCCGCGTTCTCGCGGAAGACCAGCCCCTGGAGCACGCCCTCGCGCAGATGCTTGAAGTAGTGGTGCGTCTCGTACGACTGGCCGTGCAGGAAGTGCGTCGCGACGATGTAAGTGGTGTACTGGCTCAGCGGCCCCGCGGCGGCCGGGCGCTGTTGCGTCGTCGCATTCACGGGCATGGGCCCGGCGGCCGCTCCGCGAGAGCCGTTCGACCCGGCCTTGCCGGTGGTCCACCCCGCCCAGACCCCTCCCGCCGCGAACACGGCCAGCACGGCGGCCGCACCAAGACTGTTCCGAGCGACTCGCACCGACATGACGACACCTCCGTGGCTCGCGTCCTCCGCCTGTTCGGGCGCGTCGCCCGTCACGTTGCGTGCCAGGGGAAGACCGGGCGTGTCGTCAGTGGGCGCGTCGGCGACGAATGTGTCGTCAGTGAGCGTGTCGTCAATGGACGCCTCGCCGGCGGACCAGGCGCCGCAGGCGGCTGGAAGAGGAAGCGGGCGCACCCGGTGCGCCCGCTTCGCTAATCTCGCTTTTCCACCCGCTCCAGGATCCAGTCGCCCATGATGTCGAGCGCGACGGGGTCGAACGTCGTCTCGATCGTCGCGTACTCTCGACCCAGGCCGGTCTTCGCCGGCTGGAACAGATGGTTGAGGCCGGGGAGCTCGTGGACCTGCGACGCGGGGTGGCCCGCCTCCCTGAGGGCGCGGCGGATCGGCGGCAGGTTGATGTCCGGCGGGACGTTCAGGTCCAGCGTCCCGTTCAGCGCCAGGACGGGGATGCGGAGCCGCCGGAGGTCCTCGGCCGGGTCGTGGCCGATGAGGAATCGCACCCACGGCGAATTGAAGAACGCGATCTGCTGCGCGATGGCCGCTTCCCGCATCTGCGGCGTAGGCCCGTACCGCTCGCGCTGGTCGGGCGGGAGGGCTTCGATCATCTCCTCGAGCGCCGCGCGCATCTTCGTTGCGGCCTCGTTCCGATCGGGCGTGTCGCGAGCGATCTCCATGAGGCGCCGGGTGCCGCGACGGGTGTTGGCGGCGACATCGGGGCTGGCGCCGTCGGCGAGGGCGATGCGCTCCATCTGGACGGGGAGCAGTTCCTCGAAGGGGACGCCCGGCCCGGCGAGGAGGACGATGAAGGCGACGTCGTCGGAGCGCCGCGCGGCCATCGGCGCCACGATTCCGCCCTCGCTGTGGCCGATCAGCCCGATCCGCGCGGGATCGATGTCGGCCCGGCTGCGGAGGTAGCGCACCGCGGCCAGGGCATCGTTGGCGAAGTCGGCCGTCGTCGCCGCGGCGAAGTTGCCGGTCGAGCCGCCGTGGCCGCGGTCGTCGTAGCGGAGCACGGCGATCCCGCGCCGGGTGAGCGCGTCGGCGATCACGAGGAACGGCTTGTGGCCGAAGAGGGTCTCGTCGCGGTCCTGGGGGCCGGAGCCGGAGATGAGGACCACGGCCGGGAACGGGCCGTCGCCGAACGGCCTCGTGAGCGTGCCGGCCAGCGTGACCCCCGGGTCGTCGGTCGGGATCGTGACGTCGATCGCGTCGTAGGGGTACGGCGGCTGGGGGTGCTGCGGGCGCTTGGGCGCTGCGGCCTCTTGGGTGCGAACGACGACGAGCGGGAAGGACGCCCCGAACTGCGACCACGTTCCCGCGATCGTGTCCCCGCGCACCTGGCCCGTGTAGCGGCCGGCGACCGCCGGAACCTCGATGGTCAGACTGTCTCCCGCCACGCGGACCGCGCCGGTCGGGATCCCGAACGCCCCCTGGTCGGGGCTGTCCATCGTCGCCGCGAGCCCGCCGTTCGCCTCCGTGATGTGGAAGACGATACGGAGCGAGCCGCCCGGAACGGTGAGCGTTCCGAGCCAGTCGCCGCCGACGGGTGGGGCCGCGCGTCCGGGCACCTGGGCGTGCGTCGGGCCGGGCGCCGCGAACGCGGCGACGACTGTTGCGAGGAACGTTATGGCCCGGGAGGCCGCCGGGCGCCGAAGCAGGCGCGGCGCGCCCCACAGGAGGGGCGCGCCGCGCCGCGCAGTGTCCCCTGGAAGCTGGGTCGCCCGCATCACGACCGACACTCGCCCGCCGTCAGACGATCCAGAGGATCAGCCCCGCGGCGGCGATCGTCGCGCCGGCGATGCGGTCCCACTGGAGCCCCAGGACCGGGCGGCCCGTGCGGGCGGCCAGGGCGAGGCCGATCCCGGCGGCGTGCAGCGCGGCCGTGGCCGTGACGAAGCCCACGCCGTAGGCCCAGCCGGCGATCGTCGCCGGCATCTCGGTCCCGTGCGCGTGGCCGTGGAAGAGCGCGAAGATCGCGACCGCGGTCATCGCGAGGGCGAGCGGCAGACGCGTCGCCGTCGCGGCCAGCGCGCCGAGCGCGAGGACCGACAGGAGAATCCCCGCCTCGACGCCGGGCAGCCCGAGCCCCGCGACGCCCGCGACCGCGCCGATCGCCATCGTCGCCACGAACGCGACCGGCAGCGCGACGACGGCCCGGCCACCGAGCTGCGTCGCCCACACGCCGACCGCGACCATGGCGAGGAGGTGGTCCGCGCCCAGCACGGGGTGCGCCAGTCCGTGGATCAATCCGTCGGTCGGCCCGACGCCGGTATGCGCCCAGGCGACGGTCGGAGCGAAGAGCGCGAGCGCGCCCAGGGCAGCCGCGCTCCGCACGATGAGCTTATGCATAGCGATCCGTCTCCCCATCTCGCGTAGTTCCGCCCCGGAGATCCGCCGGGGCACGGCTCGTCGAACGCGACGGGATTCTATCGCGAGCCGGTGGCTGTGGCAACGCTTGCCGGCATCGTCCACGTGACGAACGGGGGGCGCGGCGCCCGGCGGCATCGCCGTCCTCGACGGCGCGCGCGCCGTCCTCGTCGAACGCTTCCGCGCGATCGCGGGGGGCGAACCGCGGGACATGCCGCCGATCCCCGAGCACGCGCCGGCGATCTCGCGACTCCTCGTCGACGACCTGGGCTACCTCTGGGCGCTCGTCCACGGTGGGCCGGACGAGATGGAGTGGGACGTGTTCGACGACCACGGGCGCTTCCTGGGCACCGTGACCACGCCGGAGATGCGCGTCATGCACATCGGCGAGCGGTCGATCGCCGGCGTGGTCTCCGACGAGCTGGGCGTGCAGCACGTCCCGGTCGTGCCGCTACAGCGCCCTTAGACCGCCGTCGCGCCCTCGCACGCCACGGGCTCGGCCGCCGGGGCCGGGACCTCCAGCACCACCCCCTGGATCAAACAGGGGCGGCCGTCCTGGTCCCTGAGCAGCGTCACCCTCTCACGGACCCAGCGCACCGCGCCGTCCCGATCCAGGATCCGGTACTCGATCGCCACTGGGTCGTCCGATTCCCAGTCCCGCGACACCCGATCGAGCACACGCTCCCGGTCCGCCGGGTGCATCCGGTCCAGCCACAGGCACGGGTTCGCGGCCCAATCCTCGGCCGAGATCCCAAGCATGTCCTCGATCTGAGGACTCACGCCACGGGCGTTACCGTAGTCGCCCACGGCGACGATGTAGACGATTCCGGGGATCTGCGCCACCAGCGCCCGGTGCTTGGCTTCGGCCAGCCTGAGCATCTCCTCCGCCCGCGCCAGCTCGCGTCGCAGCCGGCTCACCTCGTCCGCGACGTCGTCGCCCCGGACGGTCGGGTCCGCATCGTTGCAGCCCCCTCGTGGCGCGCCTCGTGGAACCCCTCTCTTCGGCATGATCACCTCCTGCCGCATCACAGTCGCTCCGTCGCACGCCGGCCTTCTCCGGCCCGCTCCGGGGAGAGGTTCGGGGTGGTGAACGCAAATCGTGTGCGAGGGGGAGGGGTTAGGGCTCAGGGCATAGGGCTTAGGTCTCAGGTCTCAGGTCTTGGGTCTTAGGTGTGTGGACTGCGGGCACCCGCGTGCCACCTGAGACCCAGGACCTAAGACCCAATACCCAACCTGACACCCGAGCCCTGAGCTCCAAGCCCTGACACCTGGGTTGGCGTGGGCGGGGGCGGGGCGGGGACGGGGCTGACTCAGAGCTCGCCCGCCTCGATCCGTTCCCGCAGCTCGTACCACCAGCTCGGGAGCGGCTCCCAGGCCGTGATCACGTGCCGGATCCCTTCGAGGGCGTACCGCTTGCGCGCCTGCTCCCGCCCGGGCGGGGCGATCGATTCGATGTAGCGGATCACGCGCGCCGCGGAGCCGAACAGCTCCATGGGCGGCGACGGTACGGCCGGGCTCGCCGAGTCCCCGTTCTCCGCGCCCGGGATCCCGGCGCGAACGTTCTCCGTGCCTGCGCCACCCATGGGGTGGTCCCCGGGACCTGGATCCGGCGCCGACGCCCGTGACCCGGCAGTTGAACGGCCCACACACTCCCGGAGCCTCAAGTGTGTCCTCGTCTGGAGCGGCGTCGCGACGCGTCCGACACGCCAGCGGCGGACCGTCGCTTCGCTCACGCCTGCCGCGATCGCGGCTGCACGGTTGCTGTGATCCCGGTACGCCGCGAGGAATGCTTCGACCAGTTCCCGGTCGCCATCACCAGGCATACGCCTTGCTGAGGGCTGCGACATGGCGCGTTATGGCGCGTTATGACGCGTCCTGAACGACGAAGACGCGGCACGGGAGCGACCGGCCGCGTCGGGTTACCTACGATATGCAAGCCCGGGCCCGGGAACAATGGAATCGTTCGAGCGGGGGTGTAGTGGAGGTTTTCGGCGGTTTTCTGCTGGCGGGGCTCCTGGTGTTTTATGTGTTCCTGGCCGCATTGCTTCGGGTTGCGGGAAGGGAGGATGATCGATCGAGCGAGCTGTGGCGGGCGTTGGAGGAGGTGGACGAGGGCGAGAGTGGAGCGTCCCAGAGTCGATAGAGGCGAATGCGGTGGGCCACTCGAGTTCCCGGCCGGCGCGCGCGGTCGAATGAGGAGGGATTCGATTCGGAGCAGTAGCGATGGACGGCGGGAATCGGATCGAGCGGCTGGCGGTGGAGGCCGTCGAGAGAGCGGCCGCCGGGTTGGGTGTGGAGCCGCTGAAGCTCGCGGAGTGGCTCCGGGACGAAGACCGTCTGGCGCACATGCTCTACCTGGCGGGGCGCGGGCATGAGATGCCGAGTGTCGAGTACCGGCGTGAGCTGGTGGTGTCGCTGAGCGAATTCCTGGAGTTCTTGGAAGAGCAGGGGGTGTAGGGAACAGGGCTGTAGGCGACGGGGTCGGGGGCCGGAACCCGGATCGGGGACGGTCTCCGGGCCTGGAGCCGGCGAGCGGAGGGTTGGGGTCGGTCACGGGCCCGGCGTTGCGGCCGGGCCGCCCCGGCGGTGGGCGTGACCGGCCGAGATGGCGCGGCCTGCCGGGTCGATGTGCAGTAAGGATCCGGCGAGCCCCGGAGCCTGGGGCGGCCGCATTGACGGGAGCGCCCCGTGCGCGGGCCGGCGAACAGCCGGTACCCGTGCACGGGGCGCGATTCATTGTGGCGGCACGATGACGCTTGCCTGCGGCCCGGGCGCCGGGGTCGGCGGACCGGGCGCGGCTCGCGGCTCGCGGCTCGGCGATCAACGCCGCGGGCCGCCGCGCATGGGGCCGTCGCCGCCGCGGTTCCTGCCGCCCTGCCCGCCGAAGCTGTAGTTCACGCTGATGGCGAGGGCGCGACGGCTGGTCCGGCTCTGGCCGAGCTGCACGAACGTCGGGTCGCTGCTCGTGAAGTCGGTCCGGGAGATGTCGAACGGATCCCGCGCGGTCAGCGAGATCGACATCCTGCCGTCCATGAGCCGCTGGCGGAAGCTGATGCTGCTGTCGACTCGGGACGAGACGCGGCCCTGGGGTACGTCCCGCGCCGGAGTATACGAAACCGAGGCGCGCATCCCGAGCCCGCCGATCAGCGTGCCGGAGACGTTGCCGCGGACGGACCAGTGGAACGTGCGGCCCGAGATGTTGGTGGAGCTCAGGTTGCTCGCGTCCCGATCCTCGCCGCGGGCGTTGAGGCTCACGAACCCGCCCCAGCCATTGACCTGGCGGATCGAGGCGGTGAGAGACGCGCCGTACGACTCCTGCGTCGCGACGTTCTCCCAGGTCGTAGTGGAGACGCCGTTCTCGTCGACCGTGCGGATGCGCGCCCAGTCGTTCACGACGCGGCGGTAGTACGGCGCGAGGCGCACCGTGCCCCAGGAGGTCGATGTGCTCACGTCGAGCCCGAACGAGTGGGCGTACTGCGGCTCGAGATCGGGGTTGCCGACCTGGCGGTTGAGCGGGTCGGTCGATTCGTCGATCGGGTTGAGGTTCCACGGCGGCGGACGCCGGGTCCGGCGCGAGTACGACAGCCGCACCCGCCGGCCCTCGCCCAGGTCGTAGGTCAGGTTGGCGCTCGGGAAGAAGTCGACACCCGAATTCTCGAAGACCTTGCCGGTCGGGACCTCGAAGCGCGTGTCGGCGTGCTGGACCCGGGTGCCGACCTGGATGCCGACCGGCCCCAGCTTGCGCGACAGGGTGACGTACCCGGAGTGGTACGTCTCGTCGTAGTTGAAGCCCCCGGGCGTGGTGGTGCTGTTCGGCCCGTCCTCCGTCTGCTCGATCTCGTCGAGCCGGCGCCTGGTGTCCTGGGTCTCGAAGTTGCCTCTATAGCCGATTTCGAGTTGACCGAACTCCCCGAGCGGCCGCACGTAATCGACCTCGAGGGTCATCTCCCGCTCGCGTTCGTCGGTGTCCTCGATCATGAGGTCGGCTGGCACGACTGCGGCGTCGTCGGCGAGGAGCTCGAACTCGGTCTCGACCCACTCGTCCTCGTCGTCGCGGCCGGTCTCGTACTGGAACTCGATCTCGAGCGAGTGGCGCTCGGGCTCGAACTCGTGCGTGAGGCTGAGCATCCCGTCCAGGGACCTGCGCACCGATTCCGTGCGCGAGGTGCGCGAGTATCGCTGGGTCCACTGGTCGAGGTGGTCCATGTGCGTGGTCGTGTTCAGCCGTTCGGAGTCCGAGCCGAAATCGGAGAACCGGCCCTCGGCGCGGAGCAACGTTCTCGAGCCGACCTGCAGCTCCGCGGCCAGACGTCCGTTTCCGGAGAGCCCGCCGCGCTCGGACCAGTTGTCCTGACGCAGCTTGGTGGGCGGGTCGTCGAGCAAGTTCTGCCGCAGGTCGAACCCGGTCGTCTCCTGGTCCGAGTGGCGCAGGAACGCGTTGCCGTGGATGGTAAGGCGTCCCCGCTGCCACGTCATGCGCCCGCCGCCGCCGGCGGCGCCGCGAGTGTCCAGGTTGGCGAACACGCTCCCGTTGACGCCCAGGGAGGCGCCTTCCTTGAGCACAATGTTGATGATCCCGCCGGACCCTTCCGCGTCGAAGCGGGCCGAGGGATTGGGGATCACCTCGATGCGTGCGATCTGGTCGGCGGGGAACTGCTCCAGGAACGCGGCCAGCGCCTCGCCCTCCATGGGCGCCGGACGGCCGTTGATGTAGATCCTGGGCGAGCTGCCGCGCAGCGTGACCGTACCGTCGAAATCGACCTCGATGTCCGGGATGCTGGAGAGCAGCTCGGTCGCCACGCCGCCGTCGGCGCCGGGGAGCGACTCGAGGGTGTAGACGTCGCGGTCCGGTGCGAAGACGACGGGCGGCCGCTCGGTCTCGACGGTGACGCCCTGGAGGGAGATGGCCTCGACTGCGAGCTCGAGCACGCCCAGGTCGATGGATGCGCCGGCCACGAACGCTAGCTCGCGCCGGTGCGGCGCGTAGCCAATGTAGCTGACCTCGAACGAGTAGACGCCGGGCTGCAAGCCGGTCAGATGAAAGTTCCCCCGGGCGTCGGTCGCGCCGGCGTGGACGACGTCGCCGCCGGGACGGCGTAAAACGACGTTGGCCGAGGCCAGCGGTTCCCCGGTCTCCTTCGCCACGACCCGCCCTCTCACTTGAGCGGTCGGCCCCTGTGCCCGGAGCGGTGCGGCGGCCGCGAGCAGCAGACCCATTCCCGCCAACATGAGCACCGCACAGATCCCGAGCTTTCGCATCGTAATCTCCACCCCCTTCGCCACCGGCGCCACGGGCCGGGTACTTTCTTGGTCCATTCGCATAGAGGACGCGCGACCCCCGCGAGATGTTGACCGAGGGCGCCGGGGAGGGGCGTGGTGCTGCGGGCCAGCCGCGCCCGCGGCCACGCCTAGGGGAAAATCGCGGCGATGCCCATGTCGGCGGCGACGAAGACGTCGGCCGCGAGATCGGCGTCCCCGCTCGCGACGCCGGCCGCGGTCAGGGTGTCGATCACGAGGTTGCGGAGGGCGTCGTAGAAGCCGAGGTAGGCCTCGACGATGGCGGCGATGTCCGTCGCTGCGGAGAGATCGGCGGCGAGCGCGGCCTGGAAAGGCGCGGACCCGGCGGCCTGGATCAGGTTCGTGAGGGTCGCCGCGCTCAGGCCGAGGCGCGCAGTCGCGACCGTCGCGAAGGTTTGGAGGAGCGTGGTCCGGAACGTTTCGGCCGCGGCGAGGACCTGAGCGACCGCCGTGGCACCGCCGGCGTCGTCGTCCAGGTCGACGAACGCTTCGGACACCGCCTGGGCGTCGGCCGTCGAACCGCCGAGGGCCGTGAGCGCGATGATGGCGAGGAGCGCGCGGGCGGCGCCCATCTGCGTGACGGTGCCGCGCAGCAGTATGAGCTCGGCGGATCCGTCCGCCGTGGCGGCGACGGCGGCGGCCGCCGCGGCCGAGCCGGCGATGGCCTGCGCCTCGAAGTCCAGTCCGACCTCTTCGTATCCCTCGGCCAGGGCCGCGAGGAACGTCTGCTCGGCTTGCTGTTCGTCCACCCCCTCGTCGCGCTGCGCCGCGAAGAGGAGCGCGGCGTCCGCGCCCGCGAGCTGGAGGAATCGCGCATCGGCGTTGATACCCAGGCGACGGAAGGTCTCGAGGAACGCCGCCTGCGCGGCGCGGAACGCCGCGGCGATGGCTTCGATCTCGGCGTCGGAGACGGCGGCCGCACGGGCTTCGCCGTCGCTGGAGAACTCGAGCTTGGCCGCGAGGTCGGGCGTCGCGAACTGTTGCGCCGGCTCGCCGCCGGCGACCAGCGCGCCGAGGACGTTGGCTTCCGCGGTCGTCTCGCCGTTGATCGCGGCGACGGGCACGACCTCGCCCTCGTCGGGGCCGATGTGGATGATCGAACGGCCGATCGCCGCTCCCGATTCGTCACGCACTTCGGCGACGAGACGCGTGAGCCCGGCCGGGACGCTGTTCACCCGGAACCGCGCGTCGGTGCCGACGTCGCCCCGGACGAAGATGCGGAGGTCGCCGTCGCGGGCGAACCGGCCGATCACGACCGTCGCGGCGGTGGTCCCGGGTCCGACCTGGCGCAGCGCGGCCGGGGCCGGGGCAGCGCGGAAGAATCCGAGCGAGGCCCGAGCCACGCGCGCGAAGGGTGTCCGCGCCGCGAGGGGGGCCGGAGACCGCGCCGCGAATGGCTGCGTCGTCGCCTCCACGCGGCCGATGACGGTGCCGTCGCCGACGACGTCGTCTTCGTCGCACCCCAGCGTGACCAGGAGCGCCGCGATCGGGACCAGGATCCTCCTTCTGCCCATGACTCCTCCGTGGTGTGCTGCGACCGGGGCGCGGCAGCCGCGTTGGGGCGACGCCGCGCGCCGGGCGTCCGGCCGCGTGCACGATTCGTGCTCCCGCGCCCGGCCGCGCCCGCGGCGGACCCGCGACGAACCGGTAACGGGCCCGCGCTCGGCCCCGCGTGGGGAGCCGGCCGGGCACTGGGGCCGGCCGCCGCCCGCGCCCACCCTTGCCCCGCCCGCGCCGCATGCTCCAATTACGGGCGTCCCGCTGGTGCCCTCAGAGGAGTCCCGGAGGTGCGCTTGCGGGGTCCCGGAAGCGCCCTCACGGCCGTCCCGGGAGCTACACGGCGGTGTGAAAGCAGGGTTGCCGCGGCCTAGGTCGCGGCTTCGAACGCATGCCGCGGTCCCCAACGCGGAGGAGATCATGGCGATGGAGAGCGTTAACCCGGCCACCGGCCAGGTCATCGCAACGTTCGAGGAATTGACGGACGCGGAGCTGGACGCGCGGCTCGAGCGGGCGGAGGCGGCCTTCCGGCGCTACCGCGAGACGACGTATGCCCAGCGGGCGGAACGGCTGGCTCGGCTGGCGGACCTGTTGGAGGGGCGCGCCGAGGAGCTGGGCCGCCTCATGACCGAGGAGATGGGGAAGCCCATCGGCGCCGCCGTCGCCGAGGCCAAGAAATGCGCGCTCGCGTGCCGCTACTACGTCGAGCATGGGGAGGAGCACCTGGCCGACGAGCCGGTCGAGGTCGGCGGCGCGAGGGCGTACATCCGCCACCTCCCGATCGGGCCGGTGCTGGCCATCATGCCCTGGAACTTCCCGTTCTGGCAGGTGATCCGCTTCGCCGCGCCGGCGATGATGGCCGGGAACGTCGGGCTGCTCAAGCACGCCTCGAACGTGCCGCGCTGCGCGCTGAAGCTCGAGGAGCTGTTCCTCGAGGCCGGCTTCGAGGAGGGCGTGTTCCAGACGCTGCTGGTCGGCTCCGACCGCGTGGCACGGATCATCGACGACCCGCGCGTGCGCGCCGTGACGCTGACGGGGAGCACGCCGGCCGGGAGCGCCGTCGCCGAGCGGGCGGGGAAGCGGATCAAGAAGACCGTCCTCGAGCTGGGCGGGAGCGACCCGTTCATCGTCATGCCCAGCGCGGACCTGGACGCCGCCGTCCGCACCGCGGTCCAGGCGCGGGTCATCAACAACGGCCAGTCGTGCATCGCCGCCAAGCGCTTCATCGTCCACGAGGCGATCTATGACCGTTTCGTCGAGCGGTACGTGGCGGCGATGTCGGAGCTCCGCGTCGGCGACCCCATGGACCCCGAGACCCAGGTCGGCCCGCTGGCGACACGGGCGATCCGCGACGGCGTCGACGAGCAGGTTCGGGCGACGGTCGCGGCGGGGGCGAAGGTGCGGCTGGGCGGCGCGCCGCTCGACCGCCCCGGGTTCTTCTACGCGCCGACGGTGCTGACCGACGTCCCCGCGGGGACGCCGGCGCGGGACGACGAGATCTTCGGCCCCGTCGCATCGATCTTCCGCGTGCGCGACATCGACGAGGCGATCCGGCTGGCGAATGCCTCGCCCTTCGGCCTAGGGTCCGCCGCCTGGACCCGCGACCCCGAGGAGCAGCGGCGCTTCATCGACGAGATCGAGGCGGGCCTGACGTTCATCAACGCGATGGTCGCCTCCGATCCGCGGCTCCCCTTCGGCGGCGTGAAGGCGTCGGGCTACGGCCGCGAGCTGGCGCGGGACGGGATCAGGGAGTTCGTGAATATCAAGACGGTGTGGATAGAGGGTGCCGCTGGTGGGGATATGGTGGTGACGGAGTGAGGGCGTAGGGCTTAGGGCTTAGGGCTTAGGGCTTGGGGCTTAGGGCGTAGGGCTTAGGGCTTAGGGCTTGGGGCGTAGGGGTTAGGTCCTGGGTCTCGGGTCTCAGGTGTGTGGGGCGGAGGTGCGCGCCTCGTACCTGAGACCTAAGACCTGAGACCTAGGACCCGAGACCCAGGACCCGGGGCAGGGCGGGGTGGGGCGGCTACCCACGCCCTAACCCCTACGCCCTGAGCCCCGGGGTGGAGGGGGGGAGGGCGGGCGCTACACCAACCCTCGCACCACCTCGCCCAACACCCCCATCGCCTCCTCCAGTTGCGCATCGCTCAGGTACGGTGCCGGGCCGAGGCGGAGCACGTCGCCGCGGTAGTCGGTGAAGACGCCGCGCCCGCGGAGCAGCCGCTGGAGCTCGCCGGCACGGGGGGAGCGGAGCGCGAGGAACCCGGCGACGTCGTTCAGATCGACCTCGCGGTCGCGATCGATCACGGCGGGGTCCAGGTCGAGCTCGTCGAACGCGCGGGCCAGGACCCGGATCTGGTGCTGGCTGACCTCGCGCAGCATGACAGGCGTCAACCGCAGCTCCTCGAAGAAGTCGAAGACCGAGGCGGCGCGGTAATGCGACGTCGGGTCGTACGTCGCGCCGGCGAAGCGGGCGTGGCCGTCGCCGTACCCGACGCGAGGCCGGGCGCCGGCCGCGTCGGCCCCACCCGCCGCGCTCGTCGAGGCCTCGGGCATCAGCCAGAACTCCGCGAACCACCCCGTGACGATCGGCCGCAGGTCACGCCCCGGCGGCACCCTCATGAACGCGTTCCCCTCGCCCAACTGGCAGTACTTGTATCCGCCGCCGACGATGAACGCATCCTCGAGCCCCAGCGCGCGGATCGAGAAGGGGACGACGTTGAGGTGGTGGTAGGCGTCGACCAGCAGCTCGGCGCCGAACCGGCGGCATGCGGCCATGACGTGGTCGAGGCCGCGAACGATGCGGGCGTCCCGGTAGAAGACGGACGAGACGAAGACGGCGGCGGTGCGGTCGTCGACGGCGCGGGCCAGCCGCTCGGCCACGTCGTCCGCCGGGTCGCGCGGCACCCTGACCACCTCGATCCCTTCCTCGGCCAGCCGGTCGAGCTGGCGACGGAGGGTGTGGAACTCGCCGTCCGTGCTCACCAGTCGCGGCCGCTCGCGGAGCGGGAGCGCGGAGAGGAAGCGGATGATCAGCTCGTGCGTGCTCGACGCGAGGGCGATCGATTCGGCGAGGCACGCGAGGTCGGCGCCGTGGGCGTCGCCGTCCAGGAGCCGGGCGTAGCCGAGGCGGACGCGGTCGGCCTTCTCGAAGGCCCGGTACCACTTCTCGTCGACGAGCTCGGCCGCGTCGACCCACGCCTGCTGCTGCCCCTCGAACCCCCGGTCCGGCCACGCCTGGTGCGAGTGACCGGTCAGGAGGAGCCGGTTCGCGACGTCGAAGCGGCGGTAATGGGGCGCCAGGGCGTTCGGGCTCGCGTAGAGCTGCTCCGGCTGGATCATGTGGTCAGAGCTCCGTCCGGATCGCCCACAGGTCCGGGAACGCGGGCTTGAAGAGCGTCGTCTTGAGGTACTCGGCGCCGGTCGAGCCCCCGGTCCCCGGCTTCGTGCCGATGGTCCGCTCGACCATCTTTACGTGACGATAGCGCCACTCCTGGACGCCCTCGTCGAGGTCGACCATCCGCTCGCAAACCTCGCTGACCGTCGGATCGTTCCGGTAGATGTCGATCAGGATTCGCTGGAGCTCAGACGACGGCTCGACCGGCTGCGTCACATCGCGCTCCAGGAGCGACTTCGGCACCGGGTAGCCGCGGGCGGCGAGGTACTGGAGGAAGGAGTCCCACAGGGTGGGGCGCCGATAGTAGTCCTCCAGCATGTCGCGTCCCAGCGCGCCCTCGGGGTAGTGCTCGACCGCCGAGCGACGCTTGTAGCCGAGCGCGAACTCGAGGGCGCGGAACTGGAACGACTGGAACCCGCTCCCGGTCTCGAGCCGGTGGCGGAAGGAGAGGAACTCGAGCGGCGTCATCGTCTCCAGGACGTCGATCTGGGCGACGAGGACCTTCAGGATCGTGAGGATCCGCTTGAAGGTGTGCTGGGCACGTGACGTGTCGTTCGAGGTCAGCAGCATCTGGAGGTGCGCCAGCTCGTGGAGGATCTCCTTGAACCAGAGCTCGTAGACCTGGTGGATCACGATGAAGAGCATCTCGTCGTGCTCCGGCCCGTCGGAGACGGGTGTCTGGAGCTCGAGGAGCTCGCCGAGTCGTAAGTAGCTTCCGTACGTCAGCGGCATGGTTTTCACGTTCGTTCTCGCTCGAGTCGACTGGTCGCAACGGCAGCGGACGGGGGTACCGTAGAGCCGTCCGTTCGGGAGCGCAATGGGATATTCCGGCCGTGCATACGATCGCGGGCCCGCCCGCGTTCCGGCGTAGCGCCCTCCTCGATTCCTTCCCGCCTCTTCCCGGCGCGGCGGTCCGACGACCTCACCGCGCGTCGTCGTCTCCGTCCCTCAATCTCTTGCCGCTTCTTCCCGGCGCAGCCGTTCCGCGTCCGTGGGGCGGCTGAAGGCCTGGTAGAGCCGGGCGAGGCCTTCGACCAGCTCACGGCGCCGGGGGTGCGTCGCTGGCATGCCTCGGCGCGCCGACTCGAGGGCGGCGACGTAGAGGGACTCGGCCTCGGCGAAGGCGCCGCGCCGGGCGAGGGCGGCGGCGAGGTACCCCATGGTGCGCGCGGCGTCGGTGGAGATCTCCCCGGACGGCGACCGCTGGTGCTCCAGGATCTCCCGGAGGAGCGGCTCCGCGGCCCCGTGCCTGCCCAGAGCGGTGAGCACGTCCGCGTAGGCGGCGCCGGTGCGGAGCGCGATGGGGTTGTCGGCGCCGTAGAGCTCGAGGCGCTGCCGGTACGCCTCCCCGAGATTTCGCTCCGCATCCTCGAGACGGCCCTGGGCGCGCTGCAAGCTGCCGAGATTGTGGTAGTAGAGAGCGACCACCGAGGACACCGGGCCGTCGAGGCGGATGCGCATGTCGAGCGCGGCGCGCAGGTAGTGCTCGGCAGAGTCGAGCGCGCCCTCCTGGTAGAAGGTGGAGCTGACGTTGTTGAGCGCGGTGGCGACCAGCGGATGGTCGCCCGTGAAGACGGCGTCGTAGCGACGCAGCATTTCCCGATAGAGCTCTCGCGCCTCCCGGACGCGTCCCTGGGCCTGGATCGCCTGGGCGAGGTTGTTGAGCTGGTGCGTCGTGATCGGGTGATCCTCGCCGTAGAGCATGCGTCTCAGCTCGAGCGCCCGGCGGGCCACCGCTTCTGCTTCGACCGCCTTCCCGACGGCCGGCAGCATGCCGGAGAAGGGCGTGAGCGTCGCTTCGAGCCGGGGGTCGTCCGGTCCCCACAGTCGCTCGCGCATGGCGAGCGCTTCGCGGGCGAGCGCTTCGGACTCGGCGAAGCGGCCGTCCTGCCAGAGCACCCACGCCAGATCGAGCATCGTGCCGGTCGTGAGGTCGTGGCGGTCGCCCAGGTGGCGACGCCGCAGGTCGAGCGCGCGACGCATGTAGGACTCCGCCTCGCCCAGCGCGCCCTGCTCGCGCCGGATGTCGCCGAGCGTCGCGAGGACGGCGGCGACGTCGGTGTGGCTTTCGCCGTGCAGCTCGCGCTCCTGGGCGAGCGCGCGTTGTGCGAGCGAATCGGCGCGCGCGTAGTCGCCGAGGCCGAGGTACGCGCGGGCCATGGCCTCGAGCATATGCGCCTGCACCTCGGGGCGGTCGCCGAGCTGGCCGGCTCGCATCGTTCCGCGCTCGAGGAGGTCGCGCGCGGTCACCGTCGCGCCCGCCGACTCCAGAGGGTCGCTCGCCTCGAAGAGCTCGACGAGGAAGTTCGAGAGCTCCTCGGCCTCGATACGCGCCCGTTCGGCCCGTTCGGCCTGCCACGCGATCTCGGCGACGCCGCCCGCGGCGAGCAGCGTGATGACCGCCGCCACCGTCACGCCGAGCGCGTGCCGGCGCACGAATTTCCCCGCCCGGTAGCCGAATGTCGGCAGGCGTGCGTCGACCGGGAGTCCGTCCAGGTGGCGGATCACGTCGTCGCGCAACAGCTCGACCGCGTCGTATCTGCGCGCCGGGTCGCGCTCGAGCGCGCGGAGACAGATCGCGTCCAGGTCGCCGTCGTGATGGACTCGCCCAGGACCTGCTCCGGCGCGGCGTGGTCGGGCGAGAGAACGCGCATCCCCGTGGCCGTGAGCGCCGCCTCCGCCTCGTCGCTCTCGAGCAGCTTCGCCACGCCGAAATCCAGGAGCTTGACGTGCCCCTCGGCGGTGACGAGCACGTTCGAGGGCTTTATGTCGCGGTGGACGATGGCGTGGCGGTGGGCGAAGGCGATGGCGTCGCAGACCTCGAGGAAGAGGCGGAGCCGCGGCTCGATGCCGAGGCCGCGCGCATCGCACCACGCAGTGATCGGCTCGCCCTCGACGTACTCCATGACCAGGTAGGGCGTGTCGTCATCGGCGACGCCGGCGTCGAGGAGCCGGGCGATCTGATCGTGCTCGAGGCGGGCGAGGACGCGCTGCTCCTGCCGGAACCGGGCGAGGCGGATGGGGTCACCGAGGAAGCCGCGGACCACTTTGATCGCGACCTGGCTTCCCAGGTCGTCGCGTACGGCGCGATACACCGTGCCCATTCCGCCCTGAGCGATGGCCTCGACGACGCGGTAAGGGCCGATCCGACGGCCGGTCAACGGCGCGGCGACGAAGCCGACCGCTACCGCGAGGTCGTCCGCGGTGGCGCGCAGCGGGGTGGCGGGGTCGGCATCGGCGGCGAGGAGCGCGAGGAGCTCGTCGCGCATGCGCGGGTCGGGCGCGTGCGTCTCGATGAAGCGATCCCGCTCTTCGGGCGGCAGCTCGAGCGCTTCGTGGAAGAGGCGTTCGAGGGTCGATTCGCCGGGATCGTTCATGCGGCGTCTCCGTTCTCGGGCGTGTCGGGCTCGCCGCGCTCGTCGCCCGCGCCGAGCTCGCCGGGGTCACCGGGGTCACCGGGGTCACCGGGGTCACCGGGGTCACCGGGCGCACCGGCGGCGGCGACCGCGTGGGGCCCCCTCAGCCGCGTCGAGAGCCAGGCGCGCGCGAATCGCCAGTCCCGGACGACGGTGGGGACGGACGCGCCCACGGCCTCGGCCGTCTCCTCGACGCTGAGCCCGGCGAAGATGCGGCACTCGACCACGGCGAGCTGCCGCGGGTTGCGCTCGCCCAGCTCGGCGAGGGCGCGGTTGAGGTCGAGGATGTCGGTCGGCGTGAGCGTGGTCACGGCATCCAGGCCTTCGTGGAGCGTGACCAGCGCGCCTCCTCGCTTCGCGGTGCGCTGGCGCGCCGCGGCGTCCGCCAGGACCTGGCGCATGGCGCGGGCGGCGATGCGGAAGAAGTGCCCGCGGTCGTGCCAGGTGAGGTGCTCCGACCCGGCCAGCTTCATGTACGCCTCGTGGACGAGCGCCGTGGTGTTCAGGGTCTCGCCCGCGCGTCCGCGTCGCACCGTCGCGGCGAGGCGTCGCAACTGGTCGTAGACGACGGCGAAGTGCCGGTCGAGGGCGTCGGGGGCGGATTCGACGGCGGTTGCACCCGGCTCGGCTTGATTGCCCGTGTCGACGGACGCGCGCGGTCCGGCGAGGCCGTTCCGCCCGGCCGGGATGCTCCGGCGCGCGGCGTCGCAGTCCTCGCAGCCGGCGCCCGCGGGGTGCAGGAAGACGAGCGGATCGAGGCGCAGATGGTCCAGGGCGACGTCGACGACATCACGGGAGCGGAACAGCCGCGCGTGTGCGTTGCCCACGCGGCCCTCGCGCTGGAGCCCGCGCTCGCGCAGCCATTCGTCGGCCAGTGCGAAGCGTCCGCAGCAGTGGTCGTTCTCGCCGTACTCGATCCGCTCGGGCCGGCCGTCGCGCAGGACCGTCAGCGATTTCGGCACGCGGTAGGGCACGCCGGCCATGATCTCGGCCAGGTGGAGCGTCGTGTTCGACTCGTGCCCGACGCCGAGGAGGAGGATCTGGCCGTCCAGCTCGTGCACCCGGCCCACGGGGCTCTCGGGGATGTGGGGCGGGAGCGGGAGCGGGTCGACGAGGATCCGGGCGGCTGCAGGGCCCGCCGCCGCGAAGGCGAAGAAGTGATCGCTGCGCCGCACGCCGGGGAGCCGCCAGAACGTGTCCGCGACGACGCCGAGGTCCGCCGCCGCCGGCGTCGTCTCGGGGTCGAACGGCTCGTCGTCGTTCCCCGACCACGAGGGCATGACCAGCGTCCCGGCCGGACCGAGCGCCAGCATGAGCGCCTCGATCAACCCTCGGGGCCCGCCCCCGACCGGTTGCACAGCGCGGAACGACGTGTGGACGAGCAGGACGCCGCCCTTCCGGACACCGAGTGCGCCGAGCTGGCGCGCGAGCTCTGTTGCGGTCCAGATGGTCATGTGCCGTGCGGATGCTTCTCCCGACTCGACCCCGGCCGAGCCGCCCCGCCGCACGGCCGCCGGCGTCCCGCTAAATGAAACGCGGATTGTACCTGTTCAGTGTCGCGTACTGCCTGGGCCAAGGCAGCGCGTGCCCCAGCTCGTGGGCGGCGTGCCGGGTCCAATATGGGTCCCACAGGTGCGCGCGCGCCATGAGTACGAGGTCCGCGCGTCCGGCGGCGAGGATGGTGTTAACATCCGTAAACGAGGAGATGTTGCCGACGGCCATGGTCGGGATCCCGGCCTCGTGGCGGATCCGGTCAGCGAACGGGGTCTGGAACTGCCGGCCGTAGCGCGGGCGCTGGTGCGCGACGGTCTGGCCGGCGGAGACGTCGATGATGTCGCAGCCGTGCTCCTTGAAGAGCTTTGCGACGGCGACGGCCTCGTCGGACTCCATCCCACCCGGCGCCCAGTCGACGGCGGAGATGCGCACGGACATGGGCTTGTGCGCGGGCCAGACGGCGCGGATCGCGTCGAAGACCTCGAGGGGGAAGCGCATCCGGTTCTCGAGCGAGCCGCCGTACTCGTCGGTGCGCTGGTTCGTGAGGGGCGAGATGAATGTGCCGAGGAGGTAGCCGTGGGCGCAGTGGAGCTCGAGCCAGTCGAAGCCGGCTTCCTCGGCCATGTGGGCGGCGCGGACGTAGTCCTCGAGGACCTTGTCCATGTCGCGGCGGTCCATCTCGCGGGGGACCTGGCTGTGCGGGAAGTAGGGGATCGGCGATGGCGCGATGATGGGCCACGCGCCCTCCTCCGGCGTGAGCGGCTCGTTGTCGTCGCGATCCCACGGGCGGGTGGTGGCGGCCTTGCGGCCGGCGTGGCCGAGCTGGATCCCGATCCTGGCGTCGGTATGCCGGTGCACGAAGTCGACGATCCGCTTCCACGCGGCCACGTGCTCGGGCTTGTAGAGTCCCGCGCAGCCGTGCGTGATGCGTCCCTCGGCGTTAACGGCTGTCATCTCCGCCATGACCAGTCCGGCGCCGCCGACGGCGCGGCTGCCCAGATGCACGAGGTGCCAGTCGTCGACGGTGCCGTCGGTGGCGCTGTACTGGCACATCGGCGACACCACGACGCGGTTGTGGAGGACTAGGTCTCGAACCCGGAACGGCGTGAACAGCGGCGGCGTGGTCGCCGCGGGGAGCGGCGCGCTACGCGCACGGGGGTCGGCCGCGCTGCGCGCGGCGGGACCGGCCGGCCGGAGGCCGGCGGGGGACGGCCCCTGCGGGGCGGGGGCGGCCGCTTCGCGACCGCGGGAGGGCGCCTGCGGCGCGGGAGATGGCCCTTCGGGCGGGGATTGCGCCTGCGGCGCGGCCGTGCCCCCGTCCGCCGCGACCAGGCGCATTGCCGGCGGCATCGCCTCCGTCGCCTCACCCCGAACCTGCCGGTCCGCCTGCTCCGCGAACCAGGCGTCCACCCGCGCGACGAAGTCGGGATCGCGGACCTTCAGGTTATCGTGCGTTATCCGGAGCGAGCGGGTGAGGAGGTTGAAGGCGAACTGGAGCGGGTGCGTGCCCCAGAAGCGTTCGGTGCCCTCGAACCACTCGAGACTCACCTGCGCGGCGCGCTGGAGGCTTTCCACCGCCGGACGACGCCCGGCCTCGTACGCCTCGAGGGCGCGCACGATGTCCGGCTCCGACTGCAGCGCCCCGACCAGCGCGATCGCGTCCTCCATCGCCAGCTTGGTCCCGGAGCCGATGGAGAAGTGGGCGGTGTGCGCGGCGTCACCGATCAGGACGAGGGGCGTGCGGCGCCCGTCCGCGGTCTCGATCACATGGCTCCAGCGCTCGTTCCGGACCGTGGGGAACTGGCGCCAGATCGAGCGATTGGCGAGGAGCTCGTGACCCTGGAGCTCCTCGGCGAAGAGCGCCTCGCAGAAGGCGATCGTCGCAGCCTCGTCCTCGGGGTCGAGCCCCGCGGCGCGCCACGTCGCGTCCGTCGTCTCGACGATGAAGGTCGAGAGCCCGTCCTCGAACTGGTAGGCGTGCACGCGCCAGAGTCCGTGCCGGTCCCATTTGAAGAAGAAGGTGAAGGCCGGGAACGGGCGGGTCGTGCCGAGCCAGACGAAGCGGTTCGGGCGCACGTCGATCGTCGGGCGGAAGTGCTCGCGGTAGCGCTCGCGGGTGGCGCTGTTGACGCCGTCGGCCGCGATGATGAGGTCCGCGTCCGCGAGCGATTCGGGCTCGACGACCTCGCAGCCGAAACGGATGTCAACACCCAGTTCGGTCGCCCGGGCGGTCAGGATCTCGAGGAGCCCGCGCCGCGACAGGCCGCTGAAGCCGTGGCCGGTCGAGGTGATGACGTGGCCGTCGTAGTGGATGTCGATGTCGTCCCAGTGGGCGAAGCGGCGCTCCATCGCCGCGAAGGTGGGCGGGTCGGCGTCGGCGAGGGCGTGGCCGGTGGCGTCGGAGAAGACGACGCCGAAGCCGAACGGGTCGTTGAAGCGGTTGCGTTCGTAGACGACGATCGCGTGCGACGGGTCGGCGCGCTTGAGGAGGATCCCCGCGTACAGCCCGCCCGGCCCGCCGCCGATGATGTGGACACGCATCGCGCAGCTGCCCTTCCTGAGGAACTATCCTTCCGGTGACGCTGTCGGCGCGGAGGCGGAAGGCGACGGCGGAGCCGGTGTAGAGGCAGGAGATGACGCCGTGCCCGGCACGCTCGCCGAATCGCCGCCCCCCGCGGCGGCGCGGACGCCGCCGCGGGCACCGCTTCCACCGCCTCCACCGCCGCCGGTCGCCGGATCGCCGGTCGCTGCACTCCGCCCAGCCCCCGCCTCCTCGTATGCCCGCAGCAGGTTGCGCGCGACGACGAGCCACTGGACCTCCGTCGCGCCCTCATAGATCCGGAGCGGCCGGATCGCGCGGTAGAGGTGCTCGACCGGACCGTCGACGGCGACGCCGCGCCCGCCGAGGAGCTGGACGGCGTCGTCGATGATCCGCTGGGCCGCCTCGGTGGCGAAGGCCTTGGCCATACCGGCCTCCATGGTGATCCGCTCGGCGCCGCGGTCCTTCTCCCACGCGGCGCGGTAGACGAGGAGGCGCGCCGCGTCGAGGAGCGTCGCCATCTTCGCCAGCTTCTCCTGCACGAGCTGGAACTCGGCGAGCGGCTGGCCGAACTGCCGGCGCGATGTCGTGTGGGCGAGGGCCTCGGCCAGGGCGCGGGTGGCCATCCCGCAAGCGGCGGCGCCGACGGTCGGACGCAGCCGGTCGAGCGTCGCCATCCCGATCCGGAACCCGCCGCCCTCGGCGCCGAGGCGATGCGTCGCCGGGACCCTGGACCCCTCGAACGCGATCTCGCCCAACGGGTGCGGCTCGCTGAGCACGATCGGGCGCACGAAGCGCACGCCCGGCGTGTCGGCCGGGACGACGAAGGCCGAGATCCCGCGTCGCCCCGCCTCCCGGTCCGTCGACGCAAAGACGACGTAGAAATCCGCGATCCCCGCGTTCGAGATCAGCGTCTTCGTCCCGTCGAGCACGTAGTGGCCGCCATCTCGGCGGGCCGTGGTCGCGATCGCGGCGACGTCCGAACCGGCCTCGGGCTCGGTCATCGCGAACGCGGCCATGAGCTCGCCCCGGAGCGCCGGCGTGGCCCAGCGCTCGCGCAGCTCGGCGCTCCCGGCCAGCAGGATCGGCGTCGTCCCCAGCGCCTGGAGAGCCCACACGGCGTCCGCCAGCGGCGACGTCGCGCCCAGCGCCTCGCGCGTCAGCGCACACCCGCGCAGGTCCTCCGCCTCGATCGGCGCATAGAGGCCCGCCGCGCCCATCGCCGCGAGGAGCTCCCGGGCCCGGCGCCGCGCGGAGTCGTCGTCCGCCGGCGGCTCGAGCGGCGCCAGCTCCCGGGCGCACACCTCCGCCAGCCGGCCGGCCAGCTCTAGGTGCGACGCGTCAAGGAAGGCGCGCACGGGGGCGACGTCGGGGAACGATCGGCGGAGTGATTGGCTCATGTGTTCGATCGTCGTCGAGACGGAGTCATCCGATCGGCGCGCCGGCTCGGACACCTGCCGACCGCTGAGCCGGCGAACCGCGATGCTCGCCGCCCGCACCGGGCGCGGTCTCACGCGAACTGCGGCGTCCGCTTCGCCTTGAACGCCTCGTACGCCTCGCGGAAGTTCGGGTCCAGCATGCAACCCGCCTGGACCTGCGTCTCCCACGCCAGCGCCGTCTCCAGGTCCATCGACCACTCGCGGTCGAGGGACTCCTTAGTGATCTCCAACCCGAACGACGGGCCGCGGGCGAGCTTCTCCGCCAGTGCCTGCGCTTCCGAGACTACGGCGCCGTCGGGGACCACCCGGTTGTACAGCCCGATCCGATACGCCTCCTGCGCGTCGATGAACTCGCCCGTCATGAGCAGCTCGCTCGCGCGGCCGTGTCCGACGATCCGCGGGAGCAGCCACGAGGCGCCCATGTCCGCGCCCGAGAGCCCGACGCGGGTGAAGAGGAAGGCGATCCGCGCCGACTCCGCCGCGACCCGGATGTCGCACGCGGCGGCGATCACCGCTCCCGCGCCCGCGACCGTCCCGTTCAGCGCGGCGACGACGGGCCGGCGGCACTTCCGGATCGCGTACACCAGCGCGCCGGTAACACGCGTAAACTCCAGGAGGCCTTTGAAGTCGCGCTCGAAGAGGGCGCCGATGATATCCTCGACGTCGCCGCCGGAGCAGAATGCCCGCCCCGCGCCGGTGAGCACCACCGCGCGGACGCCCGGCTCCGCGTCCAGCGCGACGAAGGTGTCGCGCAGCTCCTCGTAGACCTCGAAGGTGAGAGCGTTGAGCCGCTCGGGGCGGTTCAGCGTGATCGTGGCGACGCCGGTCTCGGCGTCGTGACGGTAGAGGAACGACTTCGGTTGGATCGCCATCGTCGTCTCCGGTCGGATCGCTACACCACGGCCGTCGCCTCGATCTCGACGACGGCGCCTTCGTCCACCAGTGCCGAGACCTCCACGAGCGCCATGGCCGGGTAGTGCCGTCCCATGTGCCTCCGCCACGCCTCGCCCAGCTCCTCGAGACTCGAGAGGTAGGTGGCCCGGTCGGTGACGTAGACCGTCATGCGGCCGATGTTCTCGGGTCCGCCGCCGGCCGCGCGGACGACCTCGAGGACGTTGAGCAGCGCGCGCTCGAACTGGGCGACGAAGTCGCCGGGCACGATGCGCCCCGCGGCGTCGCGCGCGGTCTGGCCGGCCACGAAGAGGATGCGCCCGCCGGCCGGCGCGAGGAGCCCGTTGTTCCAGCCCCTGGGCGCGCCCAGCGATTCGGGGTTGATGATCTCGAACGCCACGGATCTTTGATCGAAGTCCCGGGAACGTGCGTTAACGGGTGTCCGCCGGTGGGCAGCCTGGCCGCTGGGGTGCCGGCCGCTACGCCAGCAGCGCCCCGCCGTCCACAACGATCGTCTGCCCGTTGATGGCTCGGGCGGCGTCGTCGCAGAGGGAGAGGACGGCGTGAGCGACTTCTTCGGGCTGGATCAGGCGCTTCTGCCCGGTGGTGGCCAGGACCGCCCGCAGCGCCTCCTCGCCCTGGAGCCCGGTGCGCGCGCCGACCGCCTCGATGGTGCGGTCGGTCATCGGCGTGTCCACGTAACCGGGGCAGACGGCGTTGATCGTGACGCCGGTCCCGGCGAGCTCGGCCGCCACGCAGCGAGTGAAGCCCACGACGGCGTGCTTGGACGCCGCGTACGCGGCAATATACCGGGCCCCCGCGAGCCCCGCCACGGAGGCGATGTTGATGATGCGGCCCCACCCGCGCTCGAGCATCGCCGGCGCGAAGGCCTGGGTGCAGAGGAACGTTCCCGTCGCGTTCACGGCGAAGATGCGGTTCCACTCCTCGAGCTGGATGCGATGGAGCGGCGCGCCGGCGGCGATCCCGGCGTTGTTGACGAGGATGTCGATGTGACCGAATTCGTCCACCGCCGCACGGGCCAGTGCGGCGACGTCGTCGGGGCTGGTCACGTCGCAACGGACGGCGAGGGCGCGGGCGCCGGCGGCGCTAAGCCGCTCGGCCACGGCCTCGACGTTCTCCACGGACCGCGCCGCGACGACCACCGCCGCGCCCGCCTCCGCGAGCGCCATCGCCACCGCCTCGCCGATCCCGCTCCCGCCGCCGGTCACGACGGCGGCGCGACCTTCGAGGCGGGCGCGGAGGCCCGGCCGATCAGCATCGCTCACGATCCCACCTCCCCTTCCAGTGCTTCCACGACCGCGTCCTCCAGGATCCTGCCGAGCGCCTCGATCGTCTCGCGGCCTTCCTCCGCGCTCGCCGACGCCGGGTCGCCGAAGTACGCCCTCGGCCCGCCGGCCTCCTCGAACGTCCGCTTCCCCTCCCGGATCGCGACCGAAAGGGAGTGCGGCACCTCCGGCAGCGCGATGCGGATCGCGTCCCGCACCAGCTCCGGCCGCTCGGCTATGACGACGCTGCTCTCGAAGCGCCCGGCGTGGCACGCGCCGCTCCTGAACTCGTCGGTCAGCCGCAGCGCCCACGGTTTCCGCGTCAGATCGGGAAAAACAACCGTTGACGGCGCGCTCCTCGCCGCTTCGTGCAGCGAGGCCAGGTGCGCGGGGTCGAGATGCGCGTTGGCGATCGCCAGTGCGCGCAGGCCGTGGGTGGCGAGACCGGCCGCGATGTCGACGACCAGCGCGGTCATGGTCTCCGGCCGGATCGAGATCGTCCCCGGGAAGGCGGCGCCGAACGGCGCGGCGGAGTAGGCGAGCGGCGGGAGGAGGAAGACGTCGTACCCGCGCGCCGAGAGGCGCTCGGCGCCGGCGCGCGCCATCGCCTCGGCGATGACGATGTCGGTCGCGAGCGGCAGGTGCGGGCCATGGGCCTCCACGGCGCCGACCGGGAGCACGGCCACGGCCCGCTCGCCCGCGAGGCCGCGCGCCTCCTCCCACGTCAGTCCCGAGAGTTCCCAGACCGGCATGGATCGTTGTATACTCCGGATGCTTGGAAAGCCGTCTTCGAATCACCCACCCGAACGACGGATCCGACCATGAGCGACCATCCCGTGTTCCAGCCTCCGGAGACCTTCAACATCGCCGACTACTTCCTCGATGACAGGATCCGAGAGGGGAAGGGCGATCGCATCGCGCTGCGCACCGATGGCGGCGATCTGACGTACCGCGAGGTGCAGGCGCTCGCGAACCGGTTCGGGAATCTGTTGCGCGAGGCGGGCGTCGAGCCGGAGCAGCGGGTCATCATCGCGCTTCCGGACGGCCCCGAGTTCGTCGCCGCGCTGTTCGGGACGTTGAAGATCGGCGCGGTGGTGGTGATGGTCAACCCGTACCTGCGGCCGGACGCGATCGAGTACTTCTACGAGTACACGCGCGCCAAGGTCGCTCTGGTGCACCGGGACACGCAGGACGCGTTCATGGAGGCGGCGGCCGGCGCGCGGCACCTGCGCGAGCTCCTCGTCGTGGGCGACGTCGATTTCGCCGCCCGGGTCGCGGGCGCCTCGCCCGTGCTCGAGAACTTCCCGACGCACCGCGACGACCCGGCGATCTGGCTCTTCTCGGGCGGGACGAGCGGCCGGCCGAAGGCGGCGGTCCAGCCCCACGCGTCGTACGCCTACGCCGCCGAGTGCTACGGGAAGCAGGTCGTCCGCTACACGGAGGACGACGTCACGATGTCGGTGCCGAAGCTCTTCTTCGGCTACGCGATGGGCGCCAACCTCTTCTTCCCGTTCTCCGTCGGCGCGTCGAGCATCCTCTTCCCCGAGCGGTCGACGCCGGAGTCGGTCTTCGAGAAGATCGCGAAGTTCCGGCCCACGATCCTGATCAACGTCCCGACGATGGTGCAGCAGATGGTCTCGCACCCGGACGCGTCGTCGCAGGACCTGTCGTGCCTGCGGCTGGCGACGTCGGCGGGCGAGGCGCTGCCGGTCGAGCTGCACCGGCGGTGGGACGAGACGTTCGGCGTCGAGCTGCTGGATGGGCTGGGCACGGCGGAGATGTGGCACATCTTCATCTCGAACCGCCCCGGCGACGTCCGACCCGGCACACTCGGCAAGGTGGTCCCCGGGTACGAGGTCCGCGTCCGCGACGACGAAGGGCGAGACCTGCCGCCGGGCGAGGTCGGGTACCTGTGGGTGAAGGGCGGGGCCCGCGCGATCGGCTACTGGCAGCAGATGGAGCGGACGAAGAGCGCGTTCCGGGGCGAGTGGTACGTCTCCGAGGACATGCTCTCCCGCGACGAGGAGGGGTACTTCACCTACCGCGGCCGCGCCGACGACATGCTGAAGGTGAGCGGGAAGTGGCTCTCGCCCCAGGAGGTGGAGAATTGCCTGCTCCAGCACCCGGCGGTCGAGGCTTGCGCGGTGGTCGGGGTGGTGGGCGAGGATGGGCTGACCCGCCCGCACGCGTACGTCGTCGCGCGCGAGCGAACGCCCGACCTCGCGGAGGCGCTCACCGCCTTCGTGCGGGAGCGCCTCGAGTCCTACAAGGTCCCGCGCGAGTTCATCTTCCTCGACACTCTGCCCCGCACGCAC
>Ga0207873_1000525_pt1 | contig 41618 bp, 42 predicted proteins | sample BGWIniCompost_FD_187373 | JGI IMG/M metagenome (GOLD analysis project Ga0207873, IMG submission 187373) | Cellulose adapted compost microbial communities from Newby Island Compost Facility, Milpitas, CA, USA - BGW Initial Compost (SPAdes)... ... | reverse complement strand
TCACGTCCTGCGGCGTCGACTCACCGTCACGGTCAGGACCAACGCATACACTCAGCACAATCACTCCTTTCATGACTGAGGCCCGCCGGGCGGCACCCCGGCGGGCCTCACACACTCGATACCCCCATGTTGGTCGCTGCGCTGGTGACCGTGCCCGTCGGGGTCATCGGTTCTGGGAGCGCGCTGCTGGATCCGACGGTCGTGGCCGTCGGCGCGGCGGTCGCGGTGTTGTCCTCGGCGCTGCCGTACAGCTTGGAGCTGTTCGCCCTGCGACGAATGCCGACCACCACCTTTGCGGTGTTATCCAGCCTGGGGCCGGCCTTGGCTGCGCTCGCCGGCTACCTGCTGCTGGGGCAGACGCTCACCGTGCTTGAAACAGCCGGCATCGGGCTGGTGATCGCCGCCAGCATCGGCGCGGTCCGCACCGGCGGTGAGGTGTCGCAGGAGCGTCAACGCCTCGGCGCAGCACCTCGGGCATCGACATAGGTGTGAGGGTCGACGCTGAGACGCACGCGTGGACGAGCGTGCAGCGGCAGAGGGTGACCGCCTCGCCGTCCGGGCCGATCAGGCTTCTGCGTTGACGCTCTTCGTCGGAGCCGACTAGGGTCGGCTTCGTGATTGCCGGGTTGACCATGGGTCATGAGCGGATGAGGTACCCGGCCGTGGCGTGAGCGCCGCAGGGGCCAGAGCGCCCCCGGTCCCCGCCACCCGCGATCCTCACGTTGCGTGTGATATGCCGCACGAATAACACCTTTCAGGGATCCCTTCGCGGTTTTTCGCGTACCTCCGAATAGTGTGGTACGCGAAGATCCAAAAGATCTATCTGTGGCTGATATGAGCATCAAAAGGGATATATCCTAGATGAGGCTTTACGTCCGCGAATGCATCGCGGAATCCCTCTTTTCGGAAAGCTGAAGGCTGAGTATGCCCCACGACTTCAACCAAAAGATCATTGAGGAGTTCCGCGCCAACTCCGGACAGGTCACCCTGTTTGAGGGAGGCCGCCTGATTCTGCTGACTACCATCGGAAGGCGCACCGGCGTCCCGCGTACCACCCCGGTCGCCTACCTTCCCGACAAGGACCGGATTCTGATCGTCGCCTCGGCCGGGGGTGCGCCCAGGCACCCGGACTGGTTCTACAACCTGGTGGCCAATCCCGAGGTCACCGTCGAGACCGGCTTTTTCACCTACCGGGCACGAGCCGTCGTCTTAGAAGGCGCTGAACGCGATGAGATGTTCGCCCGTGCGGTCGAGGCCGATTCTCGGTGGGCTGAGTACCAGGCCAAGACCAGCCGTGTCATCCCTGTCGTCGCTCTCTATGAAACGGAGATGATCAACGGGCCGGCGCAGGCTTCCTCGTGGGGAGCGGGCCTGAAACTGATCCACGACGCGCTCCGGCGGGAGTTCGCTCTGATCCGCAAAGAGGTCGCCGAGTCCGGCCCTAGGGTGGGGGTGCAGCTGCGCGTGAACTGCCTGACCGCCTGCCACGGCCTGCACTACCACCACACCAGCGAGGATGCCACCATCCTCCCGTTCCTGGCCGAACACCGCCCCGACCTCGCGTCGGTCCTGGAGCGTGTGGCGCAAGAGCATCAGAAGATCGCGGCGTTGCTGGAGGAACTGCAGCGGGTGCTCACCGACGACACCCTGGACCGTTCCCCGCTGATCTCCGCTGTCGAACGGCTCACCGCCGAGGTGGAAGCGCACCTGGCCTATGAGGAAGAGCAGCTGATCCCGGCCTTGGACGCCCTGTCCTCTTAAAGCCGAGTCAGAGCCGGTTGAAGCCGAGCGCTGTGCCGCTCCCGGTCACGCGTCGGTGACGCGTAGGGGGTGGCTTTCATCACCGTCGGGTGGCCGCCCCGCCCTTGACCTTGAGTTTGATTGAGGTTGAAGGCTTCCTGGTGTGGGTGAATACCGATCGGGGGAGGGGCATGAAAGCGGTCCGCGTGACACGGTTCGGAGGCCCGGAGGTTTTGGTGGCCGGTGAGGTGCCAGCTCCGATCGTCGGGCCAGGACAAGTGCTCATCGATGTCGCCGTCGCTGACATGCTGTTTTGGACGCGCAGTTGCGCAGCGGCTGGGGTCAGGAGTACTTCCCATTACGCCCGCCCTATATCCCGGGCAGCGGGGTCGGGGACACGTCGCCGCCGGCGCCCGGGTGATCGCTGCGGCGCGGGGAGAGCACAAACTGGCCCTCGCTCAACAGCTAGGCGCCGACGTCGTCATCGACTACTCCACGCCCGATTGGGCTGATCGGCTGCGGCAGCAGGTCGCCGGTGTGGTGGCCGTGGTCTTCGACGGTGTCGGCGGACAGATCGGTCGCGCCGCGTTCGAGGTGACCACTCATGGCGGCTGATTCTTCGCCTACGGAACCCCGAGCGGGGATTTCGCGGGGATTGATTCGGCACAGGCGCAGCAGCGTCACGTGCGGCTAGTCGGGATCGAACAAGTGCAGTTTCCGCCCGCCATCGCCCGACGGTTGGTGGAGCGGACCCTGACCGAGGCCACGGCGGGACGGCTCAAGCTGATCATCGGCGCCGCGTTCCCGCTCGAGCGCGCCGCCGACGCCCCTGCCGCCATCGAATCACGCACTGTCGTCGGTAAAACGCTGTTACTACCCGAGTAACAGCGTTTTATTCGATCATATGTACGATTACCTTCATCACTCGCAGCTTTTTGGGAGAAACAAGATCATGGCGTACGCCGTTCGCTACTCTCAGTACGGGGACCCTGACGTTCTGAGTCTGGATCAGATCCCCACCCCCGAGCCTGGCCCCGGACAGGTCCGTATCGCGGTGCGGGTCGCCGGCGTCAACCCCATCGACTGGAAGCTCCGCCGGGGCTTTTTCGCGTCGGGCCAGCAACCCGAGGGCCCCACCGGCACCGGTCTCGACGCCGCCGGCGTCATCGACGCTGTCGGTTCGGAGGTACGCGACTGGAAGGTCGGTGACGCGGTCTTCGGTCAGGTCTCCACCGGCGCCGCCGCCACCCACGCGCTGGCCGAGCCTGACAAGTTGCTGGCCAAACCCGCCTGGTTGTCCTTTGAGCAGGCCGCCGCGCTGCCGGTGGTCGTGGAAACCGCGTACCGGGCCCTGGGGCTGCTTGATCTCAAGGCCGGGCAGACCCTGCTGATCCACGCCGCCGCGGGAGGCGTCGGATTGACCGCCTCCCAGCTGGCTCTCCGGCAGGGCGTGAAGGTGATCGGCACCGCCAGCGAACGCAACCACGAATTCCTGCGGGAACTCGGTGTCCAGCCCGTCACCTACGGCGATGGCCTAGCCGAACGGGTACGCGCGATCGCCTCCGACGGGGTCGATGCGGTCCTGGACGCCTCAGGCCGTGACGTGCTGGGGGTCTCGGTGGAGCTCACCGGCGACCCCAACAAGGTGCTCACCATCGCCGACGGGCGGGCCCCCGAATACGGTGTCCGATGCTCCTACGGCTCCAGCGGCACCCCTCTGCCGCAGGTCCTCGCTGAGGCCCTTCCACTGCTGCAACGGGGTGAGCTGCGGATTCCCATCACGCACACCTTCCCGTTGGAGCAGACAGCCGACGCGCACCGCCTCAGCGAAGAGGGGCACGTGCGCGGCAAGATCGTGATCACTGTCCCGGAGAGCCTGCGCTCGGAATGATGCGTGCGGCAGCGGACCTGCGCTTACCCCTGGTTGTCGCGTACTGAGATTCTTGGCTCGTGCACGCCTTCGACGTCCTGGGGGACCCGGTCCGGCGCCGGATCCTGGAGCTTCTCGCAGACGGGGAACGGTCAGCCGGGGAGATCGGCGCGGTCGTCCAGCGGGAGTTCGGGATCTCGCAGCCAGGGGTGTCACAGCACCTGCGGGTGCTCCGTGAGAACGGGTTCGCGACCGTCCGGTCGGAGGGGACCCGACGGCTGTACGCGGTCGATCCCACCCCGTTGCGGGAGATCGATCGATGGTTGGAGCGCTACCGCCGGTTCTGGAGTCAACGCCTGGATGCGTTGGAGACCGAGCTGGTTCGGGGTCGGCAAAGCCGTCGCCCGCGGGAGGGGACAGGGGCCACAGAGGCCTGACGCGGCCCGCGTACCCCTGCTCCGCCCGCGAGGCGCGGCGGAAGCCTAGGCCGGCCACGCGGAGGTTCCCCTGAGTCTTGAAGACAACAACTCGCACCCTCATGAGAAGTGAGGGCCGGTTCTCCGCCGCCGAGGCGGCTTTTTCCGTTCCGAGGTGGTCATTTCCACCTCTCTTGCTGGCCACCTGTCCTTCGCAATGGGAGCGCTCACGCGTCTTAAGGATTCATACAGCCGCACGTGTTAATGTGCGGCCATGTGTGCTGATGAAGGGTGTAGTACCAGGCCGGGCACTGCCCGGCTGCCTTTGTTTTTCCTTCCAGCGCTGATCTCGCCGCTGGTCATTGGTGAGAGCGGGGTCCGGCCGTGTTGATCGTCATGGGCCTGGCCCTGATTGTGATTTTGACCGCGGTGACGGGTTATTTCGTAACGCAAGAGTTCGCGTACGTCGCGGTGGACCGGGGTCGCCTCCGGAGCCTAGCTGACACTGGGGACCGCGCAGCGGGACGGGCGTTACGGGTAACAGAACGGTTGTCATTCGCTCTCTCGGGCGCCCAGCTTGGCATCACCGTCACGGTCCTGCTAGTCGGGTATGTCGCCGAGCCGTATTTGGGGCAGGGCCTGGCTGAGCTGCTGGAGTCAGCGGGCGTGCCGTCGGAGGCGTCGCTGCCGGCTTCGATCGCGGTGACGCTGCTGTTGTCCACGATGGTGCAGATGGTGCTGGGCGAGCTGGCGCCGAAGAACTGGGCGATCGCGCGGCCGGAAGGCCTGGCGCGGGCGTTGAGCCGTTCCACACTGATATATCTGGCGGTGGCCGGACCGGTGATTCGGGTTTTCGACGCGGCGGCCAACCGACTGCTTCGACGGGTCGGCATTGAGCCTGTGGAGGAGCTGCCTCACGGCGCGACCATCCAGGAACTGGATCGCATCGTCGCGGCCTCCACCGCCGAGGGGCACCTGGATGAGGACACTTCACGGCTGCTGGTGCAGGGTTTGGATTTCCGCACCCGGACCGCCAGTGAGGTGATGACTCCTCGGGTGGATTTGGTCACCGTGCGGGCCGATGACCCCGCGACCCGGGTGGTGGAGCTGCTGGACACCGGGCACTCCCGATTCCCGGTGGTGGGCTCCGGGGTCGATGACGTGGTCGGTGTGGTGTCGCTGGCGGAGATCCGTGATGTACCGCCGTCCCAGCGCGCCGCCACCCCGGTGGCGGCGGTGGCGTCGGCTCCGGTGCTGGTACCGGCCTCGGCGACGCTGCCGGTGGTGCTGGAACGGTTACGCGCCGAACGCCGCCAGTTGGCGTGTGTGGTGGACGAGTACGGCGGTTTCGCCGGGGTGATCACCCTGGAGGACATCGCTGAGGAGTTGGTCGGGGCGATCCGGGACGAGGATGACCTGCCCGAGGATGCTGTGGAGGCGCAACGGGATGGCTCCTGGCTGGTACCCGGACGCTGGCGGCTGGATGAGATCACCGACGCCACCGGTGTTGAGCTGCCCGACAACGACACCTACGACACCATCTCCGGGCTGGTGCTCGCACTGCTGGGACGTGTCCCCGTCCCCGGTGATGTGGTGGAGACACACACCCCGACCCGGGTCGATGAGGACGGTGAGGAGATCCCGTCGCGTCGGGTCCGGTTGACGGTGGTCTCGGTCCGCAGGCACGTGCCCCACACCATCCGCCTCGCCCTGCTGGATGAGGTGAAGGAGGGGGCGCGGTGAGTACCACATGGGCCATCGTGCTGTCGGTGGCCCTGCTCGCTGGTAACGCCTTCTTCGTCGCCGCCGAGTTCGCGCTCGTGGCCTCCAAACGCCACCGGTTAGAGGAGGCCGCGGCACGCGGTTCCCGCGCGGCGCGGGCTGCACTGTCCGGAAGTCGGCAGCTGTCGCTGATGCTCGCCGGCGCCCAGTTGGGGATCACGTTGTGTTCCCTGGGGCTGGGTGCGTTGGCCGAGCCGGCGTTGGAACATCTGCTCTCGCCCATGCTGCACACCGCCGGCCTGCCGGAGAACGTCTCACACGCCGTCGCGCTGCTCATCGCCTTGGCGGTGGTGGTGTTCCTCCACATGGTGGTGGGGGAGATGGCACCGAAATCCTGGGCGATCAGTCACCCGGAACGCTCTGCCCTGTTGTTGGCGCTGCCGTTCCGGGCCTTCGCCCGGGTGGCTCGACCGGCTCTGCAGGTGCTGAATGGACTGGCCAACTCCTGTCTGCGGCTGATCCGGGTGACCCCTCAGGATGAGCTGGCTCAGGCCCACGGCCCGGAGGAGTTACGCCTCCTCATTGAGGACTCTCGACGCGAGGGCCTTATCGCCGCGGCGGAACACCGTCTGCTGACCGCCTCATTGGCGCTGCGTACCACCACGGTGGCGATGGTGATGACGCCAGCCGAACAGATGGTGAGTGTCCCCGCCGACGCGGACGCTGCCGCTATCGAAGCCGCCAGCCGCGCCTCGGGCCGCTCACGGCTCACCGTGGTCGATCCCACCGGTCGCGTCATCGGCATCGTGCATGTGAGGGACGCGGTCCGCGCCACCACCGCCGGACAGGCCACCACCGCGGCTGATCTGATGATCCCACCGCTGTACCTGCGGGCTGACCGCACTGTCGTCAGCGCGGTCCACGTGATGCGTGACCATCGCGCTCAGCTGGCCGTGGTCACCGATGACGGCGTCACGGTCGGATTGGTGGCTCTTGAGGATCTGCTGGAGGAGATCATCGGCGAATTCGACGACGAGACCGACCCCATCATCACCGCCACACGACAACCCGTCGGGCGCGTGTCAGAGGTGAGCGAAACCGCACGTCAGTGACGTCAAGTCAATAATCGGGATATCCAGAATAAACACCTGGAAGGGGCATAAGACCGCCCCTTCCAGCCACATAGCGTGACGTGATAGTGTCCGCGCGAGCCTGCGATGGGCGGCCATACCAACCGGCCGAGGCTGGGACAGAACGGATCCGGCAAGGGGGACAACTCGTGGTCTTTAAGAAGTTGCTCGCCGCTTTGGGTGTGGGTGGTCCATCAGTCGACACCGTGCTGACCAACCCCGCTACCCGACCGGGATTGTCCTTGGAAGGACAGGTCCTCATCCGCGGCGGTGACCACCCGGTTGACATTGAGCACGTCGCGTTGGGGCTGGTCACCCAGATGGAGGTAGAGGGCGGCGACACCGAGTTCCAGGCCGCTACCGAGTTCCACCGCGTTGTCGTCTCTGAGGGTTTCCACCTGGCAGCGGGACAGGAGCTTTCGATTCCGTTCTCGTTCCCGGTCCCGTGGGAAACCCCGATCACCACCGTCTTCGGTCAGCACCTGCACGGCATGGTGATGGGCCTGCGGACCGAGCTGGCGGTGGCCCGCGCGGTCGACAAGGGCGATCTGGACCCGGTCCAGGTTCACCCGCTGCCCGCCCAGGAGGCGGTGCTGGACGCGTTCGGCCGGCTGGGTTTCCAGTTCAAGGGAGCCGACCTCGAGCACGGCCACATCCGCGGGCTGCCTCAGACCCTGCCCTTCTACCAGGAGATCGAGTTCTACGCCGCCCCGGCCTACGCGCACGCCTGCCGTGAAGTCGAGGTCACCTTCGTCACCACGCCGCAGGCGGTCGACGTCGTCCTCGAGATCGACGGGGGAAGCCACGACATATACCTGCACTTCCAGGTGCCTCACACCGACACCACCACCGACTGGGCGCAGTACATCGACTCGTGGTTCCAGTCGACCGTCCTGCCCAACGCCCACCTGTTCCACGGCGGCGGTCACAAGCACGAGGAGTCTCACGGCTCCGGCCTGGCCGGGGTGATCGGTGGCGCCGCCCTCGGTTTCGTCGGCGGCATGGTCGCCGGGGAGGTGTTGGAGGAGGTCGCCGAGGAGATCTTCGAAGACGAGGAGGAGTAACCACCGCACAGACAGGAGCGCCACCCGCGTACCGCCTCATTCGCCGGTCCGGGGAACCGGTGCCGTTCGCCGCCGACCCACCAGGGTGTGAGCCTTGGAATGCTGGGAATGGCGGAAAGGAGCGCCAGATCCAGGGAGGCGGTATGGCGGTACGCGATGAGCTGATCAACCTGGAGGAGTACGGGTGGCGCGCCCTGTCCACCGATGCCCCGGCAGCGGCGGCCTTCTACCGGCAGGTGCTCGATGACACCGTGGTGATGCTGCTGCCGGGCGGTTTGGTGCTCAGCGGCCGGGAGGCCGTCATCGACTCGATGAGCGGCGAGCCGTGGAGCTCGTTTCGCTTGGACAATGTGCGTGTCCTCTGCCCCACCGACGACGTCGCCGTAGTCGTCTACGAGGCGGTGGCGCGACGCGAGGGCACGCCCGAGTACTCCGCCCTGTTCAGCAGTCACTATGTGCGTCGTGAAGACGGGTGGAAGTTGTTTTTCCATCAGCAAACGCCACGACCCATCCCTCCCACCCGGTGACGACAAGAGGGGCGACACGCCGTCGCCGCCAGTCCGTGACAGGCGTCGACCGGCCAGACGCTGGCTTTCAAGCGCTGGTCCTCCGGGCGTCGTGAAAGCAGTCAGCGGCCACAAACAGTTCGGGCGTCGACGGCAGGACCGCTGACGCCCGAACTGACAGCTTCGCTTTTATCGCCAGACGCACTCACATGTTGATCATGTGGCCGGCCAAGCCGTGGATGGCTTCCTTGACCGCCTCACTGAGGGTGGGGTGGGCGTGCACGTTACGCGCCACCTCGTGAACGGTCAGATCCCACTGCTGGGCCAGGGTCAGCTCGGGGAGCAACTCAGTGACGTCTGGCCCGATCATGTGGGCTCCCAGCAACTCGCCGTACTTCGCGTCGCTGATGATCTTCACGAAGCCGCCGGTCTCACCCAGGCCGTGGGCCTTGCCGTTGGCGGTGAAGGGGAACTTGGCGACCCGAATGTCGAAGCCCTTCTCACGGGCCTGCGCCTCGGTGAACCCGAAGCTGGCAACCTGCGGCTGGCAGTAGGTCGCCCGCGGGATCATGGTGTAGTTCAGCTCCATGGTCTCCACGCCGGCGATCGTCTCCGCCGCGATGATGCCCATGTTCTCAGCGACGTGCGCCAGCATCAGCTTGGCGGTCACGTCACCGATGGCGAAGATGTGCGGCACGCTGGTGCGGCAGCGACCATCCACATCGATCGCGCCCCGCTCGGTGAGCCGGACGCCGGTGTTCTCCAGCCCGTAGCCTGTCACACGCGGCTGGAATCCGATGGCCTGCAGGACCTTGTCAGCCTCCAGGGTCTGCTGCTGTCCGTTACGCGAGACGGTCACGCGTACTCGGTCTGCGAGTTCCTCGATCCCCTCCACGCGGGTCGAGGTGAGCACCTCGATGCCCATACGGCGGTACCGCTTGGCCAGCTCGGCGGAGATCTCCTCATCCTCCAGCGGCACGATGCGGTCAAGGAACTCAACGATGGTGACCTTGACGCCGTAGTTGTGCAGAACGTACGCGAACTCCACGCCGATGGCGCCGGCGCCCGCGATGATGATGCTGTGGGGAAGCTGGTCGGCGAGGATCTGCTCTTCGTAGGTGACCACCCGGTCGCTGAGAGTGGTTCCCGGCAGCAGCCGGGTCGTGGCGCCCACCGCAATGATGCAGTGGTTGAACGTCACGGTCTCGCTGCCACCGTCGTTGAGAGCCACGGTGAGGGTGTGGGGGTCCGTGAAAGTACCACGTCCCTGGTACTGGGTGATCCCGTTCTTCTTCATCAAGTAGTGGACGCCCTTAACCCGTCCCTCGGCCACTTTCCGGCTGCGTCGAAACGCCTCGCCGTAGTCGAAGGTGAGCTGGCCGTCGATCTGAATACCGAAGGTCTTCGCCTCATGGGTGAGGAGATGGACCAGTTCGGCGTTGCGCAGCAGTGCCTTGGAGGGAATACAGCCCACGTTGAGGCAGACCCCTCCCCAGTAGCGCTCTTCGATGATCGCTGTTTTCAGGCCCAGCTGGGCGGACCGGACCGCGGCGGTGTATCCGCCTGGACCCGCACCGAGGACCACGACGTCAAAGTGTGTAGCCACACGCCGGATCTTATTCATGCCCGGGGTACCCGGCCTGTCCCGGTATGCATCCGGCGACGACCGTCACGTTCCCCACGTCAGGGACGTCTTCAGGTACGCCACAGTCGGTGCGCGGTACCCGCCGCGGCGGCCGGAAGAGCCCCGCAGGGGGCGTACCTGTTGCAGAAAGACCACCGCCTCACCAGGTAAAGAAACAAAAAAGTCGAGAACGTACCGTTTTCAAGTACCTGACCTCGGGTACCGCGAGGCTAACGGAACGACGCAGGGAGAGCGCCATGGGCTCGGGGCAGGCGATGAGGCGACCGCCGTATCCTGGCCGGGTTCTGTCTGGAAGACCCACAGGTCGCGGCAGAGCCGTGCGCAATGGCAGAAAGTCCGGTGTGCCTACCCGTCGGTGGCCGACGTGGGTGATGCCGCACACGTCGCTGCCGCCGCCCATGGTCGATATGACGTTAACGTTGCCCCGGCTGCCGTGGACGATCTCAGCGACCCGGGAAGCCGCCACCCTGATTCTGAACAAATCACAGGTTGATGATCAGGCTCGGCACGCTATCCAACTCGCCTTATCCGAGGTGTGCACCAACGCGGTACGCCACGCCGCTCCCGCCGACACCTACCAGGTACGGCTGCGGATAGCGGGGGACTGCTGCCTGGTGGAGGTGAGCGACACCGGTCGGGGTTTCGATCCTCCCGATACCACGGTATTGCCGGAGCCGACCGCGACCTCCGGCCGTGGGCTGGCCATTCTCTACCTGGTGACTGACCAGATACGGATCCGACGTCGGTATCCGACCGGGATGCTGGTGAGCTTCGTCAAACGCCTGACTTGTGACGAACGCAGGCGTTCCCGGGTCCAGTGATGTCCGTGGCCGTGTAGCGCCCCTCGGGCCCTCCCGGACTGCGTTATCCGCAGGCACGGACGTCCCGGACCGGATGTTCCCAGGCCCGATAACGCGTACCCCGCGTCGGGGCGCCCTGGTTCCCAGGGGGTTCCAGCCTCATGTACGCCGGAGCGGCTGAGACGCTCCCCGGATGCTCACTGCCGTGGTGAGCGACGTGTGTGGCGTTCCCCCGCGTCGTGAAGGTCCTCCACCACCTGACAGACATTGGCGACCGGGTCACGAGCGTTGATACGGTCCGCCAGCTGCCGCAACAGGCGACGCAGGGTGTCCTGCTCGGCCCGGGGGAGGTCAGCGAGGATGTGGTCCTCGGCGTGCCGCAGCCGCTGTTCCAGGTCCGCCAGGACGGCTCGTCCGGAGCTTGTCAGGACCACACGCCGACTACGCCGGTCGGCTGGATCAGGGCGGCGCTCCACCAGACCGGCCTGGACCAGGTCATCGAGTAGGTAGGTCATGACGGTTCGGTCGATCCCCAGCCGTTGCGCCAGGACCGACTGGCTGCTGGCGTCCTCGCGCGCGGCGGCTGCGAGTACTTGGTAGCCCCGCGGGCCGCCGGGTATGCCGACCGTGAGAGCGTCAGCCGCTTTGACAAAGGCCCGGAACACCACACCGAGTGTCCAAAACAGGTCATCGGTCGCCGAGCCCGGCGCCGCTGGGGTACCGGTGAGCCAGGAAGGTGAAGCGGGCACCTCCCCATGCTACGGCGGACGCCGAGCTACGCTGTAAAGACAGATCTTCTGTTTGACATATCATCTTGATGACAGAAATTCTTCTGGACAGACGAGGAGGGCCTCGATGCCCGACTACGGTCATGACCTGCTCTTCGGCAGCTTCCTGCCTCCGGTCGCCGACCAGGCGGCCGCCGTGCTGGAGCTGGCCGAACGCAGCGATCGCCTGGGCCTGGATGTGATCAGCGTCCAGGACCACCCGTATCAGCCCGCGTTCCTCGACACCTGGACTCTGCTGTCGGTCATCGCCGCGCGGACCGCTCGGGCCCGGGTCCTGCCCAACGTCGCCAACCTGCCACTGCGCCCACCAGCGGTGTTGGCACGTGCCGCCGCCAGCCTGGACATCCTCAGCCGGGGCCGTGTGGAGCTCGGCCTCGGCTCGGGAGCGTTCTGGGACGCCATCGTCGGCATGGGCGGTCCACGCCGCACCCCGGGGGAGGCGGTCACCGCGGTGGAGGAGGCCATCGGCATTCTCCGGGCGCTATGGACTCCCGGCCCGGGCGTCAAACGCGCCGGCGACCACTACTGGCTGAAAGGCGCGAAACCAGGGCCGTTCCCGGTCCACCCGATCCAGATCTGGCTGGGGGCGTACAAACCGCGCATGCTGCGCCTGACCGGGCGAGCCGCCGACGGCTGGTTGCCCAGCTCCCCGTACGCGCCGCCGTCCCAGGTGAGCCAGATGAACCGGATGATCGACGACGCGGCCGAGACCGCTGGCCGTTCACCGTCGGCAATCCGGCGCCTGTACAACATCACCGGCTCATTCACCGGTACCGGGCGTGGGTTCCTCCAGGGGCCGGTGCCGGTGTGGGTCGAGCAGCTGACCGAACTGGCTCTGACCGAAGGCATCAGCGGCTTTCTGTTGATGGTGGACCTCACCGGCGGGGCCGACCTGCAGCGATTCGCCGAAGAGGTCGCACCTGCCGTGCGGGAGGCGGTGGCCGCCGCACGGGCCGGTACGCCGATGTCGTCCTCACAGGCCCACGGAAAGCAGGTCCAGAGATGATCAGCGGATCCAACCAGGAGAAGACCGGCGGGCGTCCCTCGGCCCACGCTGCCTTGGATGTCGTTCCGACCCCACCCCCGTCACGCCGGTTTAGTGACGTCCAACCGTGGGATGAGACGACCCGTCCGACCAGCCCACCCCCTGACCCTGGGGCCACCTACCCGGAGCAGGGCCGTCAGTTCGCCCGCCATCTGATCGAAATCCACGATCATCTGCGGCAGGAGCTGGCGCAGGTCCGTGACCTCGTCGCCCAGGTCCTCGACGGGTCGCTGGATGTCGGCGCAGCCCGATCGGCCATCAATGTGATGACGATGCGGCAGAACAAGTGGGCCCTGGGCGCCTACTGCCAGAACTACTGCCGGATCCTGACCACCCACCACACCCTGGAGGATCGGGCGTTGTTTCCGCGGCTTCGCCGGGCCGATGACCGGCTCGGTCCGGTGCTGGACCGGCTGGCCGACGAGCACGAGGTGATCGCCGAGGTGTTAGACAGCGTCGACGCCGCCCTCGTCGCCATGGTCAGCTCCCCCGATGACGGCGGCCACGAGCTGCGGCGCGCCGTGGATCTCCTCACCGACACGCTGCTGTCTCATCTGTCCTATGAGGAGCGAGAACTGATCGAGCCTCTCAGTCGGCTGGCGCCTGAGGCTGGCCTGGTCTGACCCGCCGGCGTCATGTGAGGCTTCTGCGGTTCGGCGGTGCTCCACTGCCTCGGTGGTGGAGCACCGCGCGCTCCCCGAAGCGGGATCGCCGCTAGGGGAGCGTCGCCGTCGACGGCCGGTGGAATATTCAAGGCAAGGCGGCCCGGCGCGTTACGTGTCTGCGCCCACCTTCGCACCCGCCCGGCGCGCCCGACGGACCGCTTCGATCCGTTTCATGTTCCGCTCGCCCCAGGCCCCCAGCGGCTCAAGGGCCTTGTTGAGCTCGACTCCCAGGTCGGTTAAGGAGTACTCCACCTTTGGGGGCACCTGAGGGTAGACCTCGCGGTGGACCAGGCCGTCCGCTTCCATCTCCCGCAGCTGCTGGATCAGGACCTTCTCACTGACGTTGGTCAGCATGCGACGCAGTTCCCCGAGCCGCCGTGGACGGGAACTCAACGCCCACAGGATCGACACCTTCCACTTCCCATCGATGACGTCGACGGCGGCGTCCAGGCCACATTCATACATCGGTTTGTGCATCGCTCCCGTCCCCAGCGGTTCCCTTCGACTCCGCGTACCGGAGCCGTACGCGCACGCCTTGATGTGGAGCGGGTCAAGGCCCGGTCGAAGGCGAGCTACCCGTCACGCTCCCTGACTGTCACGGTAGCGGCCCCTTCCGGAGACCAGTCGATCATGAAGTCTTCGGACAGCGTGCCGAGAGTTATATCCGAAGACTTCATGATCACCTGATGGGGTACGCCCGTGTACTCCGGATCGTTCAACCGTGAGGCGCGGGATGGGGCCCTTAGTGGACGAGCTCTAGTTCGGAGGTAGTCGTCGGCTCCTCGTGGGAAGACGACGGACCAGGAGTGGGGATGCGGCGCAGCACGATCGTGGCGAACACGGCCGCGATCAGCACGATCGCCGCGCTGATGCCGGCGACCCACTGCAGGCCGTCGGCGAACGCCTCCTGCGCCCGTCCCAGCAGCGCCGTAGCAAGATCGCTGGGCAGTTGCTGGGCCACCGCGGTCGCGCCACCCAGGGTGTCCCGAGCCGCGTCCGCCGCCTCGGCAGGGATGCCGTCCACGGCCGTATCCCGCATCTGAGTGCGGTAGATGGCGGCGGCGATGCTCCCCAGCACCGCCAGTCCGAGCGCCGCCCCGAATTCCTGCCCGGTTTCGGACACGGCTGAGGCGGTCCCTGACCGCTCTGGAGGCGCAGCGCCGACGATCAGGTTAAGACCCATGACGAACATGGGCGCCGCCCCGAGGAAGAAAAGCGCCTGTCCGGTCACGACAACGGCGATTCCCTCAGCCAGCGTCAGCAGTCCGACTCCCAGGGCGCTGAGCACCAGCCCGACGCCCACGACCGGGGGCGGAGGGAGGCGACGCAGCAGCGTGGGGACGCTGAGGAAACCGACGACCACTGACGCTGACACCGGCAACGACCACAGGCCGGCTTCCAGAGGAGTCATTCCCAACACCAGCTGCAGGTATTGGCCGACGAGGAAGCCGATTCCAGGGCCGACCAGGGTGAGCAGCATCAAGGCGGTTAAGGAAGCGCTGAAGGCGTGGTTGGTGAACAGGCTCAGGTCCAGCAGCGGATCCTCAAGCCGGCGCTGACGGTGGATGAAGACGGCGCCGATCAACAGTCCGACCAGCAGCGCCAGGATCGGGGTCCGGGACAGGCCCTCCGTAGCGATCTCCTTCAGGCCGAAGATCATGGCCAAGACGGCGACCACCGACAGCGCCGCGCTGATCAGGTCCAGCCTGCCGGCCTTGGGGTCGCGGTACTCCGGCAGCAGCCACGGGCCCAGCAACAGCAGCAGCGCCATCACCGGCACACCGATCAAGAACGCCGATCCCCACCAGAAGAACTCCAACAGGAGCCCTCCCACCAGCGGTCCAAGCGCCCCGCCCGTCATGAACCCGGTCATCCACACCGATAAAGCGGTCGTCCGCTGACGTGGATCGTGGAACATGTTGCGGATCAGGGACATCGTGGAAGGCATCAGGGTTGCTCCAGCGACCCCCAAGATTCCGCGGGCGAGGATGAGCATCTCAGCGCTGGGGGCGTAAGCCGCCAGGATCGAGGCGATACCGAAGGCGGCCGCCCCGATCAACAGCAGCTTCCGGCGTCCAATCCGGTCACCCAGCGTTCCCATCGTGATCAGGGAACCGGCTATGAGAAACCCGTATATGTCGGATATCCATAACAGCTGAGAAGCGCTGGGTCGTAGGTCGGCGCTGAGGGCTGGGGTGGCCAGATGCAGCACCGTTGTATCGATGGAAATGAGCAGGTTGGGAAGGGTGAGAACCGCCAGTCCGATCCACTCTCGCCTCCCCGCTTTACGTGTACTGACGTTTGACACGCTGGTATTCGACATGCTCCGTCTCCTTCCGTCACCGCAATTTCTGTCCGCGACACGGCGGGAGACGCTAATACCTCAAGTTAAGTTGAGGGCAATGTTTGCGCACGTCTTGCCCTCAAGTAAGGCTGAGGTTTTAGCGTCCAGTTATGTCATACCGGCACGGCATGATGGCGTTCGCCACAGCGACGCCCGAATGGATTCCCGGTGACGGGCGGTGACGCCGCGTCCACCGCGCGAACGCTATCTGACGGGCGCCCAGGGGGTAAGTGAGGAGACACAGCAGGCCGGAGGCCCTCGATGAGCATGGAAGTCACCGCGTGGCACTCGCTATACAGCATGATGCACGCGCAGGATGAACGCCGACCGTTCTCCATGGCGACCCTACGCCGCATCATGTCCTTCGCCCGACCACACCGAAAACAGTTGGCGTGGTTCGTTTTCCTCAGCGTGGTGACAGCCGTCACCGCGGTCGCCACTCCGATCCTGGCCGGGCGGGTCGTCGATGAAATCGTCGACGGCTCCTCCACCCGCTTGGTCGTCACCTTGGCGATTGTGATCGCCCTCATCGCGGTCGCCGAAGCCGGATTGAGCCTCCTCAACCGCTGGCTGTCGGCGAGCATCGGGGAAGGATTGATCCTTCAGCTGCGGACCACGGTGTTCGACCACATCCAGCGCATGCCGATCGCGTTCTTCACGCGTACCCGCACCGGTGCGCTGGTCAGTCGTCTGAACAACGACGTCATCGGCGCGCAGCGTGCCTTCGCCGACATCCTGTCCGGGGTGGTCAGCAACCTGGTGACCCTGCTTCTCACGCTCACTGTGATGATCGGGATCTCCTGGCAGATCACCCTCCTGGCGCTGCTGTTACTGCCGGTGTTCGTGTTCCCGGCCCGCCTGATGGGGCGGCGTCTGGCGCGGTTGGAGCGGGAAGCAGCGGACCACAACGCGGTGATGCTCAACCAGATGACCGAGCGGTTCTCCGCGGCCGGCGCGATCCTGGTGAAGTTGTTCAGCCGCCCTGCTCGGGAGTCGACTGAATTCGCCGTGCGTGCCCGCCGAGTACGGGACATCGGGGTTCGGCTGGCGATGGTGCAGTGGGTGTTCATCACGGCTCTGACTCTGGTCTCGGCCCTGGCGTTGGCCCTGGTCTACGGATTGGGTGGGTTCTACGCGCTGCGGAACCAGCTGGATCCCGGCTCCGTGGTTGCGCTCGCGTTGCTGCTCACTCGGCTGTACGCGCCGTTGACCGCCCTGGCCAGTGCCCGGGTGGAGGTGATGAGCGCGTTGGTGAGCTTCGACCGGGTCTTTGAGGTGCTCGACCTTAAGCCCTTAATCACCGACAAAGCCGATGCGCGCGAGGTACCGGACGGCCCGGTCTCGGTAGAGTTCGACAATGTCCGCTTCGCGTACCCGTCCGCCGACAAGGTGTCGCTGGCGTCTTTGGAGGAGGTCGCCGCCCTCGACACCCGCGGTGGTGAAGAGGTGCTCCACGGAATCTCCTTCCGGATAGAACCGGGGCAGATGGTCGCACTGGTCGGGTCCTCTGGCGCCGGTAAGTCCACGATCGCGCAGCTGGTACCGCGGCTGTACGACGTGGACGAGGGAGCGGTACGCCTGTCCGGTGTGGATGTGCGGGACCTGGCCGCCGATTCGATCCGGCGCACCGTCGGCGTGGTGACCCAGGACGGGCACCTGTTCCACGACTCGATTCGGGAGAACCTGCTTCTGGCACGGCCGGAGGCCACCGAGGAGGAGCTGTGGGACGTGCTGCGTCGCGCCCGCCTCGACACGCTGGTCGCGTCGCTGCCCGACGGTTTGGACACCGTGGTCGGGGAACGTGGGTACCGACTCTCCGGTGGGGAACGGCAACGCTTGACCATCGCCCGGCTGCTCCTGGCCCGTCCCCGGGTGGTGATCCTCGACGAGGCCACCGCGCACCTGGACTCCACCTCGGAGGCGGCGGTGCAGGAGGCCCTCACCGAGGCGCTGTCCGGACGGACCGCCTTGGTGATCGCTCACCGGCTGTCGACGATCCGCGCCGCCGATCAAATCCTGGTCATCGAGGACGGACGGATCGTCGAACGAGGCACCCACACCGAGCTGCTGGCCGCCGGCGGCCGCTACGAGCAGCTGTACCGGACGCAGTTCGACCAGGCGTCGGCCGACGATCAACCGCCGGCCGTGTCCACCGCGGAGGAGACCGCGGCCTGACCTGCGATCCCCGTGGAATCGTTCTGGCCCCACCGCGTCATGTGGTGGGGCCAGAACGATTGGTTTAAACGAGTGGTTAGGCGTCGCCGCCCGGTAAGGCGCCTGCGGGCGTCACCAACGGTGGTGCACCAACGGCCGGATCAGCTCGTCGTACACCTTCCGGACCCCGTCAACGGTGTGAGGCGACAACGGGGGCAGCTGAGCGGCCGCGGCGTTGCTTCGTGCCTGCTCTGGATTACGCGCACCCGGGATCACCACACTGACCGCGGGATGGTCGATGATCCACCGCAGAGCGAACTGCGCCATCGTGGCGCCCTCCGGCACCAGCGGCGCCAGACGCTCAACCGCCTCCAAGCCTCGCTCGTAATCCACCCCGGAGAAGGTCTCGCCCACGTCGAACGCCTCACCGTGCCGGTTGTAGGTGCGGTGATCGTCGGGGGCGAACTGGGTGGTGCGGTCATAGCGTCCCGACAGCAGACCGCTGGCCAGTGGGACCCGCGCGATGATCCCGACTCCGGCCTCAGCGGCCGCCGGCAACACCTCGGTGACCGGCTTCTGCCGGAACATGTTCAGGATGATCTGGATGGTGGCCACCCCGGGCCGCGCGATCGCCGCACGGGCCTGCTCACAGGTCTCCACGCTGACGCCGTAGGCCCGGATACGTTTTTCCTCCACCAGGGTGTCCAACGCGTCGAACACCGCGTCGGAGGCGTAGACCGCCGACGGCGGGCAGTGCAGCTGCACCAGGTCGAGGGTGTCCACGCCCAGGTTGGCGCGGGAACGATCGGTCCAGGCCCGGAAGTTATCCAGGGTGTACACCGCAGGGTCCTGCGGTACCCGACGCCCCATCTTGGTAGCGACGAACAGCTCCAGCTCCGGATGCGACCGCAGGAACTGCCCGATGATCCGCTCACTGCGGCCGTCGCCGTAGACATCGGCGGTGTCGATGAATGTCATTCCGGACTCGACCGCGGCTTCCAACGTGGCTAACGCGTCCGCCTCGCTGACGCTGCCCCAGTCCGCGCCGAGCTGCCAGGCTCCTAGACCGACCACCGAGACAGGTCGCCCGGTTCGTCCCAATACCCTGTGTTCCACGATCTCCACCCTAGCGAGAACGGCTCGCACGCCGCCTTCCGTGCCGATGCCGCTCTCTTTGGCCCTTGCGTACCCCTCATACGATCCGCGCGCGGAGAGAGGAGAGCGCTGCATGTTCGGAATCGTGCGTCCATGTCCACATCGGATGTGCGGGACACTGCACGCGGCGTGGCTGGCGCACCTGTGCGGGCTGTGTTTGACGTTGCGGGACGAGCACGGCCATCGGGCCCGACTGGTCACCAACTACGACGGGTTGCTGGTGTCGGTGCTGCTGGAGGCGCAGGCTCCCGAAGCGAGCAGCTACCGACGCGCAGCACCCTGCGCCCTGCGTGGCTTCCAACGGGCCGACGTTGTTCCCTCCACCGACCCTGGGGCCCGCTTGGCGGCGGCGGTCTCCCTGGTTCTGGCGGCCGCTAAGACCCGCGACCACGTCGCCGACCGGGATGGGGCGCTGCGGATCGGTGTCCTCGCCACCACCGCGACCGCAGTCGCCGATCGATGGGCGCAGGCGGGTACGCGTACCGCCACCACCCTGGGTTTTGATACAAGCGTGCTGATCGACGCGGTGGCGCGGCAGGCCACGCTGGAACAGACGATCGGTCCGGGGTCGTCGGTGCTGGTCGCGACCGAACCTACCGAGACTGCGGTCGCTGCCGCGTTCGCGTACACCGCCGTCCTCGCCGGGATACCGCGCAACATCGAGCCCTTGGCCGAGGTCGGGCGTTTCTTCGGACGGATCGCGCATCTGCTCGATGCGGTCGACGACTACGCCGAGGACGCCCGGCGGGGCGTGTTCAACCCGTTGCACGCCACCGGCACCGACCTGGAGGAGGCGCGGCGGCTGTGTGAGGAGGCGCATTACGGCCTGCGGCTGGCGCTGGATGATGTGACGTTACGGCGTCCTCGCCTGGCGCGCGCGTTGCTCGTCAATGAGGTGGGGCACGCCATTGAGCGGATCTTTGCCTCCGCGTACAGCCCGCCGCCCACCTCCCCCGGGGCGCCTATTCCGCCTCCCTCGACGTCGCACCCCAGCGGTTGCAGCGGCGCCGGGTTACTCCTTGGCGCCTGCGTGCTGACCACGTGTACCTGCGGAGTGTGGCGGCCGCCGTGGAGCAAGAAGTACCACAGCCGGTGCTCCGACCGGTGTTGGTGCGGTAACTGCGACTCCTCCGTTTCTAACTGCTGCAGCTGTTCTGACTGCGGTAACTGCTGTTGCTGTTGTGACGGGTAGGCTGCGCGCACCGCACCGCCTCCCGCTTTTCCTCGCGCCTGGGTAGCCCGGGTGCGCTGAAGCGGGTCGATCCCGGAAGCGAACGGGGTTGCCGCCGCCTGCTCTGCCGCCTCCCACCGCATACGGGTGTCAACCTAGGTTGACGCTCGCAGTCGTGTCAACTAAAGTTGACACATGACGGATCCAGGAGAACTCACCGCCGCGGCCAGCGGTACAGACCCGGCGGTCGGCCTGCGTGCCGTCCGAGCCCTGCGTCGCCTCGCCGAACAACTGGAGGCACTGCAGGTCGCCAACGCACGACGCCGCGGCTGGTCCTGGCAGGAGATCGCCGACGTTCTTGAGGTCAGCAAGCAGGCGGTCCACAAAAAGTACGCCGCCCAGATATCCCACTCCGATCCACGAGAGGACTGACGATGTTCGAACGATTCACTCACGCATGCCGTGGGGTGATCACGCGGGCGAACGAAGAGGCACGTCAGGCTCACCGCCTCATCGGGACCGAGTATCTCCTGCTGGGCCTGCTGGAGGAGGAGACCGGTCTCGCGTCCCGGGTGCTGCGAGACGCCGGGTTAGACCCGCAGCGGGTACGCGCGGCTATTCAGCAGCTGGCCGATACTCCTCGTTCCTTTCTCAGTGACACCGACGTCGAGGCGCTGCGCGCCATCGGGATCGATGTGGACGCGGTGCTCGCCAAGATGAAGGAGTCCTTTGGCCCTGATGCCTTGATGCCACGGCCTCCCGCGCCTCGTCGCCGCTGGCCGCTGACGCGTCGACGGGACCGGGCTGGGCGTTTCAGCCCGCGCGCTAAAAAGGTGCTGGAGTTGGCGCTGCGTGAGGCCCTGCATCTCAAGCACAACTACATCGGTACCGAGCATCTCCTGTTGGCGCTGCTCCGGGAAGGTGAAGGCCGCGCCATCACGCTCATCACCGACGCCGGCATCCAGCTTCAGGAACTACGGCGGGCCACGCTGAGCGCGGTGGGTAGGGCCGCCTGATCAGCCACCGCACCAGCGGCGCCTTCACAGAGGTACGACGCCGCAGCGCCTTACCGGGCTCCCTAAATAAATAAGGAAACAGAGAGCATGTGATGTCTCTGGTCACCAAACCGGCACGGCACGGCTCAGCTCGCGGCCTTCGACGCCGGTGACGACGGCACTGTCTGCTTCGCAAGGCGGCGAGCGTACCCCTCTACCGCCAGCATCATCGCCAGCATGGCCGCACCGAAACCGCACACCCCGAGCCACCCATGGTGGGTGAAAACGGTGATCCCCACCGCGGAGCCAAACGACCCACCGAGGAAGACCGTGGTCATGAACAAGGTGTTAACCCGACTACGGGCGTCGGGCCGGTCGGCGAGAACCCGGGTTTGCTGGACGATCTGTGTGGCCTGAAGCCCGAGGGAGAGGCTGAACATGCCCACAACCAGCCCGATCAAGGCGCCACCGGCCAGCGTCAGGATCCCGATCGCGGCCGCGATGATGCTCAGCGCCCCCGTGGTGACGCCGCGGTAGCCGTGTCGGTCAACGACGCGACCGATGACCGGCCCGGCGCTCCCGGCCACCAAACCAACCAACCCGAACAGGCCAGCCGTCGCCGTCGACCATCCGAACCACGGCCCGGTCAGATGCAGCACCAGCGTGGTCCACACCGCGCTGAATAGCGCGAAGCCACAGAACTGAAACAGACACGCCTGACGCAGAACCGGCTGACGACGTATCAGGCCAGGCAGGCTCGCCATCAACCTGACGTAGGCGGCGGCTGGATTCCGGGCCATGCTGTCAGACGCCGCGGACTCGGCGGGCAGCCAGGGACGCAGCAGGACCGCCAGGACTACCGCGCTGGCGGCCACGGTGAGGTAGGCGCCGCGCCACCCGGTCAGCTCCGCGATCAGTGAGCTCAGGATCCGGCCGCCGAAAATGCCGCCGACCAGGCCGGTGGTCAGCGCACCGACCGCGTGCGCGGCCTGTCCGGTGGGGGCCAGGCGGGCGACCAGCGGCACCAGCAGCTGGGGAAGGACAGCGAAGAGACCGACCAAGGTCGCGGCCGTGGCCAGGATCAGGAGGGTGGGCGCCACCGTGGCCCCCACCAGACAGATGGCCATACCCCACAGCAAGGTGGGGAGCAGGCGGCGGGGCCGGACCAGGTCCCCCAACGGGCACAGCAGCGCGATCCCGGTGGCGTACCCCAGTTGAGTAAGTGTGACAACCAGGCCGGCACCGGCGGTGCCGGTCCGCAGATCAGTGGCGATGAGAGGGAGCAGGGCCTGCGGGAGGTAGATGCTGCTGACGGCGACGCCGCAGGTAACAGCGAACAGGAAGGTGGTGCCGCCCAAGGGCCGGGCCGGTTCGGTGTAAGGCACACCAGCTGTCATGAGACCGACCCTGACGGACCGGACTCGAGATCCAGTCAAAACGAGTCGGGCTTCGTCTGGCTTGCCATCGGGCGGCCACGGCTGTTGAAACTGGATCTCTGATTACGTCAGATTCCGATACTGCAGGGTCTTCACCCGCCCTGTCCCGCCAGATTCCGAAGGCAGGAATTCATATCGTTTCGCCTTCAAGGCAGCTTCGGCGTCGAAGGAGACTGTGAAGCTACAGGGAGCCGAGGCCGAAAAGCATCCATAGGCGATATCGTGGGCGTCCTGGAAATACCGAAGCATGGTTGTGGCATCCGGTGTCTGCGCTGCTGGGAGGCGCATGATTTTGCCCCCTACACGGGCGCGACCATGAACAACACAGTTCTGCACTAGCCAGAACTAGTCAGAGCGCCGAGCTCATGTCAGTCATTGAGGCGATGTTTCAGCCAATGCGGATATTTTAATCCTGTCAGGGTCGCACCGGATCGTGTCAGCGCCTGGGCCACGGTTATCGCTGTGTTTCCGCCGAGCGTGAGGCGCGGGCCTGCCGGTGTTTACCGCCGCCCGCGCTGAAGAACACGCCTGCGGTGCGATCTCCGCTTCATGCCGGCGCCATATACGTGAAAGGCATCACCGCCCGCGAGCGCGTATACCGTTATCCACGGCGGTTCGTTGACATGACGTGTAAGGCTGATCCAGCACAATCCCGTCGATCATGAAGTTGTCGCATGATACAGATGAAAAATCGTGAATCAATAATGTTCCCCCGTACAAGATCGTCAGATGTCATAAGGGATTAACCGGACAGTTACAGATAAGGGTTACCACGGGCGCATCTTCACGCTCGTGGCGTTCTTCTTGCACAAAAAGGGGCCCGGCGTCCCCCGTTGGATTCGACGCCGGGCATGGTCTTCCCCGTGTCTCCAAGTATGCGGCTACGATCTGTTCAGCTGTCTTATGAATGTCTTATCGGCGCCACCGTCACGCCGCGCGAACGGTTCGCGGACAGGCGATCCATCGCCGCCGTCCGCACCCAATCCGTTCATCCCTCCCGGTGAGGGCATCTTCGCCGAGGGCAACCGGATCGACGTTGACGTTCCATAAGAAGGTTCCCGAGTTCTGAACGGGGATAGAAGTCCCCATAAGGTGACGGTGGGCGGCGAGTGCCCCCAGTTCGTACCAATAGTTCTGGATTGTCATCGCTGAGCACCCACCCACAGCCACGTCGTGCGCATGCATGACGGGAGAGGGGGTCGCATGATGGACCCGACAACGGTGGACCGACTCATCTCTGGCGACCATGTGTGCTGGGCGTTTGACGACGACACCGAGCATCTGACCGCTGTGGCCAGATTCGTGCAGGCCGGCCTGGCACGACACCAGAAGGTCATGTACCTGACCGGAGCGGCACCGCCACCGACGTTCTGGGACGCTTTAAGCCGCGTAGGAGCAGCACCGGAGGCGCAAGCAGACAACCATCAGGTGCAGATCAACCTCGTCAGCGACCTGCCCCTGAATCTGCTTGACACCTCACGCCTGCTTGACCACTGGACCCATGCCATCACCGAGGCGCACGTCGAAGGGTACGCGGGCCTGCGGGTGGCCACAGACATGTCGTGGGCCGCCGCCTCGCTTCCGGATCTCTACCCCTTAGTCCAGTACGAGGCGCAGGCAAGCCGACTCTTCGCCGACGACTACGCCACGATGGTGTGCTTTTACGATCGGCGCTTGTTCTCCTCCACCTCCCTTAACTGCATCGGATCCGCCCATCCAGGCAGCAGTGAGATCACCGCAGGGGCACCTGAGGCGTGGCAGCCGCTGTTACGTATGCGTCGCACCAGTGACCCACCGGGGCTCGCTTTGAGCGGGGAGGCGGATCTGAGTAACCGGTACGCGCTGGCCGCCACCATCGCGCACCTGCCGGAAGACGTCGCCTCAGAGGCCCCACTCGTGATTGATCTGTCCGATCTCACATTCGCCGATGTGGGCACCATGCGTCTGTTCGTTCAGGTCGCCGAAGCTTCGGCGACCGGGCTCCGCTTGGTGGGATGCTCGCCGCCCCTGCTCCGTATGCTGCGTCTGCTGGATGTGCGCCAGGTCATTCAATTCGACGACGATGTATCCCGGTGATCCGGCTTACGCTGACTTCGCTGCTGGCTTCCGGTCGGAGGTGGCGAAGCGACCGTTTCTCACCGCGTCTCTCTGGCCCTCATTTATCCACGCACGAGTCGAGGAGCCAGCGAGGAGCCTTCATGCACGCGATGCAGTATGAGATCACCCTGCCCGCCGACTACGACATGAAAATCATTCATCATCGGGTGGCGACCAAGGGGCCGCTACTGGACGATTTTGCGGGCTTGGGGTTGAAGGCGTATCTGATCAGGGAACGAGGGGTGGATGCCTCCCCGGTCAACCAGTACGCCCCGTTTTATCTGTGGAACTCCATCGCCGGCATGAACCGTTTCCTGTGGGGCCCAGGGTTTCGCGGGCTGTGCACCGACTTCGGGCGCCCACGGGTGTGGCAGTGGACTGGGCTGGCGTTCCGCCACGGACCGGCGTACGCGGCGACGCCTCGCGCCGCGACTCGGCGTACCACGGTCCTCTCACCCGATGACGACGCCGCCACCGTCGTGCAAGAGGCGATCGGGGAATTAGAGTCCTGGGCGACCACCCCCGGGGTGCACTCCACGGCCGTGGTTGTCGCCACCAGTAGATGGGAGCTGGTGCGTTTCACGCTCTGGGAGCAGGCGGCCGACCCGGCCGACGGGATCCGCTACCAGGTGCTTCACCTGTCTCGTCCAGGACTGGACGCACTGGGCTCTGACTGCTGACACCCACCGCCTCACAGGGCACGCATTCGACCACCAGTCGTCGCAAGACGGCCACGACCTTGTCCGACCACTGGCGTCACCGCTCCTGACAGCCGATGCGTCGTCGACGGGCACCGCTGGTCGGACAAAGCCGTGGAAAGCCGTGGTCGGTGACGCAGCCGTGTACCGAGACCGTACATCCCATCGGTTTCCCCGGACGCTTCCGGACACGCCGTGGCCCGCCACCGTGTCGGTGGTGATCGCCGCTGGGGCCCAAGGACATACAGGGTTAGGTAGGGATCAGAACTCAGAACGTGGTGGCGAGGCTGAGCGCCTCGGTTTGATCTAGCTCCTCCAGCAGCGTGGTGATCTTCTCCCGGATCGCTGACACCGCGTCCTCGCCGAGCGCCAGCCGCAGCGGCGGATCGGGCTGGTTGAGGACCTGCAGGACCGCCGCCGCGGCCCGGTCAGGGTCCCCGGCCTGCGTACCGTGCATCTGGGTGAGCCGGGCCCGGGTGACGCCCACCGTCTGCTCGTAGTCGGGGAGGGGAGTGCTCAACCGCAGGGACGGGCCAGCAAACCCGGTCCGGAACGCACCGGGCTCAACGATGAGGACCCGGATGCCCAGCGGCTTCACCTCCGCCGCGAGGGCCTCGCTGGCCAGCTCCAAGGCTCCTTTAGCGGCGCAGTAGGCGCCGTTCCCCGGGTAGGCCAACAACCCGCCCATGCTGGTGATTTGGACGATGGCGCCATCGCGGCGTTCCCGCATCTGCGGCAGCACCAACTGGGTCAGGCGCAAAGCACCGAAGAACATCACCTCCAACGCGTCCCGGAACTCCTCCTCGGTGCTCTCCTCCACCGCGCCGACGATTCCGTAGCCGGCGTTGTTGACGAGGACATCAACCCGGCCGGCGTGTGCGATCGCCTCCCGGCACTGGGCAGGGTCGCGCACGTCGAGGGACACCACGGTGAGCCGGTCGGGGTGCTGGCGGACCAGGTCTTCCATACTGTCGGGACGGCGGACGCCAGCGACGACCTCATCACCGGCCTGGAGAGCAGCACGGACGAACGCGGCTCCGAAGCCGCTGCTGGCCCCGGTGATCAACCAACGGCGTTGCTGTGTCACGAATAGGCTCCTTGCGGTGTTTTCAGCTCTCTCGTCGCTCCGCTCAACGACGCAGCCTTCTTAGAGTGCCGTGATATATGGCAGGAAGTAGCCAGATAGACACAATTGACGGAGCCGCCCTTTACAAGGAACCCGCGCACGGAGGTACCGCCGGGGCCGGTGGTGGTCGCCGCGGCGTACCGCGTTGCTCCCCTGGCGGATTGGCGTCTCAGGGGTATCCGCCGTGCGGCGGCGTGATCAAAAGCTTGTTCCGCTGCCTTAAGAAGCAGCAGGTGGGCGCTGACGGCGGATCGCCCGGCCGACGGCCCAGGCGAGGATCCCCACGGCGAAGACCACCAGGCCCGCACGCACCGACGCTGTCGGGAGTGTGACGGTCAACCCGAGGCACCCGGCCAGTCCGACAAGCGGGATCGCCTTGGGGGGTGCGCCTTCCTCCGGGCTCAGGGTCAGGGCCGAGGCGTTGGCGATGGCGTAATAAATCAAAACACCGAATGAGGAGAAGCCGATCGCTTCTCGCAGATCCACCACGATGACCAACGCCACCACAGCCAGACCGACCACGATCTCCGCACGATGCGGGATCCGCCGCCGTGGGTGGACGGCGTCGAGGAGGCCGGGCAGGTGTCGGTCCCGAGCCATCGCGAAGACGGTGCGGGACACCCCGAGGATGAGCGCCAGCAGGGCCCCGAGGGCGGCCACCGCTGCCGCGACCTGCACCAGCGGCGCTGCCCACACCCACCCCGCCTGTCGGACCACCTCCACCAGCGGCGCCTGCGCGGCCGCCAGGCCCGTCGGCCCCAGACTCAGCAGCGCAGCGATCGCGACGGCGAGATAGGCCACCAAAGTGATCGCCAGCGCCAGTGAGATGGCGCGGGGGATGGTACGGGCAGGGTCGCGGACCTCTTCTCCTAAAGTGGCGATCCGCGCGTACCCGGCGAAAGCGAAAAACAACAGCCCGGCCGCCTGCGCCACATCTCCGGGGGTGACCGGTGGGCCTTGGTCGAATGCGGTGACGGGCTCCGGGCCTGCGCCGCTGAGGCCTGCCACCACGACGACGGCCAGCACCATCAGCACGAATCCGACGATGATCCGGGTCGCCAAGGCCGACTTGTGAACACCGAACAGGTTGAGAACGGTCAACCCGAGCACCGCGGCCACCGCCAATGGTCGGGCCAGCTGTGGGGCGAGGTAAGCGCCGAACGTCAACGCCATCGCCGCGCAGGAGGCGGTCTTCCCGACTACGAACCCCCAGCCTGCCAGGTAACCCCACACGTCCCCCAAGCGGCGGCGGCCGTAGACGTATGTGCCCCCGGATTCGGGGTAGCGGGCGGCCAGACGCGCCGAGGAGGTGGCGTTGCAGTAGGCGACCAGCGCCGCCAGGGCCAACGCCAACGGCAACCAGCCTCCAGCGACGGCTGCGGCGGGTGTCAGGGCCGCGAAGATCCCCGCACCGATCATCGCGCCCAATCCGACGACGACCGCGTCACCGAGCCCGAGCCGGCGGGCCAGCCGGGTCGGGCCACTCATCCAGGCTCCCCGTTCATCACCGCCATCATGACCGGTGGTGGTGACGGGCGGGTGAACGCGGCGGCGCTGTGGCGCCGGGAGTGGTCAGCTGACCTGGAAGGAGCGCTTGGACAGGCCCATGAAGTATCCCTCGATCGTGGTGGTGACCGAGGACTCCGGGTTGTCCGCCGCGCCCAGCGTGACAAACAGCGGGATGTAATGGTCGACGGTCGGGTGCGCGTACGGCATGCCGGGCGCCCGGTCCTGGAAGGCGGCCAGGGTGTCGATGTCTCCCCGGGCCAGCGCGTCGGCGGCCCAGGCGTCGAAGTCCACCGACCAGGCCGGTGGCGGGGCCTGTCCGAGCACGTCGACACGGCGCAGGAACGGCAGCCCGTGCGTCATAAACCCCGACCCGATGATCAGGACGCCCTCCCGTCGCAACTCAGCCAGCCGCCGCCCCAGCTTCAGCAGCCCGTCTGGATGCTGGGTGGGCAGGCTCAGCTGTACCACAGGGACATCGGCGTTGGGATACATGGCCTTCAAGGGGACCCATGCCCCATGGTCGAGGCCGCGGCGACGGTGCTCGTGTACGCCGACGGTGTCGGGCATCAGGGCCGCGATGCGTCGCCCCAGCGCGCTGGCGTCGGGAGTGGGGTAGGTCATCCGGTAAAACCGCGGTTCGAATCCCCCGAAGTCGTACACCAGTGGGGTGCCGGCGGCGGTGCTGGAGATGCTCAAGGGAGCGTGCTCCCAGTGCGCACTGATGACCAGGATCGCCTTGGGCTTGGGCATGCTCAATGCCCAGTCGAACAGTTGCCGCATCCAGACGGCGTCATCCAACAACGGTGGTGCGCCGTGGCCTAAGTACAGGGCCGGCAGCGATCCGTCTGTGGGGGTCCAGACCCGTTGGGCGGCGCTGCGCGGGGCGGCCTCGGCCAGGAAACGCTGGTACGCCTGGGACATCCCCACTCCCTGGATAGTCGGTGACGCAGTGAGCATACGACTGTAGTTTAGAATTCAACAATATCGAGAGTGCCGGCTTCGCGCCGCTTCACCGCTAGCGCTTCAGCGCTGGTCCGCGTCCGTTCACGGCCCTGATCCCACCGGTACGCGGGTGCCACGAGGCGCAGGCCACCCGCGTACCTCTTTTATTCCTTGCGGGGACGCAACCGGCGCAGCGCGCGGGGAACCGACCCGGTGTGCAGCACCCCAAGTCGCTGGGTGGCCCGGGTCAGGGCGACGTACAGGTCATTGAGGCCGCGCGGCGACTCCTCGACGATCTGCCCCGGCTCCACGATGATCACCGAGTCGAACTCCAGCCCTTTGGCTTGCCGCACGGTCAGGACAACCACCCGACTGTCAAGGTCGGTGTGTTCGCCGACCGCCGCGTCAGGGAACGCGCTTTCAATGATGTGACCAAGCTCGTCCAGCCGCTGCTGGGGCGCCAGCACCGCGAGCATGCCCTCACCGATCTCGGCCAGCTCTGTCACCACGGCCTTAGCCAGCTGCTCCGGCAGGGCACGCCTGGTGACGCGCTGCCGCCAGGGAGGCACTCCGGTGGCGCGAACCGACCGGGGCGGCTCCAGGGGTGGGTCCAGTTCGGTAAGCAACTCAGCCGCGACCTCCATGATCTCAGCCGGGGTGCGGTAGTTGACGGTCAGCTCTTCCAGACGCCACCGATCGGCCACATAAGGAGACAGCACCTGCCCCCAGGACGAGGTGCCTTCCAACGCCCCGGTCTGCGCGACATCCCCCACCAGGGTCATCGACCGGCTGGGGCACCGACGCATGATCGTGCGCCACGCCATCGGCGATAGTTCCTGTGCCTCATCGACGATGACGTGCCCGAACGCCCACCGCCGGTCGGCGGCCGCGCGTTCGGCGACGGTTAGGTACTCCTCCTCCCGGTGCCGCTCGGCCAGCTCGTCGGCGTCGATGAGGTCGAAAGCCATCAAGATCTCCGGGTCATCCTCGATGTCCCGGGACATGATCTCCAGTACGCCTTCGGCGTAGTCCACCCGCCGCTGACGCTCCCGCTCGGCTCGGATCCGTGCCTCACGGTCGTCCTCACCGAGCAGTTCGGCGGCCTCATCCAGCAGGGGCACGTCGGCGGGGGTCCACTCGCTGTCGGGGGAGCGGTGCAGCAGGGCCTGTTCGTCCGGGGTCAGCTGCGGGGCGGCCGAGGCGATCCGGTCCGGGTCGGCAAACAGGTCCCGCAGCAGCTGCTCAGGTGTCAGGATCGGCCACAGCTCCTCGATGGCGGCCATGACCTGATCGTCTTCGCGCAGCTCACGGCGGATGTCGGCCAGATCCTCCGCATCCAGCAGGTTGGGGCCGCCGAAGACGTCGGCGCCGATGCGGTCAGCGACCTGACGAGCGAGGGCGTTGATGACCTCCCGAATGAAGATCTCCTGCGCCTGGTTGTGGAGCCTGCGGGAGCGGCGGGCGCGTTCCCGAGCCCGTTCAGCGGTACGCCGGTCCAGCCGGAGCACCTCATGCTCGAAGGGAATCGACATCACGTCCTCGGGGACGCGTTGCCGGTCCCGTACCGCCGCCCGGATCACCTCAGCCATGACTGCCCGGCCTTTGATTTCCGCCACCTCGGGTGGTTCGGTGCCGCGGGCGGTGATCCCGGGGTAGAGCTCGCCGACGGTGCACAGCAGCACACCGGTCTCCCCCAGGGAGGGCAGGACCTGGCTGATGTACCGCAGGAAGGTGGCGTTAGGGCCGACGATAAGCACACCCCGCTGCGACAGTTCCCGCCGGTGGGTGTACAGCAGGTACGCCGCGCGGTGCAGCGCCACCGCGGTCTTGCCGGTGCCGGGCCCGCCCTGCACCACCAACACGCCCTGATGCCCGGCCCGGATGACCCGGTCCTGCTCAGCCTGGATGGTCTCGACGATGTCGCGCATCCGACCGGTACGGTGCGCGTTCAAGGCGGCCATCAACGCGGCTTCGCTGGCCAGACCGTGGTGGGGGGTGTCCTTAGCCGCCTCCAGGTCCAAAATCTCATCTTCAATGGCGGTCACCGACCGGTCACGGGTCCTGATATGGCGGCGTAGCCGCACCCCATCGGGGGAGGCGGCCGTCGCCAGATAGAACGGACGCGCGGCCGGGGCCCGCCAGTCCATCAGCAGCGGCTCGTAGTCGGCGTTCTCGTCGTAGATGCCCAGGCGTCCGATGTAGCGACGCTCCCCGGTGTCTAGGTCCAGCCGTCCGAAGCACAACCCGTGCTCGACGGCGTTGAGTTGCGCCAACCGGTCGGCGTACATGGTCGCCGCGGCGTCCCGTTCGCTCCGCGCCTGGGGAGTCCCCCCGGTTTGCTGGAGCACCTGGGATAGCCGCGTTGAGGTGCGCTCCCGCAGTTCGTCGAGACGACCGTAGAGCATGGAAACGTATTCCTGTTCCCGTGCTCGCTCCTGCTCTCTGGCGTCGTTTGACAATCAGATACCCTTCCCGCTAAAATATAAATGGATTGTTTTTGTTTTCAGCTTTTTGCTGTCCAGACTGATCAATATAGCGGACCGATTCTTCCTTCCGCCAATATCGACAGCAGCACCACCCCAAGGCGTTATTCGCCACGCCGTTTCGCTACCATCTGTAGCGCCACAGAGGTCAGCGCCGCACCAGGCGACCAGCGCGTACCTCATCTCTCCCTTGCCACCAAAAGGGCCCCACTCGTCCTGTTTTATCCCCTGCGCGTCTCACCAATCGGAACGTCTCTTCTATATTCTGAGACACCCGGTAAGGTCTGAGGCACGGCGAAGGGGGACCTACATGGCGAAGGCCACCTACACGCACGGTCATCACGAGTCGGTGCTGCGCTCACACCAATGGCGGACCGCAGCAAATTCCGCCGCGTACCTCATCGAACATCTACGCCCAGGCGACTCACTGCTCGATGTGGGTTGTGGTCCGGGAACCATCACCATGGACCTGGCCATATTGGTCCACCCAGGACACGTCACCGCGATTGACAACGCGCCGGAAGTGGTGGAGACAGCCCGCCGCAGCGCCCAAAAACTCACGACCGGGCCGGACAACATCGTGTGGGAGGTCGCCGACGTCCACGCCCTGCCGTACCCCGACAACAGCTTCGATGTCGTTCACGCCCACCAAGTCCTCCAACACGTAGCCGACCCGGTCGCGGCGTTACGGGAAATGCGGCGAGTGTGCCGGCCAGGCGGCATCGTCGCGGTCCGGGACTGCGACTACGCAGCCATGGTCTGGTATCCCGACCCGCCAGGCATGCGTGAATGGGTGACGCTGTACCGACGCCTGATACGCGCCAACGGCGGAGAACCCGACGCTGGCCGCCGTCTGCTGTCCTGGGCCCAACAGGCGGGCTTCACCCAGATCACACCGACCGCATCCACATGGTGTTTCGCCACCCCCGAAGAGCGGGCCTGGTGGAGCCAGATGTGGGCCGACCGGGTCATCGAATCCGAGATAGCCACAGGGGCGCTGACGCACGGCTACGCCACCCGTCAGGACCTAGAACACATCGCCGAAGGATGGCGGACGTGGGGGAGTGCCCCAGACGGCTGGTTCAGTGTGCTCCACAGTGAACTCATCTGCCGGGTATGAAAACCCACCCCCACCGCACGGCGCACCGGTATACTCGGGCCTTTTGTCAGAGACGGCGGACAGAATCTCCGCATGCCAACGTTGACCTTGCCCCAAATCCAAGCAGCGCTGCGACACTCCTGGGGCCCGGACACCTGCGATCCGGTCGATCTCGACGACTGGCGGCCAGACAACCCCGCGCGTGGGCAATGCGGCGTGACCGCCCTAGTGATAGCTGACCTGCTCGGCGGGGACCTGCTGGTTGGGAAGGTGTTCACCCGCGACGGAACACTCCAGGGATACCACTGGTGGAACCGGCTGCCCGACGGCACAGAACTGGACCTGACCCGCGAACAGTTCCGCGACGGAGAAACCATCACCGCGGGTACCTTCGTCCCCCGCCCCAACCGATCACCCACCCGCTGCCGCGAACAGTACGAACTGCTCCGACGCCGAGTCCTGAGCTATCTGAACCAGCCAGACGACGCCTAAGCCAGGCCGCTGCGCTTACCCGACATGATCGACGTTTTACACCTCCAGGATCGGCCACTCCGGCCCTAAAAGCCGACGCGTCGTGGCCCGATCACTGGTGACCACGGTGGCGGCGTGCTGAGCGGCCAAAGCGGCGGTATGTAAAGCCACAAGATCACGGATCTCCCCGGTCGCAGCCCGCCGCCCCGCATACCGCGCCGCCGCATGGTCAAACGGAGCGACGGTCACGAAATTCGCTAACTCGCCCGCAGTCAGCAGATCCAACGTGCCGGCGTGCTCAGGGGACAGGTCCCGGTAAGCCTCACTGAGGGCCAACGCCGACACCATGACCATGTGCCCACGCTCAACCACCGACGCTAACAAGGAGGGAACGGCCAGACTCAAGCGACGCGCGTACGCATCCAACGCGTGCCGGTCCAGCACAAATGTGACGGGCCGAAGGTGGTACCTCACGCGGCTCCGCCAAGTCGCCGCTGCTTGAACCGCAATGCCTCATCGGCCGCTTCATCGGCCCGCGCCAGCTCCTCAGCACTGGGCCTACCGACCCGAACGTAAATCTCCTCCAACGCGGCCAAAGCCCGCTCCCGACGCGCAGCGGCCCGCACCGCCTCGGCGACGTAGCGAGACACCTGACGCTCTCCCACCGTCTCCAGATGTTCGGCGACGTCATCAGGCAGGCTCACGGTGATCCGCTTGCTCATACCGGCAGCCTACAAAATTCATACTTCAACCCCCTGCGACGCGTACCCTGTCGGTCCACGTCGGCCCTCTGACGCAACGCCCACCGAGCACCACGGCCATGATCCTTGACAGACCGGACCGAAGCAGGAAGCCTTCACCGCCGAAATGACCACACCCCACCACGAACCCTCCCGGCCCACCCAGGACCCCACCATGCCCCAACCCCACACCGACCAGACGCCATGGGCCGGCCCGATCATCGTCACCGGCACCGACACCGGCGTCGGCAAAACCATCGCCACCGCCGCGATCGCCGCCGCCGCCCGCGCAGCCGGCCACCGACCCGCCATGATCAAACCCGCGCAAACCGGCGACGATGACGACGCCGGTGTGGTCAACCGACTCGCCGGCTGCCCAGCCCGCGCCCTAACGCACTACCCGGACCCCCTAGCTCCCTTGGCCGCGGCCCGCCACATCGGCGCCCCACCACCCCGCCTGCAGGACGTCATCACCGCCATCACCGACACCGCCGCCCACCACGACCTGGTCCTCATCGAAGGCGCCGGGGGAGTGCTGGTCCCCATCGGCGAAGACGGCTGGACCCTCGCCGACCTCGCAGTCGCCCTCACTGCCCCCGCCGTGGTGGTCGCCCGAGCCGCCTTGGGAACCCTCAACCACACCGCACTGACCCTGGAAGCCCTGCACCGCCGCGGCGTCCCCACGGTGGTCGTGATCGGAGCCTGGCCAACCCACCCCGAGCTGGTCCACCACACCAACCTGATCGACCTGCCCGGCACCCTGGCCGGAACACTCCCCGAAGGCGCCGGCGATCTTGCCCCGTCGGTCTTCCAACACCACGCCCCCGACTGGCTCACCCCCACCCTCTACGGCCGCGCCGACAGCCAAGCACTCCGTGCTGTCGCCCACGTCACAACACCCGCCGCCACCCAACCGCGGGATTTTTGACACAGACGGATGCGACACTCCCGCCCATGGCGACTTGGCACCAGTTCCAGCACGAAGCGGGGGAGTTCGCCAAAGCAGTACACGCCCGTTTCACCGCACACAAACACCACGTCCTGGCCACCCTCCGACGCGACGGATCACCGCGCGTCAGCGGCACCGAGGTCGACTTCTTCGGCCCAGACATGGTGATCGGCTCCATGTGGCGGGCGGTCAAAGCACTGGATCTGCGGCGGGACAACCGGTTCGCGATCCACGCCAACCCCGGCGATGAGTCCACCATGACGACACAGGGCGACGCCAAAATCGCCGGGCGAGCCATCGAAGTGACCGACCCTGACGAGCTGGCCGCCTACCGCGACGGCGCCCAGCCACCCGGTGACTTTCACCTTTTCCGGCTGGACCTGACTGAAGTGGTCCTGACCTCTGTCCGCGGTGACCGCCTCGTGGTCGAAACCTGGCGTCCCGGTCAGCCCATCACCCGCACCGAGCGCACATAACCGTCGCACCAGGACGCGCCAAACACCGTCGTCGTCCGCCCCGCCGACGGACCGACGGAGGCGGTCGGCCCAGCCTCACCGGCTGACGGGGCCGACCGTCACCTCAGGCGATCCAGCACCAGGGGGAGGGCGCAGGGTACGCGGGGAGCGGCCCACACCACGCTAGTTGACATAATGTTCATTATCGGCTTTTCAGAGCCCGGTCGGCGGACCACCGCGATCATGACCTGACCCGCGCATTCGTCCGTTCGTCAAGGCGCACCGTCAACCGTCTGTCGTGACGCGTCCTCGACGCCCGGAAGCCAGACAACTCGACGCGGCACACCGAGCCGACGCCATGCCGCGGCTGACGCGTCGCGTGCGCGGCACCAGTCAGCAGGTCACCTCAAGGACGACAAGATCACGTCGGCACGCCTGGGCGCGCCAACCACTGTGGACGGTCATGTGGCACGGGCAGGCCGTGCGCCATCGGTGTCCTTAAGGATCAGACGCGGGAGACGCCAGGTTAGGGGCTGACGTTTGGTACGCGGTGGTGGTGACGCCGCACGCGGCGATCATCTGACCCGCCCACGCGCTGGCCCCTGAGGAAAAATTCAGCATAATGTCTCTTATGCGTAATTCATACCTGGATGAGCAGGTCACGTTCCCTGAGCTTGTCGACGCTTTCTTCGTCGCCCGCTCCCCCCGTAAAGAGTCGCCACACACGGTGGCCGCGTACCGCCGGGATCTGCGGGGCGTGGGGGTTCTGCTCGCTGAAGACGCTGGGATCACGCTCGACCAGCTCCGTCTCCCCCATCTCACTCTCCCCGCGATGCGGAAGGCTTTCGCGCGGTTCGCGCAGGAGCGTGCCAAGGCGTCGATCGCGCGGTGCTGGTCGACGTGGAATGCGTTTTTCGGGTTCCTGGTCGCCGAAGGGCTGGTGGAGGGCAATCCGATGGCGGGTGTGGACCGTCCCCGCTCCCCCGAGCGCAGCGCGAAGCCATTGCGGGGTGACTCCACCGCCGAGGAGCTGCTGGTCGCGTTGGCACGGAGTGCCCGGAGGGCGCGTCATCCCTGGCCGGAGCGGGATTTGGCGGTGGTGGCGACGTTGCTGTTGACAGGGGTACGCAGCGCGGAGCTTCTGGCGTTGACGGTGGGTGATCTGGCGGGGCCATCGGGTGAGCGGCGGTTAGTGGTGCGGTCGGGTAAGGGGGATGCGGACCGGTCGGTGCCGGTGGAGCCGCCGTTGGAGCGGTTGTTGGAGTCCTATTTGGAGAGTCGGTCTCGTCGGTTTCCGGCGGTGCCGATCTCGACGCAGGCGCCGTTGTTTGTGGACCACCGTGGGCGGGGGTTGACGCGGAATCAGCTGCAGTACCTGGTGCGGCAGTGTTACCGGTGGGCGGGGGTGCAGGACCGGGTGGAGCGGGGGACGTTGGTGCATGCGTTGCGTCACACGTTCGCGACCCGGTTGGGGCAGTCGGGGGCGTCGGCGATGGAGATTATGGAGTTGTTGGGGCATCGGTCGTTGGCGTCCAGTCAGAACTATCTGAAGGTCACGGCGCGGGAGTTGCGGGAGGCGGCGCGGTCAAATCCGGCGTACGGCGTGTTGCGTGTGCTTCAGCAGGAGGCCGGGATGGGTGAGGTGGGGTAAGGGGCGGGAAGCTGGTGCTTCCGGCGCAGGGGTGGTCCGGGTGGGCTGGTCAATGCGTCGGTGGCGGTATGGGCTGGGGTTGTTAGTGGGGCTGGTGTGGGGTGGGGCCTGCGGGGCCGCCGCAGTGTTTTCAGGCGTCGGGTGTGGGGTTTGTGGTGTTCTGTGCGTCGTAGCGGCGTTGCGCGGCGACGATGGCGTCCGTGCGGGCCGTGATCCAGTCCACCAGGGCTTGGACATGGTCGGCGAGTTCTTTACCCAACGGGGTGAGTGAATAGGTGACTTTTGGTGGGGTGGTTGGCTCCACATCCCGTTGGACAAGCCCGTCGCGGATGAGCAGTCGCAGGTTTTGCGACAGCATTTTCTCGCTGATGCCGCCGATAGTGTCGCGTAGGGCGTGGAATCGCATCGGTTGGCTGTGGAGGCAGGTCAGGATCAGGGTTCCCCACCGGTTGGCTACGTGATTGAGGACGACGCGACTTGGGCAGTCTTCGTCGAACGGGCCGCGTACCGCGGCACGTGTCGTTGGGGCGTTAGCGGTGGTTCTTGTTCTGGCCATGTTGTCTCTCGCGCTGCCTGGATATGAGGTTACGGAAAGTAAGTTCCCTTCTCTAGGGATGTTCTAGCGCAGGCTGGGTTTGCCTGTCGCTGGCGGGCGGGAGGGGTGCGGTCTGCAGGAATCGCACCCTATCGCGTCCGATACGTCCCCTCTGTCGGCACTCCCCCGGCTCCCCGGGCTCTGCGGTCGGATCGTTCCATGGCTGTATGCCAGCTGTGCCGCGGTGCGCGGTCGGGGCACCGTGCGGCATAGCCGCCTATTCAGTCCCATTTCTTGGGTGTCTGCAGTTGTCTATGGCGGCGCATTTTCTGCGTCTCATCAATGAATGTCCGTTGTCGTTTACTTCCATTCACGTAAGGGGCTTACTTCAAGGTGCGTACTTACGTTAAGAAATGTCATTGCCTACGGTGAGGACATGAAGCTTGAAGTGTTCAGCGACATGGTTTGCCCGTGGTGCTACATCGGAAAACGGCAATTGGATATCGCCTTAGCTACCGTCAACCGACCCGTGGAGGTCGTCTGGCGTTCGTTTCAACTCGACCCTGACTACCCGTCAGATGTGGTGTGGACCCTGCCGGAGGCTCATCGGTTGCGCTATGGCATCTCGCAGGTCGAGAACGATCGTCGTCTCGCCCTGGTGAGCGCGATCGCGGCGGAGGTCGGGCTCGACTACCACCTGCATCAGGCGGTCATGGCCAACACCTTCGACGCGCATCGGCTTGTCCACCATGGCAACGCGCACGGCAAAGGCGCGGAGGTAGTTGAAGCGCTCATGCGCGCGTACGCCATCGAAGCCCGCTGGATCGGTGACCCGGCGACCCTGGAGGACATCGCGTCACAGGTCGGCCTTCCCCCGCTTCCGCCCGACGCGTACGCCGCTGAGGTCAAGGCCGATCGGGTACGGGCGCGGCGGTACGGCATCACCGGCGTCCCCACGATCGTGCTCAATGAAGAGCGGGTATTGGGTGCCCCAACGGTGGAGATACTGACGGAGGTCCTGCGACGCGCCTGAGCGTACAGCTGCGTCACAGAACGATCGATCCCCGGTCCGCCGTCGGCGCAGCGTTGTGGCGTAGCACCGGCGGCGGGTCTGGGAGCAAGGCGACTCGACATCGTCCATATGAAAGCCGAGTGGACGCCAGAGTGGTGTCAGAGATTATTGGTCGCCGGGTGGTTGAGGTACAGTCTTCGATGTCCTGTTGCCGGCGATAGAGGTGGATGTTGCTCAGCTGAGGTTCGCGATCATCACGCGGTTCGTCTTGTGACGTCATGGCGGCTCCTGCTGTCCCCATGACCCGCGTGGATGCGGCCTCACATGCTGGGTTGAGCGGCCTCTATCGCTGAGAGGATCCGCATCCCGCCTTCTTAGGTCACCGCGTGGTGCTCGCATACGGGGTCCTGATCCGCCACGTATGTGTTGAAAGAAGGCGTCATGCCCAACCTCCCCTCCAGTGTCTCCGGCGCGTCTGTGACGTGTTCTGCCGTGTGTTTCCAGTGGCCGGATGGCACGACCGTCTTCGATGAGCTGTCTGTCAGCTTCCCCGTGGGCCGCACCGGCCTGGTCGGGCTCAACGGTTCAGGGAAGTCGACGCTGCTGCGGTTGCTGGCCGGTCAGCTGCAGCCTCTTGCCGGGTCGGTGACGGTGAAAGGTAGCGTGGCGTACCTGCCGCAGAACATCACCCTGAACACCTCGCTGCGGGTCGATCAGGCCTTGGGGATCGCCGAGCGGCGTGCCGCGGTACGGGCCGTGGAGGCCGGTGATGTGAGCGCGGAGCTTTTCGAGGTCATCGGTGATGACTGGGATGTTGAAGAACGGGCCCTGGCGACCTTGGGTTCGTTGGGGCTGAGCGGGATCGATCTGGACCGCACGGTAGGACAGCTGTCGGGTGGGGAAACCGTTCTGCTGCGGCTGGCCGCGTTGCTGCTGGAGCGCCCCGATGTGCTGCTTTTGGATGAGCCGACCAACAACCTGGACCTGTTCGCGCGGCAGCGACTGTATGAGGCCATCGATTCATGGCGCGCGGGCGTGCTGATCGTGGTCAGCCACGACCGTGAGCTGCTGGAGCGGGTGGACCGTATCGCCGAACTGCGGGCGGGGACGGTGACCTGGTATGGGGGTGCTTGGTCGGCGTACCAGGAGGCTGTGGCCACCCAGCAGGAGGCGGCCGAGCGAATGGTGCGGGTCGCTGAGGCGGAGGTGAAGCGGCAGAAACGCGAGCTGATAGAGACCCAGATCAAACTGGCGCGTCGGCAACGGCAAGGCAAAAAGATGCAAGCGGAGGGGCGGGTCCCCAAGATCGTCGCCGGTGCTTTGAAACGCGCAGCGCAGGAGTCAGCGGGCAAACTGCGGATCCTGCAGCAGGAGCGCCTGCAGCAGGCCAAGGAACGGCTGGAAGAGGCCGAAGAGGCGGTGCGGGACGACGAGGAGATCCGGATTGACCTCCCCCACACCGCGGTGCCTGCGGGGCGTATCGTGCTGAGCGTCCGGGAGGCGCGGCTGCGGTTCGGATGCCCAAGCGCGATCACCTTTATGGTGCACGGGCCGGAGCGCATCGCGTTGGTCGGGCGTAACGGGGCCGGTAAGACCACCCTGCTACGGACCCTCGCAGGGCAGATCACGCCGCTGTCGGGTGAGGTCAAAACGTTCGTGCCGCTACGGTTTTTGCCTCAGCGGCTGGACGTGCTGGACGACGAGTTGAGCATCGTGCAGAACGTGGCGCGGGCGGCCCCGGGAGTCACCAACAACCAGATACGCGCGCAGCTGGCACGGTTTTTATTCAAAGGGGCTCGTGCTGACCAGCTGGCGGGCACCTTGTCCGGTGGGGAACGGTTCCGGGCCGCGTTGGCGGCGATGCTGCTTGCCGCGCCGTCTCCGCAGCTGCTGATGCTGGACGAACCCACCAACAATCTTGACTTGGCGAGTGTGCGTCAGTTGACCAGCGCCCTGGAGTCCTATCAGGGTGCGCTCCTGATCGCCAGCCACGATCTTGCCTTTTTGGAGTCGATCGGGGTCACTCGTTGGTTGTTCGTCGACCAGCAGGTGCAGGAGAGCAGCGCGGATGAGGTGCGTGCCTTGCTAGCGGGGTCGCGGGCCGGGTGAGCTCCGGAAGGCTTGCGGTGGGCTTGGCGTGAGAAGGGGTACGCGGATGCGATGCTCCCATGGCGGGCCCACCGCACTGTGTCGGCCCCTCTCGTGCCCTGACCGCGTCAAGCCAGTTCAGGCTCCTCCCTTATACCCATCCGCTCCACGTTATTCGACCATTGCCTAATATCGTTGTGCCGTAAGAGAATAGCACGGGCCACTCCCTTTGCGTCGCCCTTTGCTGTACCCGCCAGCTGTCCAGTCTCCCGCCTCGTAGATAAAGACTAAGGCCTTCTTCAGCCCGAATATTTCGTTCATAGGCAACGCCATTAAGTAGCACCCAATGCGCCATTTTTAAAATTCTCTAGCGCACCCATAAGGATCGCAGCCGTCGACATAGGGTTCAAGGAGTTTCTGCCATTCCACGTTGGTTGACTGTCTTCCGGTCCAGTAAAACTCCAGCATCGCCTCAATCCCCAACTCTGTTGGAATCAACATCCATTCAAGGAATTCAACAAAATCCGCGCCGTACGAGATGATGGCCTCCGCGTTTCCGCCCGTTTCCCCTTACCGCAAAGGCCATACTGATAGTCACCTGATTCATAAGTCAGAACCGCCTCATCCGCCCCCAAAGCAATAGATATATTGGGTCCAGGCTTTGCCTCCTGACCAATTTCATAGCCAAGGATAGCGATACGCGGCAGCGGTTCACGATGGGCCGACTCGGCAGTTTCGCTCAAACCGCAAATCAGATCAGATTCTGATTCAGCAATCAGATTGTACCCAGCGCCGTTACCAAATCCTCATCGTATCATCAAAAATTCTTTCTACGATACTCCTGTGAATACTCTAACGTATCCGTTAGGCCCATATACCGTCAGAGTGCCCCCAGGTAAGAGCATACGTTCCAAAGCGCCACTGCACCCCCACGGGGTGCCATGTAATGGATGCGGATATTCGCACGGAACTCGGTTGATGTACAAAGTGGCGTTGTGCACACTTCCCTGGATCATTAGCGCGACCGCGTGAGCCTCAACATGATTTTGAAGACGCGCATCCATACCAGGATGCTGTCGCTCAGGACTCTGTTGAATTAGCTGCTGCGCCGGTCCAT
>Ga0207873_1000523_pt1 | contig 41658 bp, 33 predicted proteins | sample BGWIniCompost_FD_187373 | JGI IMG/M metagenome (GOLD analysis project Ga0207873, IMG submission 187373) | Cellulose adapted compost microbial communities from Newby Island Compost Facility, Milpitas, CA, USA - BGW Initial Compost (SPAdes)... ... | reverse complement strand
TGGGTCGCGTTACGCACATCGCGGTCGGCTCCAAGCGCATCCGGGTAACGGTCACCGGGCCGGGCGGGCATAGCTGGGGCGCCTTCGGCGAGCCGAGCGCGATCCACGAGCTTGCCGGGATCATCCAGGAGATTTCGATGATCCCGGTGCCGCTCCAGCCCAAGACGACCTACAACGTGGGACTGATCGAGGGCGGGGTGTCGGTTAATACGATCGCGCCGCACGCTTCGGCCGTGATCGACATGCGCTCGACTGACCCGGACCGGCTCGCCTGGCTGGCGCAGGAGGTCACGCGCATCGTCGAGCGCCGCAGGACCGACCGAGTGTCGACCGAGATCGAGGTGCTGGGTGAGCGCCCGGCCGGCTCGGTGCCGCCCTCGTCACCACTCGTCCGCCTGACGGTCGAGGTGCTGGAGCAGCTTGGGTTCCAGCCGGAGCTGAACGCGTCGAGCACCGATGCGAACATCCCGATCGCCCGCGGGATACCGGCGGTGTGCGTGGGTCTGAGCCACGGCGTGCGCGCTCATCGCACCGACGAGCAGATCGAGATCGCGCCGGCCGCGGTCGGGCTGGTGCAATTGGCGCTGATCGCCGAGCGTTTTGTGGGAGAGGCACAGGGCACCGGGGGTGTCGACGGGGAGAGGCCGTCGCAGTGAGCGGGATCTACGTCGCGTTGGACCTCGAAGCGACGGGGATGGACCCGGAGCGGGACGAGATCATCGAGATCGCCGCGATCAAGTTCCGCAACGACCGGGTGCTCGACCGCTGGGAGAGCCTGGTGCGTCCCCGCGGCCCGATCCCGTTCAACATCACCAGCCTGACCGGCATCGGCGCCAAGGATGTGCGCCGCGCACCGATATTCCCCGTAGTGGCGCCCCGGTTGCGGGACTTCGTGCGCAACCATCCGATCGTGGGGCAATCGCCGGAGTTCGACATCCAGATGCTCGCCGGGGCAGGGCTGCGGCTGCAGAACCCGCTCTACGATACGTTCCAGCTTGCCACCATCCTGATCCCGGACCTCCCGGCCTACAATCTGGCAACCATCGCGGCTCGGCTGGGAGTGTCGGTCCCGCACCAGCACCGCGCGATGGCCGACGTCGAGACGACCATGGCGGTCTTCCTGGGGCTGCAGGACATCCTCCTCAGCCACGATGCGGAGACCCTGGCGCGGTTGGCGGAGCTGGCGCGCGTGGCCGGGTCGCCGCTGGCGCGACTGTTCGCCGAGGCGCGGCGCGAGGTGGCTAGCCTGGACGGCATGGGCCACGGGACGATCGCAGCCCAGCTTATGGCGAAGACCGGGATGACCCGCGGCGGGCCCGAGGTGCTCTTCCTGTTCCAGCGGGAGCGACCACCGCGCCTGGAGCCGACCGGCTCCGACGCGCCGATCGATGTGGAGGCGCTGCGGGCCTGGACCGAACCGGGTGGGGCGCTGGCGCAGACCTTCCCCGGCTATGAGCCGCGGCCGCAGCAGGTCGCGATGCTGGCGGCCGTGGCCGAGGGCTTCAATCAGGGCGGGACGTACCTCATCGAAGCCGGGACCGGGACCGGCAAGTCGCTGGCGTATCTGCTCCCGGCCATCCTCCACGCCGTGAACCGCGGCGAGCCGGTGGTGATCTCGACCAACACTATTGCCCTGCAGGACCAGCTCTTCCGCAAGGATCTGCCGGATCTGCGACGGGCGCTCAAAGAGATGGCCCGCACGCAGCCGGAGCTCGAGCGCGTGGCGTCCTTCGAAGCGGCTCTCCTCAAGGGCCGCTCGAACTACCTCTGCCTGCGGCGCTGGTTCCTGGCACAGCGTGAGCCGTCCGTGTCGCCCGAGCGGGCCACGCTCTACGCCAAGATCCTGACCTGGCTCCAACAGACAGAGACGGGGGACCGCGCGGAGCTGCACCTGTCACCGGAGGAGCAGGTGTACTGGCTGGCGCTGGCCGAGGAGGAGGGGAGCTGCGTCCCCGGCCGGTGCATCTTCCACCGGCGAAACCAGTGCTTCCTCTACCGGGCGCGCCACAAGGCCGAGAGCGCACATGTCATCGTCGTCAACCACGCGCTCCTGCTGTCAGACATGCTGGCGGCCAACAACGTCCTGCCGCCGTACCGCCACCTCATCATCGACGAGGCGCACAACCTGGAGGACGAGGCGACGACGCAGCTCGGCTTCAGCATCAGCCGCCACCGGATCCTCGATTTCGTGTCGCGCTGCGTCGCGCGGGACGACGACGGCGCCTTAGGTGGTGCGCTCGGCGGCCTGTGGAGCGTTGTGGCGAATGCCCGCGTGCCGCTGGCCCGCGATATCGCGGCGTCACTGCAGCCGCAGTTGGACGGGTTGGTGCGCACGGCCCGTGAGGCCAGCGAGGAGATCGAACGCTTCTTCCACGCGCTCGGGGACTTCGTGGAGCGCTACCAGGCGGGCCAAAGTGAGCACGACCGGCGCCTGCGCCTGACCGACGCTGTGCGGCACGATCCGGGCTGGAGTACGATCGAGATTTCGTGGGACCAGGTGGCGGGACGGCTGCGTGAGATCGTCGGGGTGCTGGTCTGGGCCGCGGGGCAGTGGGAGGGGATCAGTGAGGAGGAGATCCCCGAACGTGACGAAGTGGCGACCGAGCTGGAGGTCCTGATCCGCACCGGGCACGAACTAATCGAAAGGGTGCTCGGCGCGATCGCCAACCCGAGCCCCGACATGATCTACTGGCTCACGCGCAACGTCGCCACTGGCGACGTTGCGATCTCGGCCGCGCCGCTACATGTGGGGGATGTGCTGCGCGAGCATCTCTTCGATCGCTGCCGCACGACGATCCTGACCTCGGCGACGCTCACGACAGACGGCTCGTTCGACTACGTCCGGCAACGGCTCGGGATCGACGAGGCGCACGAGCTACAGGTGCCGTCGCCGTTCGACTACCCGGCGACGACGCTCTTGTACCTGGCCGACGACGTGCCGGAACCGGGTCAGCCGGGACACCAGCGCCACGTGCAAGAGGCGCTGATCGACCTCTGTAAGGCGACGCGGGGTCGGGCCATGGTCCTCTTCACCTCGCATAGCGCTCTCCAGACCACTTACCGGGCCATCAAGCGGCCACTGGAGGCGGAGGGTATTCTGGTGCTGGCGCAGCGCATGGACGGGAGCCCGCGCCAGTTGATCGACCGGCTGAAGAGCCACCCCGAGACGGTTCTGCTCGGCACCAACAGCTTCTGGGAGGGGGTGGATATCGTCGGGGACGCCCTGAGTCTGCTCGTGATCACGAGACTACCCTTCTCAGTGCCGAGCGACCCGGTCTTCGCGGCCCGCAGCGAGTTGTTCGAAGACCCCTTCAATTCCTACGCTATCCCTCAGGCGGTGCTGCGCTTCAAGCAGGGATTCGGACGCCTGATCCGCAGCAGCACCGACCGGGGTGTCTGTGTGGTGCTCGACCGACGGACGGTAAGCCGACGCTATGGGTCATCGTTCGTGCGGTCCCTGCCGGACTGCACGGTGGTGGTGGGACCGACGTCCGAATTGCCGGCGCGCGCGAGCGAGTGGCTGCAGGCGCGGCCGGCATCGGCCTCGGTCTGATCGGGATCGGGCAAAGCCCGAGGGAGTGGAGGCAGCCGCATGAGTGCGAGTATCGACCGGAACCTGGCGCTGGAGCTGGTCCGGACGACCGAAGCCGCGGCGCTCGCGGCCGCGCGCTGGATGGGGCGCGGCGACAAGAACGCGGCGGACCAGGCGGCCGTCAACGGCATGCGCACCATGCTCCAGTCCGTCCATATGGACGGGGTCGTGGTGATCGGTGAGGGTGAGAAGGACGAGGCCCCGATGCTCTACATCGGGGAGGAGGTCGGCACCAAGGATCCGCCGCAGGCGGACCTGGCAGTCGATCCGATCGACGGGACCCGGCTCCTGGCGAACGGGATGCCGAACTCCCTGTCCGTGGTGGCGCTGGCCGACCGCGGCTCGATGTACTACCCGCCTGGAATCGTGTACATGAACAAGATCGCGGTCGGGCCGGAGGCGGCGTTCGCCATCGACATCAACGCGCCGGTGGCGGAGAACCTCCAGCGCATCGCCGACGCGAAGGGGATGCGGGTGCGCGACCTGACCGTGGTCGTACTGGACCGCCCGCGCCACGAGCAGTTGATCGCCGAGATTCGGGCGACCCAGGCGCGGATCAAGCTGATCACCGACGGTGACGTGGCCGGCGCCTTGATGGCGGCGATGCCGGGGACCGGTATCGATGTCCTGATGGGTATCGGCGGGGCACCCGAGGCGGTCATCGCCGCGGCCGCGCTGAAGTGCATGGGTGGCGCGATCCAGTGCAAGCTGTGGCCGCGCAACGACGACGAGCGCCGCGCGGCGCAGGAGGCGGGGCTGGATCTGGAGCAGGTGCTGACAGCCGATGACCTGGTGCGGTCCGACAACGTCTTCTTCGCCGCCACGGGCATCACCGACGGGGAACTCCTGCGCGGGGTGCACTACACGTCGGAGGGGGCGACGACGGAATCGCTGGTGATGCGGTCGCGCTCGGGGACGGTGCGGCGGATCACAGCGACACACCGGCTGAGCAAGCTCCAGGACTTTGCCGCTGTTCCATTTGACTAGCGCAGGACATCATGATATACTGGTCGCGGCACCGGTGGGATCGGTGCCGCGACCTCATCCCCGCCGCTGGCGATTCCCGTATGGAACGGCCCGAAGGGCACCCTGTAACGCTTCGGAGTCCACTGCGCAACCCAGCCGGGGCCGTACTGCAACCCAAACCCGCGCGACGTGTTTGCCTGACACTGAGGCTGGAGCACTTCACGAGCACTTATCATCAGCGCATGAGAGGTCAACCACACGTGGTCACGCGACATGCGCATGGCTGCCGGACAAGTGGTGCCGGACCGCCTGCACCCCTGCCCCGGAGACTCGCTCCACCGGGCGGCAATGTCGTGGCCGCGCTCGGGAGCGAGTGCCGGTTGTGGCCGCGGCCGCGCCGGAACTGAGCGTGCGATCCCCATCATCACCGTGAGCGCCCGCTCCCGGCCGCCGTCAACCGAATTACCACCACGCACCACCACAAGAGATTCAGGGACAACACGCAGCCCGCTCAGCCTCCACGGCGGCGGCTGGTGTGGGAAGAGGAACGGAATGACCGTAACCATCAACGAACTTGAGTCAAAAACAATCGATGAGCTGCATGAGCTCGCGCGCGAATTGGAGATCACCGGCTTCTCTCGCATGAAGAAGCAGGAACTGATCAGCCGCGTGCTCCAGGCGCAGACCGAGCAGCAGGGGAACATCTACGGCGAGGGCGTGCTCGACATCATCGAGGACGGCTTCGGTTTCCTTCGCGGGGAGCGCTACCTCCCTGGCCCCAATGACATCTACGTGTCGCAGTCGCAGATCCGCCGCTTCGGACTGCGCACGGGTGACTGGGTTTCGGGGCACGTGCGACCGCCGAAGGAGAACGAGAAATACTACAGCCTGCTGCGGGTCGAAGCCGTCAACGGCATGGACCCGGAGACAGCGCGACGAAGGCCGAACTTCGACAGCCTGACCCCGATCTTCCCCCTCGAGCTGATCAACCTCGAAACCTCGCCCAACATCCTCTCGACCCGATTGCTCAATCTCGTCGCCCCGATCGGGCGCGGTCAGCGCGGGTTGATCGTGTCGCCGCCGAAGGCCGGTAAGACGATCTTGCTCAAGGCGATCGCCAACGGCATCACCACCAACTACGAAGATATCCACTTGATCGTCTGTCTCATCGGCGAGCGACCCGAAGAGGTGACCGACATGAAGCGGTCGGTCGACGGCGAGGTGATCAGCTCGACCTTCGATGAGCCGGTGGAGGACCACACCAAGGTTGCGGAGATGGTCCTCGAGCGCGCCAAGCGGCTTGTGGAGTCGGGTCGCGACGTGGTCATCCTGCTGGACTCGATCACGCGCCTGGCCCGGGCTTACAACCTGGCGGTGCCGCCGAGCGGCCGCACGCTCTCCGGCGGTATCGACCCGGTGGCGCTGTATCCGCCCAAGCGCTTCTTCGGCGCAGCCCGCAATATCGAGGGGGGCGGCAGCCTGACGATCATCGCGACGTGTCTCATCGACACCGGTTCCCGCATGGACGACGTCATCTACGAGGAGTTCAAGGGAACCGGTAACATGGAGCTGCACCTGGACCGCAAGCTGGCGGAGCGCCGCATCTACCCCGCGATCGACATCCAGCGGTCGGGTACCCGGCGCGAAGAGCTGCTCCTCGACGAGCAGACGCTGCGTCAGGTGTGGACGATGCGCCGCATGGTGTCGATGCTCGGCGGGACCGAAGGCACCGAGCTGGTGCTGGGTCGGCTGGCCAAGACGGCCAACAACGCCGAGTTCCTGGCGACGCTCACCAAGGATCTCTAGTCCGAGCGCGGCTCCAGCAGCGAACGATCGATATCGAGGCGGGCACTGTGCCCGCCTCGAATCATGTTCGGGAGCCCGGAGTGGACTGGTTGCCTCGACCTGCTTGGCGCACTCGCGGATAGGCGGGTATTCCAGCCGTCTCCGCGGCACGCGGGACTCGTGCCTGTCGTCCGAACCTCGAATGTTGTCACTCCAAGAAATGGCTGAAGACCAGGCTGGCGTTGATGCCGCCGAAGCCGAAGGAGTTGGTCATGGCGACCGCGACCTGGGCGGTGCACCCCGTGGGAGGGACGTGCCGAAGTGCGCAGGCGGGGTCGGGATCGTCGAGGTTCGTGGTCGGCGGGAGCCAACCGCGGGCGATGGCTAGAACGGTGATGGCAACCTCGATCGCACCACTCGCGCCCAGCGGATGCCCGTAGAGGCCCTTGGTGGCGCTCACCGCCGGCTGCCTGGGGGTAGCGCCGAAGACGTGGCGCAGGGCGCGAGTCTCGGCCGCGTCGCCGAGGGGTGTCGAGGTAGCGTGCGCGTTGACGTAGCCGACCTCGCTCGGGGATCGTCGCGCTTCCCGCAGCGCGAGGACCATGGCCCGCGCGGCCTGGTGTCCCGAGGGCAGCGGGCGGACCATGTGGTAGGCGTCGTTCGTCGCCCCGTAGCCGAGGATCTCGGCGTATGGCTGAGCGCCACGACGCAGAGCGTGCTCCAGGGACTCCAGAACGACGATGGCCGCTCCTTCGGCCATGACGAACCCGTCTCGCTCCCGGTCGAAGGGGCGGCTCGCGCCGGAAGGGTCGTGGTTGCGGGTCGACAGGGCCCGGATGAGGTCGAAGGCGCCGAACGTCAGCGGCGCGAGGGGAGCCTCGGAACCGCCAGCCAGGGCCACGTCGACCGTCCCGTGCCGGATCGCGCGGGCGGCTTCCCCGATCGCGACCGCGCCCGAAGCGCAGGAGTTGGCGTTCCCAACGATCGGACCGGTCAGGCCAAACTCCATCGCCACGCCGGCGGCGGGTGCACCGCCGAACACAGTCAGGGCCAGGGCCGGCTCAACGGCCCGGATGCCGCGGCTCAGGAATCGAACATGCTGCTCCTCGCCGAACGGGACACCGCCGAGCGCGCTGCCGACGAACACCGCCGCGCGGCGAGTGGCCCGGTCGCGAGCGCCATCAAGCCCGGCGTCGGCGAGCGCCATCCGGCTCGCGGCGATGGCCAGGTGCGTGCAGCGATCGGCGCGCCGGGCGCGTTCGGCGGACACGTGGTCTGAGGGCACGAAGCCGTCGATCTCGGCTGCGACCTGAGATCGGAATTGCGTAGGGTCGAAGCGGGAGATCGTCCGCACCCGCGGCTGCCCGCAGCGCAGCCCGTCCCACAGACCCTCTCGTCCGCAGCCGATCGGCGTGACGGCGCCGATCCCGGTCACGACAACGCGGCGTCCGGCGCCAGGCTCACTCATCCGGGCACCTCCGCCTTCATCTCAGCCAGCTCCTTGATCCGCCGCAACGTCTTTCCGGCAATGTTCGCCACGAAGAGCGGCCCGATGATGCGGTCTGCTACCAACCCGCCGACCACGGGCCAGGGCGGATCGAACTCGTGCACGATGCGGACGGTCAGGCCGTCCGGTCCTGGCTCGAAGAGCCAGGCGACTTCCATGCCCTTGGTGACCCCACCGACGTGCCGGAACCTGATACGCGGAATCGCCGGCTCGCGCACCTGTACCGCGCGCCAGCTCACGGGGATCGCGTCCCGTCGGGCGGCCATCTCGACCAGGCGCTCGTGGCCGTCGTCGCGCAGGACACGAACCCAGCGGTAGTGGGGGAGGATCTCGGGCCAGCGCTCGACGGCTGCGGCCAGCTCGTAGACGGTGGTGGCATCAGCCTGGATGACGATCTCATTCGCGGTGTGCATTGGTTCCCCCTACGGTTTCAGCAGTGCCCAGAGGAACCCCGGGTGGAGCGCCGGGCGGGCGGGTGCGTAGTCGCCGAGCACGCCTGTTAGCCCGGCCTCAATCTCCGGGCGTGACGCGATGCGGGCCAGGGCATAGTCGAGCAGCGGCCGCGCCCCGAGGAAGCCCTGGATCAACAGGCACAGCGCGGCCTTGTCGCGGAACGTGGAGCGCCGGGCCTCGGCATACCCGGTTGCAACGACGTCGCGCGCGAGAGCGGACAGCACTGCGTCTGCGGCCAGCGCGGCACCCCGAAGTGCCCGGAAGATCCCTTCGCCGGTGAATGGATCGAGGAATCCCGCCGCATCCCCGACCAGCAGGTAGCCCGGGCCCGCCACACGGCGGACACGGCTCGCCAGAGGGCCGACGCCGCGGACAGGCGTGATCCGCTCCGCGCCCTCCAGTGCCTCCATGACCCCCGGCACCTCCGCCAGGCTGCGCTCGAAATACGCTGCAGTCGGCTCACCGGGCGGCTTCCTGCCCAGCGGTCCGACCAGACCGACGTTCACGACGCCCTCACCGACTGGCGCCAATCCGCAGTACAGGTCTGGGCCGACCCGCATCTCCCCGGTGCTGTCGAGGCGGGTGACGCCCGCGTAGCGTGCGACGAGGCCCAGGCGGCGGGGCCAGCGGACGGGACGGGTGAGACCCAGTGACCGGGCGATGGTTGAGTGGACCCCATCGGCGCCGACGACGAAGCGGGCGCGGAGCACCGAATCGCCCCCTTGAGGCCCGATCCCGGAGACCGTGACGCCGACGACGCGGCCCTCTTCCACGACCGCGCCGCGGACGCGGGCACGCTCGCACATGCGCGCTCCGGCCGCCACGGCATGGTCGACCAGGATCTGGTCGAGGACGACCCGCGGAATTCCAAGGCCGCGGCGTGGCGGGTCGGCCGAGGCGAAGTTGAGGTGGATCTTTCCGCGGGCGGTGGCGACCCGCATGCCTCTCAGCCACTTCCCACCCTTTTCGGCCACCGCGTCCAGCACGCCCAGATCGTCGAGTTGTTCGACGACTCCAGGGCTGAGGTACTCGGCACAGGGCTTTTCGCGTGGGAAGGCGGCGCGGTCAAGAAGGAGTACGTCGCAGCCCGCCCGTGCCAGGCGCGCCGCGGTGGCCGCGCCGGCCGGGCCGGCGCCGACGACGATCACATCCGCATCCATCCGGCTCATGGCATCACCGCCGTCACGGCCGCGCGGTAGCCGAGAAAGGTATCAGCGGCCACGACGCGGAGCCCGGCTGCCGTGAGCAGATCGGTCATCTCGGCCAGCGTGTAGGCGCGTCGCGCGGAGAGCGGCGCGTCGTGGCGCGTGAGCGGGTTCCTCGTGGCCACGTGCCCGAGGAGCCACGCTCCTGCGAGACCGATCCGGCTGCGCACAAGGTCGTTGACGATCACGCCCCGGCGGGCGACGCGGGCCATCTCGGCGAGGAGCGGGACCGCGTCGGGCGGGTCGATGTGGTGCAGCAGCAGCGAGCAGTGCGCGACATCGACGGCGCCATCTCGCAAAGGGAGACTGCGTCCCTCGGCGGCGACGAGCCCGAGGTTCGGATCCGCCATGCGCGCGTGCCGGAGGATGGCGACGCTGCGATCGATGCCGAAGACCTCGAGGGGGATCTTCCTGCTGCGCGCCCAGTCGATCATCGCGGTGGGGATGTCGCCCGCACCGGTCCCGACGTCGAGCAGGAGAACCGTGTCCCCCGGCGTGCAGGAGGCGAACAGGCGAGAGAGCGCGCGCTCGGAGAGCTGGATGCCACCCAGGAGGCGATTGACCCGGGCGAGATCCTCAAGGTTGCCCTGAAGCGCGGCAGGGTCCACATCGGGGAGGTCGAGCAACTCGGGCCGGTCGGCACACGGCAGGCGCTGCATCGACCAGCCCATCCGGCTGCGTGACAGCCGGGTAGGGATGTGCAGCGGTCTCTGGCGCTTGGACCCGATGTCCATCAGGCACTCCCACCGCTCGCGGAAGCTGGTCGTTCCCGGTCAGGGTGGCATGTATCGCAGCTTTCGAGCCAGCGGCGCGCTGGGGATTGCCTTGCGCGGGCGCAACCGCCATGATTGCCCGGCGCGGCCGCGATGCTGGCCGAGGGAATGACAATGTGGCAAGGAGGCAAGACCGTGGCTGCTCGCACACTCCCCGATAGGTTCATCGCGCGTGCGCCCGTGCCGGCCGATGCCCCTGCAATCGCCCGGCTGATCGCGGCGTGCCAGGAGGCCGACGGCGACGAGCCGGATGCGTCGGCGGAGGAGGTACTGCGCGACTGGGAAGGGCTCGATCTCGGGCAGGAGGCGGTGCTCGTGGTCGCGCCCGACGGAGAGGCCGCGGCGTACGCCGATGTGCTCAACCGCCGGTATGTCCAGCTTTCGGTGTATGGGTACGTCCATCCGCGGTTCCGGGGCATGGGGCTGGGCACCTGGCTGGTTCAGTGGGGCGAGGAATGGATCCAGGACCGGATGCACCTGGCACCCGCGGAGGCGCAGGTCACCGTCCAACACTACATCCGGGCCTCCAACACCTCTGCCCTCCGCCTCATGGAGCAGCACGGCTACCGACCGGTGCGAGACATCTGGGTCATGGCCATCACGCTCGATCAGCCCCCGCCCGCGCCGGAATGGCCGGAGGGCATCACGGCGCGGACATTCGTGCCGGGCCAGGACGAGCGAGCGACCTACGAAGCGGTTGAGGAGGCATTCGGCGATATCTGGGGCCGGCCGCCCAGCACCTTCGAGCGCTGGCTGTCAATGACGCAGTCGGAGCGGAAGGATCCAGAGCTCTGGCTCTTGGCGGTCGAAACGGATTCCGGGCACATTGTCGGAACCTGTCTCGGCCAGGAGACCGCGGGGAAGGGATGGATCGGCTCAGTCGGCGTGCGGCGCCCATGGCGTGGTCGGGGCATCGCGCTTGCCCTTCTGCAGGAAGTCTTCGGCGTCTATTACCGACGTGGCGTGCGAGAGGTGGAGCTCAGCGTGGACGCGGAGAGCCGGACGGGCGCCCCTCGGCTCTACCGAAGGGCGGGGATGCACGTCAAGCACCGCTACGTCCTGCACCGCAAAGAGATCCGCCCCGGGATCGACCTGAGTACCACGGCGGCTCATTCGTGACGCAACCGCTGTGTCCCCTTGTGGGGCACAACAACAAGCGGCGTGCTGCGAGGACGAGGAGCGTCGCGCGCCTACTCGCCCGCTTCGGTTCACGAACCTTGCCGCGAGAGCCGCTCCGGGAGAGGGCACGGTGTGCCTCACCGGAGCGGCCGATCCTTGCACCTAGTACTCGAAGTGGATGGGCGTATCGATGATGGTTGGTAGGTCGCGCTGGGCCGCAGCACGAATCGCCTCAGCTAATGCGTCGGGTGACTCGGCGCGCACGCCGGGAATGCCGTAAGCATCCGCAAGCTTGACGTAATCCGGATTCACCAGATCCACCGCGATGAAGCGGCGGTCGAACTCGCGCGCCTGGGCTTCCTTCACTGCCGTGTAGGTTGAATCGTTGAAGATCACGATGGGCAGCCCAAGGCGGAACTGGACGGCAGTGGCTACCTCCTGCATGGTGAACTGGAAGCCGCCGTCGCCCACGATCGGCACCACCGTCGCATCGGGCCGGGCGATCTTGGCGCCGATGGCGGCGGGGAGGGAGAAGCCGAGGGTGCCGTATCCAGCCGGGAAGAAGAACGTGCGCGGCTCGTAGACCGGGTACAAGCGGCAGGCGACGTAGCTCATCATCGTCATGTCGGTGACAAGGATTCCATCCCGGGGAATGGCCGACCGCAGCGCGTCGATGTACGGCTGCTGTTCGGCGCCCCATGCAACGGCGCGTGCCCGCTGCCGAATGTCGGCCACCTGGGCGGGCGTCCAGCACTCCTTGCTGACCCCTCGTGCGGCCAGGTGCTCCACCAGGGCACGAGCGGTGAGCGCTGCATCCGCGACGATCGCCTGGGTCGGCGTGTAGTTGCGCCCGATCTCCTCGGGGTCGATGTCCACTCGGACGATCGTAGACGGAAGTGGCATGCGCTGGTACTCGGTGTCCTGGGCACCCAGTTTCGAGCCGAAGACCAAGGCCAGGTCGGCGCTGCGCAGCACCTCCTCAACGGGGCTGCCCGGCTCCCACAGGTTGCCCAAGGCCATCGGATGGTCCTCAGCGATCGAGCCCTTGCCCATGATCGAGGTGAGGACCGGCGCGCCGAGGCGCTCGGCCAGGTCCGTGATCGCCTGGTGGGCCCCGCTTGCCACGGCGCCGCCGCCCGCGTAGATCACCACGCGCTCGGCTGCTTCGATGGCGTCCACGGCGCGTTGGACGTCCTGTGGATCCGGAGCGACCGGGGCGATCGGCTCAGGCGGTGTCACCTCAGCCTCGCCGAAGGCGCGGAGGACGTCCAGCGGGACCTCGACGTGCGTCGGACGTGGCCGGCCGGTGGTCATCTCGCGGAAGGCCTCGGCGATCAACTGGGGAACGGCGGACACGGTGGTGGCACGGTCGTTCCACTTCGTCACCGCGCGCATGACCCCGAGCTGGTCCTTGAGATCGTGCAGGTGGCCCAGCATTTTCCCGGCCCACTGCTGCTCGACGTTCGCTGAGACGACCAGCACCGGGACGGAGTCGGAGTAGGCCTCGCCAATGGGGGTCGCGACGTTTGTGATGCCGGGACCGGTAATAATGATCGCGACGCCGGGGCGCCCGGAGGCACGGGCGTAGCCGTCGGCCATGAAGCCGGCGCCCTGCTCATGGCGGGCAAGGATGTGGCGGATCGGCGAGTCGCGGAGCGCATCGTAGATCTCGAGCGTATGCACTCCCGGGATGCCGAATACAACATCGACCCCGTGGGCCTCCAGGGCCCGGACCACCGCCTGACCGCCTTTTATGCGCTCACCCATGTGTCGTCGCCCTCTCCTCCGAAGCGTCGGCTGCTGGGCAGCCAATCGCGCACTAGGACCCTGGCATGGCAAGACCGGGCGCCATTCTACGACAAGGTGGTGCCGTGCGCCTCGCGTCATTCGAGCGGTGCGGCCAGGAGCTGGTCGGTTGAGGCCCAGACTCGGTCGAGGATCGCGGTCATCTCCTGCCCGTCGACGATGCGCGGGCGGTAGTAGTTCTCGATGAGGACCGGGACGAGGCGCACGGCGGCGAGGCGGCTGCCGTGGAAGGCGAGATGCATGATGAGCCCCTGCTTCGTCTCCAGCGACCACTCCTGATCGAATACGAAGTTGCCCAGCGAATAGACGATCGGCTTTCCCTGATAGATCTCCATACCCTGGACCCAATGCGGGTGTGACCCGACCACCAGCGCCGCGCCGGCGTCAATCGCACGGCGAGCGATCAGTCGCTGCTCGTCGCTCGGGGTCAGGGTGTACTCGATGCCCCAATGGATGAAGGGGATAACCAGGTCGGCCTGCTGGCGCGCCTGCTCGATGTCAGCCACCATGTAGTCCACCACCATCGGCGCTGTGCCCGGACTCACGTCGGTGGCACCGTGCACGTGGCCAGTGATGCCGTCGTATCCCAGGTAGGCGACCCGCACACCGCGGATGTCGAAGATCGCCGGAGCACGGGCGGCGGCGAGGTCGGGGCCGATGCCGAAGGGGACGATCCCGGCTCCTTGGAGTGCGGCTAACGTGTCCGCCATGCCGGCTTCCCCGAAGTTCATGCTGTGGTTGTTTGCCTGGGAGACGGCGTCAATCCCGGCGAGGCGGAGGCCCTCGACTCCCGCTGCCCGCGTCATGAACGAGAACGTATAGGGGTCGGTCGGTGGTGGGATGGTGTCTGAGAGGGTGCACTCCAGGTTGCCGACGGTCAGGTCGGCGGCCTTGAGTTCGTCGGCGACGAGGTGGAACGGCGCGGTGTAATCGCCAAGGCGCGTCATGATGGTGTGCACCGTCCGTCCCAGGATGATGTCCCCGACCATGGTGATGGTGACGGCGTTGCCGGGCAGGAGCTGGGCCGGGGGGCCGACGTCGTCCGCTGAGGCGGGGTCGGCGCCTTCGATGACGAGATAGCGGTGGAACGGGTAGGGTTCGGCCTGGTCCGGATAGCGCACGGGATCGAGCCCATCGACGGGCAGGGTTCCAACGCGGAAGTCGACCGTCGAGAGTGGTACCAGCGCGACGCCGCCCGGTTCGCTCGCGAATTCCCCGACGAGAGCCTCGTAGTCGGATGCCACGCTGCCGGGAGCATCCAGCGGCAGCCGCACGACCGGTCCCGGAGTCGGTGAACCGACCTCGACCCAGTCACTCGTGGCGCCGCTTAGGAGGCTACGCGCCTGCTCGGCGCTGAGGGCGTGTAGCGGTAGGCGTGGCGAGACAGCGACGACGAGCGGCTCACGCGCGACGGTAATGGCGTCGTCCCCTGGTGTGGTCGTGAGGACGACCCGCAGGTCTGCGTCGTCCGGGCTGGTCACCGGGGTCAGCCGCGCGTCGCTCAGCGTCGTCTGGAGGGTGGTCATTGCCTCTTGCGCCACGTGGGCGAAGTGCGGAGGGAGTGTGGGGTCGACCCAGATCGAAACGCGGGGCGGCTCTGGCGTCGCGGTCGGAGTCGGTGTTGGCGTCGCGGATGGAGTTGGCGCGGGGGACGCCGGGGACGATGGAGGAGTCGGGAACCGTTGCCCCGACGCAACCTCCGAACGCGGGCCTGCCGACGACGGACCGCTACAAGCGGCGGCCACTGCCCCGGCCAAGGCCGTTGCCACCGCGGTCACGAACGCGCGCCGGCTGAGCATTTCCCCTCGCATCCCCCTTACTATTGCCGCGCGGGGAGAGGGTAGGGTAGGCGGTGAAGGGTGTCAAGCGCGGCCGGGTCGACGCCGAAGCGTCACGCGCCGCCCGCGCTCCCCGCCGGTTCCATGATCCAGACGCGCACCTGGTCCGGGACGAGCTCGGCAAAGCGACGGGCGTCCTCGACTGACCCCACAACGGCGCCGTAGTGGATCGGAATGGCGATGCTCGGCTGCACGCGCCGGGCAGCCTCGGCAGCTTCCTCGGCGGTCATGACGTACGTGCCACTCACCGGCAGGAACGCGTAGTCCACCGGGCCGATCTCGTCCATCTCCGGGATGACGTCGGTGTCAGCCGCGAAGTAGAAGCTCAGGTCGTCGATCTCGAGCACGAAGCCGGTGTGCTGCTCCTCGCGCGGGTGGAAAGGTACGCCGGGCGATCTGAACTTGTCGATGTTGTAGGCCGGAACCGCCCGAATCCGGAGCGACCCGACGGTCGTTGTCTCGCCAGGCGCGAGAACCTGAACCGGCTGCTCAAGCCGGCTCGCAGCTGCCGGACTGGCCACGACCGTGGTCTGCTCGGTGCGGACCTTTGCCAGGTCGTCCGGGGAGAGGTGGTCGCCGTGGTGGTGGCTGACGAGAAGGACGTCGGCCGGTGTCACGTCGTCGGGCAGGTGGTAGGGGTCGATGTAGATGGTGAGGTCACCCACCTCGATGCGCACTGCGGACTGGGCAAACCAGGTGATCCGGGGCTCCATCAGACGCTCCTCCTGGATCCTCGAACGGGCTCCCGATGCCCTGCCAGCGCCTCCAGGACCGCGGCGCGGACGATGCCTGCCAGGCTGGCCAGCAGACGCTCGCCCTCGGCCGCGTTGGCGCGGGCCGGGTCACCGAAGTAACCGAGCGTGCCGCCGGCTTCGGAGAGCGTCCGGGCGCCCTCGCGGAGCCGGGCGGGAAGATCGATTGGCACTTCAGGCAAGTGTGCCATACCGTCGTGCCGGACGGCATCGGGCTGTGCTGCCAGCATAATCGATGTCTCGGCGCGACCGGCGTGTCGCGGGCGATTGCGGAACTCATCGCCGAGGACACTTGCCCAGCGGGAGTCGCGCACATCGGGGAAGACGACCGGCACCCCGGTCGCGGCGGCCGCGGCGCGGGCGCTTGCCCACACCGCTTCGGCATGCGCCGGCTCCCGGTGGGCGTTGCAGATGCAGACGCACCGGTATCCCTGCGGCAACAGGTTGAGTAGCACGGAGGTCAAGTAGGCGCGGAACGCGTCGGGCTCGGCGGGGGAGGTGCCAGGGAAACACGTAGCGATGAAGCTGGCGCCGTACGGTAGCGGTGGGAGGACCAGGACGGGGAGCCCTTCCTCGGTCAGCAACGCGGCGGCCCGCTCGGCGATGGCCGTGGCGATGATGACGTCCGTGCCGAGGGGTAGGTGCGGCCCGTGGGCCTCGATCGCCCCGATCGGCAGGATCCCAACCGGGCGCTGCTTCAAGAGATCGGCCGCCTCCTGCCAGGTGAGGGCTGCCAGGCTGTGGAGATGGTGGACGTTGTTCATTGGCACTCCCGTCGCTCACCTCTGGCGCACGCGTACATCTCTCCAATGGGGTTCCTTGCGCACAGATGTTGCCACGTTCCGGGCCAAAGCGGTTTCCTGCGTGCCGGGTATGCTATAGTCCGTCACGCGATACGGCCACCCCGGCGAGGAGCGGAGCGAGGCGGATGAAACTGGTAGTCGCTATCGTCCAAGACTACGACGCGAATCAACTGCTGGATGCGATCACGCAGGCAGGTTTCCGTGCGACGCGCATCGGCAGTACGGGTGGCTTCCTCCGGGTGGGCAACACGACCCTCCTGATCGGCGTCGAAGACTACCAGGTCGGCCGTGTGCTCCGGCTCATCGAAGCGAACTGCCGCGAGCGGACCGAGGTGGTACAGCCCGAGATTATCGGGGATATCCACGAGTGGTACCCGCCGGAGCTGGTCGAAGTAACCGTCGGCGGTGCGACCGTCTTCGTCCTCGATGTCGAGCGATTCGAGCGCTTGTGATGGCAGCGACCGGGATGGGGATGCCCCAGTCACGATCACGACGCGGGCTGCGCCGCTGGGTGGCCAGTTGGATGGCCGCAGCTGCGATCAACTTTGAACTCGTCAACGGACCCCGCGGTAGCCGGGCGCGTTTCGCGCCGGTTCCGTATGTCCGAACGCTCCATGCCTCAGCCGAGACCGGGCCGTGGGCTCCGGGGGAACTCGTGACGGGTCCGCGCCCCGGTGTCGTCGTGCGGGACTGTGTGCCGTATGACGGCGTCGTCGCGGTACGCAGGGGATCGTTCGTGTCGGCGAACTAGTTCCCTACGCTAATGCGGCTCGGCGAACCGGCGGCGGGCGCCCGCTACCCGCCGCCGGGGGTGCGTGACCGAGGGAACGACCTTAGCGTGCCCCAGCGAGCTGCCCGCTCACGGGCACGTCCTCAGGGAGCATCGGGCCGAGCAGGCGCTCTACCGCCATGATGTGGCTGCAGGTGCCGAGGCCGAGTGCCTCATAGGAGTGGCACGTGCAGGTCCACCGGGCGTCCTGAAGCCGGACGTCGTACACATCGTGGTCGCCACGGAACACGATGTGGAGCGATCGGATAGCAGCCCGCTCGGGCTCTTCCGCATAGCGGCGCGCCTTCTCGATCTTCCCGATGATGCTCGAGTTCACGAGCCTCACTCCTTTCCGCGGCTGACGGGGCGTTGTCCCCGTATGGCCGCGCGTCACCCGATCGTCCGCGCTCCCAAATCTCGCCAATAACAAACGAGCACCGCGGCGCGCTGCCGGGTGCTCTCCCTTGAACCTATTCTGATGTCTGGACGACCCTGCATGGTTCCGTCGTCCCTTCGTAGCCACCAGAGGTTGCTCACCAGAAGTATACCCCCTGGCCGACGAGTGGGTCAAAGGTCGCGACCCGGCCCTTTAGTACAATGCTCGGGAATCGTCCGGAACGGCCACGGGCCAGCAGCGGAAGGACGGACGGGTGACTGCACTAGAACCGCTCAGCGTGGCGATCCTGGCTGGTGGACAGAGCCGCCGCATGGGCCGGGACAAAGCGCTCCTCGATGTCGCTGGGCGCGCGCTGATCGAGCACGTGATCGAACGCGCGCGGCCCGTGGCCAGTGAGATGATGCTGATCGCCAGCGACCGACCGGCCTACGCACGGTTCGGCCTGCGTGTGGTTCCGGATCGTTACCCGCAGAGTGGGGCGCTCGGCGGGATCTACACGGCGATTGCCGAGGCCGAGCACCCTCATTGTCTCGTGCTCGCGTGCGACATGCCGTTCGTCAATACCGATCTGCTGCGCTACATGGCTGCCGTGCCTCGGGACTACGATGTGCTCGTGCCATCCCTGGCGGCCGAGCGGAGCACGCAGGGCGAGCGGGAGACGCTTGAGACGCTCCACGCTATCTACGGCAAGTCGTGCCTTCCCGCGATCGAGCGGCAGCTCCAGGAAGGGATCCTGAAGGTGATCGGCTTTTTCAGCCAGGTGCGCGTCAAACGGATCCCGGAGGAGGAGATCCGGCAGTACGACCCGAACCTCTTGTCCTTCTACAATGCCAATACGCCGGAGGAGTACGAGTGGGTGCGTCGGCGATACGCGGCCGGGGACGGCCGCGGAGAAGCTGGCGATCCGGTGGGGGGGTCGCCTGAGTGAGAGTGACAGGAGGTGTCGATGCGCGACGGGGGAGCGCGCAGCGGGATCGTCAGTCTCATCACCGACTTCGGACTGAGTGACACGTACGTGGGGCAGATTAAGGCCTCGCTCTTGACGGTCGATCGGGGCCTGCAACTGGTGGATCTGACCCACCAAATTCCAGCCCAGGATGTGGCGGAGGCGGCATTCCAGTTGGCGACGGCGTGGGAAGCGTTTCCTCCGGGGACAGTGCACCTGGTTGTTGTCGATCCGGGTGTGGGAACCCCGCGGCGGCCGGTCGCCTTCGCGTACTGCGGCCACCTGTTCGTGACCCCGGACAACGGGCTGGGCACATTCGTATTGCAGGATCAGGAGCCGGAGCAACTGGTGGTGCTAGACCGGCCCGAGTTTCACCGGCCACGGGTGTCGAAGACATTCCATGGGCGCGACGTCTTCGCGCCGGTGGCAGCCTACCTGGCGAGCGGGCGCGAGCTGACCGAGGTGGGGACCGAGGTGCCGCCGTCGTCGCTCGTGCGCCTGCCGCTTCCGGCGGTGGAGCGCGAGGAGCGGGTCGTCCGCGGTCCCGTCGTGTCGATCGACCATTTTGGCAACTGCCGCACGCTGATCCACCCGGAGGATGTGCCCTGGCCGCGCGACAAGGTGTGGGTCCGCTGTGGCTCAGCCATGGTGCGGGGCATCGTGGAAACCTATGGCTCGGTGCCTGAGGAGCACACGCTGGCGTTGTTCGGCAGCCACGGCGGACTGGAGATCGCCGTTCGGATGGGGAGCGCAGCGCGGGCCTGGGAAATCACCCGGGGCATGTTTGTTGAGGTGATGCCCGCGGAGTAGGGCGCCAGAGAGGCCGCTGGTATACTCAGGTGAATGCGACCCCAGGTCGGATGTTGCCGCAGGCGCGCCTAGCGCGACGCCACGGAACAGAGGAGCGGGACGAGCAGTGGCGAAGAAGACCAAGACGCGACGAAGCGGACGTCCACGGCTGTCGGAAGCCCAACTTCAGGCGTATCGGCAGCGGCGCGCCATGCTGGAGGCTGCGCAGGCTGAGACACCGACGCCTTCGGGATCGGAGCCGGCTCGGGTTGCCGAGACGCATTGGGGTCGGCTTCCTGACGAGTACGCCATGATCCGGTCCGATCTCATCCGGCTGCTGATTATTTCCGCCCTGATGGTGGTCATCCTGGTGGCGCTGACCTTCGTCCTGAACTGATCCGATATCGGAGTGAAGAAGACGACAGCCCCGGCCTTCTGGCCGGGGCTGTGACGTGTTCGCCGCCGTACGCACGTCCTGAAAACCAGGGACGGCCCGCACTCGGTGTTACTCGTCGAGCGGGACGTCGTCTTCCGGCTCCTCGTCGTCGACGAAGTCGTCTTCCTCGTCCACATCGTCGCCGACGGCCTCGAGCTCCTCCGGCTCCTCGTCGTCGAGTTCCTCTTCTTCCTCGTCGGAATCGAGCAGGAGGTCCGGTTCAAGCTCGCGCTCTGCACGTCCGGTGTCGCGCAGGTACGGCCGCGGCGGCGGCATCTTGGCCTGGCGCGGGAAGGAGAGGTGCGCGGGCGCGTCGGGGTTGCGGTAAACCTCGCGCAGAATAATGCGCACCGTATCCTCGTTCGTGGCTACGACGTACGCCTGATAGCGGTTGCCGGCCTCCAGGAGCTCGAGCAGCCGCTGAGCGATGCGGGGCTCGAGCTGGCCGAGCCGCTGCCCGTCCTGGCTGTAGATGTGCACCACGCCGTTCTCCGGCCGAATCTCGACCTCTTCAGCGGGTGACACCAGCCGGAGGACTGATTGCGGGCCGGGGCGGACCAGGTCGGTCACGTAAGTCTTGCCCACCTCTTCAACGAAGACACTCGGGCGGAAGCCAGGCGTGGGACTGACCTGTGGCGCCGGCTCACCGATGTCCTCCAGGCGCTCGATGTTGCGGCGCGCGATCACGTTGCCCGGGTCGATTTCGAGCGCGGCGCGGTACGCCTCGATCGCCTCGTTGAACCGCCCGAGCTCTATCAACGCCTTGCCGAGGCGGTTGTGCGCCTCAACGTCGCGCGGGGCCTGCGTCAGGATCGCGCGGTTGATCTCGACGGCTTCCTCCCAGCGGCCCTCCATTGCGAGCCGTCGCGCTTCCTCGGCTTGGCGCCGTACTGTGCGATTGCGTCCGTCAGGTTGATAGGTTGTCAATACTTCAGACCACCCTCTCTACTCCGGCGCGAGCGTGATCCCGAACTGCCACCGGTTCGCCGAGCAAGTACCAGGGCGAGGCCTCGGTGATCCGCACGTCCACGAACTTGCCCTTCCAGTCGCCCGGCGCCTCGAAGAACACCAGATCGTTGCCTCTGGTCCGTCCGCGCCAGCGGCCCTTCGCCATCCCGTCGACCAGGATCTCGAACGTGGCGCCCAGGTAGCCCCGATTGCGCTCGCCGAGAATTTGTGCCTGGAGCTTCTCCACCGCCTGGTGGCGCCGCCGCTTCTCATCCCAGGGGATGTCGTCCTCCCAGCGGGCCGAGAGCGTCCGCGGGCGCGGAGAATACATCGCGACGTGGACCTTGTCCAACCGCAGCTCGGCCAGGAGGTCGAGTGTGCGCTGGAACTGTTCCTCGGTCTCGCCCGGGAAACCAACGATGATGTCGGTCGACACCGTCACGCCCGGGATCGTCTCACGGATGTACGCGATCCTCTCCCGATAGAAATCGACCGTGTAGGTGCGGCGCATGCGCCGAAGGACCTCGTCGTCGCCGGCCTGCACCGGCAAGTTGATGTGCTCGCAGGCTTTCGGCAGCGTCGCCACCGCCTGGACGATCCGGTCGGACATGTACTTGGGGTGCGAGGTGAGGAAGCGGATGCGCTCGATCCCCGGGATCTCGTTGACGGCGGTCAGCAAGTCCGCGAGGTCCGGGCTCCCCGGGAGGTCGTGGCCGTAGGCATTGACCGTCTGCCCCAGGAGGGTCACCTCCTTGACGCCACGCTCCGCAAGGCGCTCGACCTCAGCTATGACCTCGGCCATTGGCCGGCTACGCTCCCGGCCCCGGCGATAGGGGACGATGCAGTAGGAGCAAACGAAGTTGCAGCCGTAGATGATGGGTACGAAAGCCGTCACGTCGGAGCCCGCCGCGTCTGGCTGGTAGAAGTGCGGTAGCTCCGCGAGGTCGGTGTCGACGTGAGCCAGCTCCGGAGCGATCTCGACCAGCCGCTCGAACTGGGACGGGCCGTAGAACAGATCAACATGCGGGAAGCGCTCGGCCAGTGCCTGCTCCTGGCCGGTGACCATGCACCCGGTCAGCGCGATGCGCACATCTGGGCGGACGCGCTTGAGACGAGCCAACGAGCCGAGCTTGCCCGCGACCTTGTCCTCGGCCGCCTGGCGCACGACGCAGGAGTTGACGATGATGACGTCGGCTTCTTCCTCGAGATGAGTCTGCAAATAGCCGGCCTGGCTGAGCATGGCGGCGGCCTTCGCGGACTCGGCCTCGTTCATCTGGCAACCAATCGTCCAGATGCAGTAGCGCTTCGCCGCTTGGACGCCGGCGGGTTCGGGCGCTCGGGCCAGGCGCGGGTTCAGTGGAATCACGGGGCTCCTCCGAACGTGCGGGACAGTCACCGTGCGAGCGATCTCCGGGCGCGAATTATACTCGGTTCGCGGCTGCGACTGGGAGCCGTTCCCAGCCACGCGACCGACGCGGCGATTGATCGTCATGGCGGTGGCTGTCGTCCGAAGCGCCGGCCCGCAGCCACATGGCGCCGAGCGTCGCGGGACCCTCCGTGGGCTCCTCTTGCGTGACCGCAAGATGCGCAAGAAATCATGGAATGTCTCCATTATGCGCGAATCGCCGAGATAGACTGTACGGACACGCTGGCGAGACGGGGTGTCTGTGCTACAATGCGCTCGGAACATTTTGCGACCTCGACCCGCGGAGTCGGGCGCTCCGGTGTTGTCGCCAAGGGGGGTGGGCGCACTCCGGACGGACTCTGTGGTCCCCGTCCTCAGCCGGTCGATCTACACTGACCACGATCGAAGGGGCACCGACGTGACCCAGCGCAAGTGCGGGACCTGCCGTCACTTTGAAGAGGGAGGATTGGCGGGATCGGGATGGTGCCGACACCCGCTGAGGCAGGATCTCCAGCACATGGTCCTCGTCCGCCGCACCGAGTTAGCCTGCCGAAACGGTTGGGATCACGACCTGTGGGAACCACGCGAGCCCAGCCAGACCGACGGGAAGGGTGACGCGAGCGCGCCGGCGGCAACCGATTCCAACCCGCCGAACGGAGACGACTCGGCGCGGACCGACACGCTCGAGACGATATCGATCGCTCCGTTACGGCCGGTCAGCCGCGCGACTGCGCCGGCGTCCGGGCGGGCCGCGGATCACGCACTGCCTTCCGCGTCCCGGGAGGCCGACGGTGCCAGGACCTCACATCTCCGCGAGGCGGTCACGCGTGAGCGTGGACTTCATACCCCGAACGGCGAGTCGGCGAGCGGGGAGCGCCGCGGGATGGGATCTGAGCCGCCTGAGCCGCGATCGGTCGCACCCGCGGCACGGGAGACCAGCATTCCTCGCTCGAACCGAGTGGGCACCGCGCCGCGACGCACAACACCCGTGCGCTTCAGCGGCGCGGCACAGTGGGCGACCCCAGAAGAAATGGATCCCATCCCCGAGAGCCCATTGGTTCGCCGGCCTGTGACGCCGCGGCCCGGCACGGGGCGGGCGGCGTCTCCGCCCGCAGGCCCGACTCCGACGCGCTCCCGGCCACTGGCACCGCGGCGGGTGGCGGATCCCGAGCCAGTCACACCGAGCAGGTTCGGCGCAACCTGGGTACAATCACGCAGCGGCTCCACGGAGCCGTTCACGGTCGTCCCGGAGGCCGAGCCGCCGGTCCCGGACATCGCGGAGTCGCAGGAACCCCGCGCAACGGCGGCGCCAGAGGTGGAAGCGCCCCCGGCGGAGGACGAGCAGCCCGCGAGCGAGCCGTCGGCACTGACGGGGACGTCTGCGGCGACGCTGCCACGTTGTTGTCGGACATGCCGCGATTTCCGGCCGGCCGAGACGGGAGACCGCGGGTGGTGCAATAATCGATACGCGTTCGAGCACCCGCAGATGGTGCAGGCGGACGACCTGGCCTGCGAGAGCACGATCGGCACGTGGTGGGTACCTGCTGATGATTGGTGGCTGCAGCGGGCCGATATCGCGCATCACGCGCGACCGACGCCGATCGTAGATGAGTACCTGCACCAGTTGCTCCAGCAGCGAGCGGAGGCTCGGCGGCGCGAAGCGCGCTAGACGGGCCGCGGGTGCAACGTCGGGGAACTCACCCTGGCGGCTTGGGCAGGGCGCCGTGGTGAGGAAGGGAAGCTGACGGGGAACTCATGTCCGAATTCGGCGAACTGCTGCGGCATGCCCGCTCGTACAAGGGCGTGAGCCTGCGCGAGGCGGAGCGGGCCACCAAGATCAACCGCCATCACCTTGCCGCCCTCGAGCGCGAGGAGTTCGAGGAGCTGCCGCCACTCATCTACGCCCGCGGGATCGTACGCAACTACGCACAGTACCTGGGCCTCGACCCGGTTGCGGTGCTGGCGCTCTTCGAGGAGGTCCACGGCCAGCGCAGCGGTGGCTTCCGGGTGGTTCCCGCCACGAAGCCGCTCAACATCCCGTCGCACTGGGCGCCCAACTTCGCCATCATCGCCTTCATGGTCATCATGTCGGCGGTGATCTTCGCCTGGCTCTACAGTGCCTACTTCGCGCCGCAGGATGCGCCGCCGACCGAGCCGGCCGGCATCGTGGGTCTTGCCTCGCCCACGGCGTCGGCGGAGGCATCACCCACCGGGAGCGAGGGTGGCTCGATCACCATCGCGACGCCGACCACCGAGCCGACCTCGACGCCGGAGCCGACCGTGCCCGCCGTGGCCGAGACGCCGACCGAGGAGCCTACCCCGACACCGGAGCCGACGCCGGTATCCACCACGCACACCTTTGCCGTCACAGCCACCAGTTCCGTGTGGGTGCAGGTGACGGTCGACGGGCAGGTGGTCTTCTCTGACGTGCTGCCGGGCGGGGAGACCCGGGTGTTCGAGGGCGAGCAGATGTATGTAACGGCAGGAAACGCGCCGTTCATCCAGGTGGCGGTCGACGGGGTCGATCAAGGCCTGTTGGGCGAAACCTGGGACGCCTCGCGAACCTATCCGTAGCCAGCACCAAGTGCACCCGGCCCGACGGGCCGGGTGTCCTCCACTTGCCGAAGTTCGACACTCAGCGCGCGATTGGCTCCCCGGCGCCGCGGGGGACGATTACCTGGATCGCTGCTGGGCAAACTTTCATCTCCAGCGGCGTGGTCCCCGCATAATCCCCGTCCAGCTCGATCGGGGCGGGGGGCGACGCTTCCACGCGGACGTGCCGCCCCCGCAGCCGCCGGGCGAACCGTGACCGGCCAACGTGCCCCACCAGGAACCAGAGGAGCAGCGTCAATGTCGCCGCGAGGTGCGGCGGATCGAACACACAAACGTCGAGCACGCCATCATCCGGCCTGATGTCGTCGCCGAACCGGAGCCAGGGATCCAGGACAAACGCGCCATTGGCGACAAGCACCATCCGGGCCACGCACTCCGTCGTCTCGCCGTCAACTGTGATGCGGTACCGCGTCATTGGGACGGTCAGATGCTTGAGCGCCGGCGGCACATAGGCCAGCCAGCGAGCAAGCCGCTTAAGGGAGCGCTGCGCGTCTCGCATGACCAGCGCGTCGTAGCCGCTGCCCGCCATGTGCACAACGGCGCGCTCACCGGCGAGCGCGACATCGAGGGTGCGTCTGTCATGCGGGCGCACGAGGATGCGTGCCGCCGCTGCCGGTTGCAGTGGGATTCCGAGCGAGCGCGCGACCGCGTTGGCCGAGCCGGTCGGGATGATCGCGAGCGGGGTGTTGCTTCCCACAAGTCCGCTCGCCACGTCCGCAACGGTGCCGTCGCCGCCAACTGCCAGGACCACGTCGGATGACTTGGCGGACTGCCGCGCGAGGTCGCGCGCCTCGCCGGGGTAGCCGGTGCGGAGCACCCGCACGTCGTAGACACGCCCCAACGTGCTCTGGAGCATGGCCTCCAGCTCGTGGGCTTCCCGCCGGCCGGTGTGCGGGTTGATGATCGCGGTGGCGCGTGGGCGGGTTGTCAGCCTTCGCTCTGGCTCGTCAGGCTGAACCGCAAGAGGGCGCCGATCCGGCCCAGGTCGCGCATCGGCTCCTGCGTCTCCGGCTGCGTCAGGAACAGCAGGTTTGCTCCCTGCCGGAACGCCCCGGTCACGATTTCCGGCACCACGTTGTCCAGCGCCTGGAGCGGTCCGCCGCAGAAGACGCACTGTTGACCCGTCCCACCCTCTCTCTGTACCGATCGGCAATTCAAGCACACAGCACCCGGGGCCTGGTAGCTGTCGTCGACCAGGAGGGTGAGAATCTGGCCCTGCTGCAACGCCATGAGCGTAGGCTCGAGCCCGGCGACGCCCCGGTCACCGCTCAGCACCTCGTTGCGGAGCATCTCGATGGCGCGCAGCTTCTCATCGAGGATCCATCGCCGGATGATCTCGCAGCTCTCCTCGTGCACCTCGTTGATGTTGGCCTCCATCAGAACGCGCACCGTCCCGGCGTGGCGCTCGCGAACGTAGGGGTGGAGTTGCTCGAGGAAGGCGGCGACGACTTCGTCTGGGCCACCCAGGATCAGCCAGCGGTACGGCTGCTCCTCGAAGATGTGGAACAACTCGTCGGCGACCCGCTTGAAGTGAGCGCGTGCGTGTTCATCGATGTGTCGCTCGTAGCGGGCCTGTGACCAACCGCCCTGATCGTGCTGGCCAGGTACCTCTTCGTCGACGATCTGCTGGAGCTCTTCGAACTTCCCAAGCCGACCGTAGAACAGTCGCGCGCTGTCGCGGGCGATGAGGCAAGTCACGAACGGTTCGAGCTGCTCCAGGATCTTGATCAGCGGGGCGACATGTGCCTCGAAGCCGATCGCGATCTGGCTCTCCACGTCCCTGGGGAGTTCGTGCACCTGCCAGATGCCCGCCTGCGAGGCGGCGAACACGGCTACACCCCGCCCGAACCGATCCCCTTCGTCGCGGAAGAATTCGCGGATCCGCTCGAGGTCCTCCAGGACCGCCTTGCGTTGCTGTGGATCAAAGCGATCGTCGAGGGTGTCGGCGGCCTCGCGAAGGAGATTCTTGAGGCGGATAGTGTAGTCGTCGTCGATTCGCTCCTTGTCGACCCGAAGGATCAGACTGACGATCGGCCACTGGTCGGAGCCGAGCCGGCTCAGGGCATCGACGTCTGCGCGCGTGATCACGAGGGTACCTCCAGCCTGACTAGCAGCGCTTCGGGGTTGCGGCCCCGTTGGCCGTCCGCGGGTGGTGCGTCCACCCGGCTAGTCGTGAAGCTCCTCCTCTTCCGGGCCGAAGATGCGGTCGGTCAGGTAGTTCGCCAGCCAGGTTGCGGCCGCCGCCAGAACCAGGTTCAGAATGCCGCGGACCACGTTCCGGAGCATGATCCCTCCTTTCCCTCTGCCAGCGGGCCGCTATCGCAGCGCCGTGGCAACCCCCGGGGCACCGGGTGATTGGGCTTACGCACGACGCTTGCCGAGCGCGGCGGCGGCGCCGCGCAAGCTTGCGATCAGTCTAACATGCGCTTTCGGCGTTCCACCGGCGCGAGATGCCCATTCGTGTCGCGCTCATGGCCCCCCTCGGCCTCCCAGCCGGCGATGGTGCCCACGGCGAGCGCGGCGAGCAGGACGAGCATGGCGGCCGTGACCAGATCGGCGAGCGTCAGCGCGCGGATGAGATGAATCCCGCCCCCGGGCACCTGCGCCACGGGCCAGACCAGGGGCTCGGTGGCCCGGACGAACCAGCGCGTGAACTCGGAGCGTTCCGGCCCCGGAACCGCGAGGATGACGATGCGGGCAAGCAGGAGCGCTCCGAGGACGGCGCCGAGTTCCACGATGACCGCACGCCCTAACCGGCTAAGCGGCTGCGTACCTTTCGGGCGGCGCTGGCGCGGAGGCTGCATCAGTCGCGCTCCGATGTCCGGCGGGAGCGGAGCAGGCTCGCGACCCGGTCGATGATCACTTCAGCGAGTTCCGCTTTCGAAGTTGGTCCCACCTCTTCCGCCTCCTTGCCCGGCTCCAAGAGGTAAGCCCAGCCCTCATCACTGCCCATGCTGGTACGGGCATCGTTGGCGACGATCAGGTCGAGGTGCTTGGCGCGGAGCTTATCGCGCGCATAGTCGAGGAGACTGGTCGTCTCGGCGGCGAACCCAACCTTGAGGAGGCCGGGACGGTCGATCGATGCCAGGATGTCGGTCGTCCGGGTCAGGTTCAGTGTCAGGTCGTCGCTCGACTTCTTGATCTTGTGCTCGGCGACGCTGGCCGGGCGGTAGTCGGCCACGGCCGCGGTCATGATCAGGACGTCTGCATCCTGGACCGCAGTCTGGACGGCGTCAGCCATCTCGGCGGCGGACTCGACGCGGATCACGGAGGCTTCGCTGTGGGGCGTCAGAGCTGTCGGTCCGGTGATGAGTGTGACCGTGGCGCCAGCGTCGATGGCCGCTGCCACCAGGGCGTATCCCATCTTGCCGCTGGAGCGGTTGCTGAGGAAGCGCAACGGGTCGAGGGGCTCCCGAGTCGGACCGGCGGTGACGACGACCCGTACCCCGGCGAGCGGTCCGTTCGAGCCCAGCGTAGCGCGGATGGCGTCCATCAGCCGCGTCGTCGGCACGAGGCGGCCCGGTCCGACCAGCCCCGAGGCGAGCAGACCCTCGTCCGGCCCGACGATGCGGACGCCGCGGTCGGCCAACGTGCGCAGGTTCGCCTGCGTCGCGGGGTGCTGGTACATGTGGTAGTCCATGGCCGGTGCGACGATGACAGGTGCAGGGGTGGCCAGGGCGGTCACGCTGAGCATGTCGTCGGCCAGGCCGTGTGCCAGCTTGGCGATGACGTGGGCCGTCGCCGGCGCGATGATCATCAGGTCGGCGCGCTCACCGAGTGAGACGTGGCCCGATTCTGCCTCGGTCCATTGCTCGAAGACCTCGGTCCGCACGGGTCGTCGGGTGAGTGTCTCGAACGTGAGTGGCCCGACGAACTCCCGCGCCGCGCGCGTCATAACCACGTCGACCTGGGCACCGGCCAGGGTCAACTCGCGGGCCAGCTCGACCGACTTGTAGGCGGCAATCCCGCCTGAGACGCCGAGCACGATACGCTTGCCCTTCAGGATGGTCGTCATCCGAGGTGGTCCTTTCGTGCGGGCGCTGCGAGCGGCCGGGCCCGTCCCTCGCGAGCCAGCCGGTCGAAGCGCGCCCTCAGCACGGCCTCGATCTCTGCGAAACCCTCGTTGAGTCGCGGGAAGACGATCCAGGCGACGCCAAGCGCAAACAAACCGCCGGTCAGCACACGCAGCGTGGGCGTGCTTTCGCGCAGGCCGACGAGCTGGGTTAGTCCATCCACCGCCATCGGTGCAGCGAGAAGGGCTCCGATCCAGAGCGAGGCGGGGCGGACGCGGTGCCGGACGACGGCGTAGAGCAGGCCGAAGAGCAGCAGCCCGCCGTAGATAGCCGTGTCGCGCTGGCAGAACGCGACCTGATGGCCGGCGATGAAGAAGCTGTGCTCCGGCTTCTGATGGCAGGTCAGGCTGAAGAATCGGTAGATCCAGCTCGCGGCCACGGTGTGCCCGGTGGCGGCGAGTAACGGTGCCACGAGGGGTGGGACCACGAAGAGCGCCGCGATCCCGTTGAGGAGCCAGACCCAATGCCGTGCCAGGTGATAAATAACCCGGTCCACGGCGATGATGAGGCGCTCCTGCCCGGGAGAGAGCGTGTGGCTCGGCTGTGACATGATGGTGTCCCTCAGCGTCCTCGTCGCTCGGCGCGCGCTCGCCGCGCCCGGATTCTAACTGAGGCCTTTCCGACACGGCCAGGGGGACACTGTCCTGTTTGTGTTGGCCTGGAATCGCCGGTTGGCCGAGGAGGGGTGGATAGGGTATACTGGGCGACACGCATCTTTGCGCCCCGTGCGGTGGTGGCTGCCGCGTAGGGGCGATCCGACGCGGGGAGACAGCTCGCGCGGGGAGGACAGCCAGCGGCCTTGACAGCCATCCAGCAGCAGCGTATAATTGGCGTTTGCGGATGGGTGGTCGCTCGCGCATGCGGATGAGTCAGATAACACAGGGTCTGAGACCGAACAATCAGATGCTTCGGGAGGGTGGATGCCGCCTTCCCGGCTTTTCGTCTTCCCGACGCACCCACCAGTCGAGCGGTCATCCCGGTCGGTGTGATCTGCCGCGGTAACGGCGACCCGGCAGCACCGAGTCTACGCGACCCCGTTTTTCTCAATCTCACAAAAGGAGCGGTGAATGGCCGTAACTCTCCGGTCCCAAGGCGCCCCGGACGCTGGCACGAGGCAGGTGCTCTCCAACCTCGGCATTGACCGGGTTTCCTTTGCCAGCATTCCGACGGTCCTGGAGATGCCCAATCTGGTGCAGCTCCAGATCGAGTCATTCGAATGGTTCAAGACGGAGGGGATGCGCGAGCTCCTCGAAGAGATCTCGCCCATCGTCGACTACAACGGAAAGATGGAGCTCCGGTTCCTGGAGCATCGCTTCGACGAGCCGCGCTACGATGAGGAGACCTGCCGCGAGCGGGACATGACGTACGCAGCGCCGCTCCGGATTCGGGTCCAGCTCCTCATCCGCGAAACCGGAGAGATTAAGGAGAGCGACGTCTTCCTGGGCGACTTCCCGATTATGACCCCGCACGGCACCTTCCTCATTAATGGGGCCGAGCGCGTGGTCGTGTCGCAGTTGGTGCGATCGCCCGGCGTCTACTTCGACCTGACCACCGATCCGACGACCGGGCGCCAGCTCGCCGGGGCGAAGCTGATCCCCAGCCGTGGCGCCTGGCTTGAGTTCGAGACGTCGAACAAGAACGTGCTGTCGGTCAAGGTCGACCGGAAGCGGAAGCTGCCGGTGACCGTGCTGCTGCGCGCCATCGGCATCGTCGACGACGATGAGATCCGGGAGCTCTTCGCAGACGTCGACGACCCGGAGCACCGCTTCATCGAGAGCACGCTGGAGCGTGACACCACCAAGACGCGCGAGGAGGCCCAGGTCGAGCTGTACCGGCGCCTCCGGCCGGGCGACCCGCCGACGCGGGAGAACGCCGCGTCGCTCTTGGACGGGCTCTTCTTCAACCCGCGCCGGTACGACCTGGCGAAGGTCGGGCGCTACAAGCTGAACAAGCGGCTGGGGCTCGACATCGGGCTCGATACGCGCGTGCTGACGCGCGAGGACCTGGTCGAGGTCGTGCGGACGCTGATCCGGGTCAACACCGGGCAGGATCAGCCGGACGACATCGACCATCTGGGCAACCGGCGCGTGCGCGCGGTTGGCGAGTTGATCCAGATGCACGTCCGCACCGGGCTCCAGCGGTTGGAGCGGGGCATCCGGGAGCGGATGACGATTCAGGATATTGAGACGGTCACCCCGAACGGGCTGATCAGCACGACGCGGCCGGTGATGGCGGCGGTCCGGGAGTTCTTTGGCGGCAGCCAACTCTCTCAGTTCATGGACCAGACCAACCCGCTGGCCGAGCTGACCAACAAGCGGCGCCTGTCGGCTCTCGGGCCGGGTGGCTTGAGCCGCGACCGGGCCGGATTCGACGTCCGGGACGTGCACTACTCGCACTACGGCCGCATCTGCCCGATTGAGACCCCGGAAGGTCCGAACATCGGTCTGATCGGCTCGCTGGCGACCTACGGCCGGATCAACGCGTACGGGTTTATCGAGACGCCGTACCGCCGGGTCTATCGCCAGCTCAACCCGCAGGAGGATCACGAGCTGATCCTCGGGCGGACCGTGGCGGTCGACGTGAAGCACCCGGAGACGGGCGAGGTGCTGGCCGCGGCGGGCACGCAGATCGACGAGGCGCTGCGTGCTCGGCTGGCCGAGGCCGGCATCACGATGGTGCGCATCGTCCCGTTCGTCAGCGACCAGATCGAGTATCTGTCCGCTGACCGGGAGGACCAGTTTGTCATCGCCCAGGCGAACGCGCCGCTGAACGAGCGCGCCGAATTCATCGAGGATCGCGTGTCGGCGCGCTACGGCGACGGGTTCGTTTCCGAGCCGCCGGAGCGGATCGACTACATGGACGTGTCGCCAAAGCAGTTGGTGTCGGTGGCGGCGGCGCTCATCCCGTTCCTGGAGCACGATGACGCGAACCGGGCGCTGATGGGCGCCAACATGCAGCGCCAGGCCGTGCCGCTGCTGCGGCCGCAGGCGCCGATCGTCGGCACCGGCGTCGAGTATCAGGCGGCGCGCGACTCGGGCCAGGTCGTCGTGGCCGAGAAGGCGGGCGTGGTGACCTCGGTCACGGCTCGGGCCATCACGGTGCGCGAGGACGACGGCACCGAGCGGGTGTACAAGCTGCGCAAGTTCATCCGCTCGAACCAGGACACGTGCATCAACCAGCGTCCGAGCGTGAACAAGGGTGACCGCGTGGAGCCGGGCCAGATCATCGCCGACTCGTCGAGCACCGACAACGGCGAACTGGCACTGGGCCAAAACGTCCTGGCGGCGTTCATGTCGTGGGAGGGTGGTAACTTCGAGGACGCCATCCTCATCTCCGAGCGGCTGGTCCGCGACGATGTCTACACCTCGATCCACATCGAGAAGTACGAGACGGAGGCGCGCGATACCAAGCTCGGTCCGGAAGAGATCACGCGGGACATCCCGAATGTCGGTGAGGACAGCCTGGCGAACCTCGACGAGAACGGGATCATCCGGATCGGCGCCGAGGTGCGGCCGAACGACATTCTGGTCGGAAAGGTGACGCCGCGGGGTGAGACCGAACTCTCCGCGGAGGAGCGGCTGCTCCGCGCGATCTTCGGTGAGAAGGCCCGCGAGGTTAAGGATACGAGTCTGCGGGTGCCGCACGGCGTGCACGGTAAGGTGATCGACGTCAAGCGCTTCAAGCGCGAGGACGGCAGCGATCACGAGTTGCCGGCCGGCGTCAACGAGATGGTCCGCGTCATGATCGCCCAGAAGCGGAAGATCTCCGAGGGCGACAAGATGGCCGGGCGGCACGGCAACAAGGGCGTGATCTCGCGCATCTTGCCGATCGAGGACATGCCCTACCTGCCGGACGGGACGCCGGTGGACATCGTGCTGAACCCGATCGGTGTGCCGTCGCGTATGAACATCGGACAGGTGCTGGAGACGCATCTGGGCTGGGCCGCGGCCGCGCTCGGGCTGAAGATTGCCTCGCCGGTGTTCGACGGCGCGAAGGAGTACCAGATCCGGGAGATGCTGGAGCGGGCCGGCTTGCCGAGCGACGGCAAGGTCGACCTGTACGACGGGCGCACCGGCGAGAAGTTCGACCGGCCGGTGACGGTGGGCGTCATGTACATGATGAAGCTGGCCCACCTGGTGGAGGACAAGATCCACGCCCGGTCCACGGGCCCCTACTCGCTGGTCACGCAGCAGCCGCTGGGCGGCAAGGCTCAGTTCGGTGGGCAGCGCTTCGGCGAGATGGAGGTCTGGGCGCTGGAGGCGTACGGCGCGGCCTACACGCTCCAGGAGATGCTCACGGTCAAGTCGGACGACGTTGTGGGCCGCGTCAAGACGTACGAGGCGATCGTGAAGGGCGAGCCGATCGTGGAGGCCGGCGTGCCCGAGTCGTTCAAGGTCCTCGTCAAGGAGCTGCGGAGCCTGGGCCTTTCGGTCGAGGTCATCAACGAGGACGAGGAGACGATCGACTTTGCCGAGGATACCTCGCGCGACTTGCTGACGAATCTCGATCGGATCAATCTGAGCGGGTTCGAGCGGTCCGAGGATTAGTGGGACTGGTGAGCGACGAATCATGCAGACGATGAGCATTGGCAGGCGGTCGCGAGACTCGCATCAGGGGCTGGACGTCAACGACTTCGACGCGATTCGCATTAGCCTGGCCTCGCCGGAGGCGATCCGGAGCTGGTCGCACGGCGAGGTCACCAAGCCCGAGACGATCAACTACCGGACGCTGCGGCCGGAGCACGGCGGGCTGTTCTGTGAGCGGATCTTCGGACCGACCCGCGACTTCGAGTGCTACTGCGGCAAGTACAAGCGGGTTCGCCACGCCGGCACGATCTGCGACAAGTGCGGCGTGGAGGTGACCCGCTCGAAGGTCCGGCGCGAGCGCATGGGCCATATCGAGCTGGCCGCACCGGTCGCGCACATCTGGTACGTGAAGGGCACGCCGAGCCGCCTCGGCCTGCTCCTCGACATCTCGCCGCGAAACCTGGAGCGCGTCCTCTACTTCGCGTCCTACCTCGTGACCGAGGTGGACGAGGAGAAGCGCGAGGCGCTGATCCGCGAGATCTATGAGGAGCTCGAGGCCGAGCTGGCGGAGCTCGACCGGGAGCTTGAGGCTCGGACCGCTGACATCACGTCGGCGATCGAGGCGGAGCTGTCGCACCTGCGGGCCGGGGCTGAGTCCCTCGGCCAGTCGGTCGAGCAGCGCCTCGCGGAGCAGAAGGCGGAGCTGGACCAGGAGGCGACGGCGGTTCGCGAGCGGCTGGAGAGCCTGCTCGGCGAGGCGGCGCCGGAGGAGATCGTCTTCCGCGGGCGCACCATCGTGCGCGAAGGGGAGGCGGTCAACGAGGATCGGCTCCAGGCCCTCTCCGAGGCGGTCAACGAAGAGCGCGAGGAGCTGGAGCGCCAGGCCGAGCATGATGTGACTAGCGGTCAGGCTCTGGCCGAGGCGGAGCAGGACCAGCTCCGGTACGACGCCGACGAGAAGACGCGCCAGATCGTCCAGGAGTACGAGCAGCAGAAGCAGGCGCTGCGGGCCGAGGCCGAGGCGATGGTCCGCGCGATCAGCGACCTCAAGCCGCTGCAGGTCCTGACCGAGACGCAGTACCGCGAGGCCATGGAGCTGGCGCCCGGTGTGTTCAAGGCCGGGATGGGCGCCGAGGCCGTCTACGAGGTCGTGTCCAAGATGGACCTCGACAAGCTCTCGGCGGAGCTGCGCCAGGAGATCCATTCGGTCAGCGGCCAGCGGCGCAAGAAGGCTGCGAAGCGACTGCGGGTGGTCGAGGCGCTGCGCAAGAGCGGCAACCGGCCGGAGTGGATGATCTTCACCGTCCTGCCGGTGATCCCGCCGGATCTGCGCCCGATGGTGCAGCTCGACGGTGGGCGCTTCGCGACGTCCGACCTGAACGACCTGTACCGCCGCGTCATCAACCGGAACAACCGGCTGAAGCGGCTGCTGGAGCTGGGAGCGCCGGACATCATCGTGCGCAACGAGAAGCGCATGCTCCAGGAGGCCGTGGACGCGCTGATCGACAACGGGCGGCGCGGCCGTGTGGTGTCGGGCAGCGGCAAGCACAAGCTCAAGAGCCTGTCCGACATGCTCAAGGGCAAGCAGGGCCGGTTCCGCCAGAACCTGCTGGGTAAGCGGGTCGACTACTCGGGCCGCTCGGTGATCGTGGTCGGCCCGGATCTCAAGCTGCACCAGTGCGGTCTGCCCAAGCGGATGGCGCTGGAGCTGTTCAAGCCGTTCGTGATGCAGAAGCTGGTGGCCCAGGGCTACGCTCACAACATCAAGGCCGCCAAGCGGCTGGTCGAGCGGGTCGATCCGCACGTCTGGGACGTGCTGGAGCAGGTTATCGCCGACTATCTGGTCCTGCTGAACCGGGCCCCGACGTTGCACCGGCTCGGTATCCAGGCGTTCGAGGTCAAGCTGATCGAGGGGTCTGCCATCCAGTTGCACCCGTTGGTCTGCGCGGCCTTCAACGCCGACTTCGACGGTGACCAGATGGCGGTGCACGTGCCGCTCTCGGCGGCGGCGCAGCAGGAGGCGCGGGAGCGCATGCTCTCGACCCGCAACCTGCTCGACCCGTCGGACGGCGACCCGGTGATCACACCGACCCAGGACATCGTGCTGGGCTGCTACTACATGACGCTGCCTCGGCCGGGGGCGCGCGGCGAGGGCAAGGTCTTCGCCGGGCCGCACGAGGTGGAGCTGGCCTATCGGACCGGGGTGGTCGACCTGCAGGCGCAGATCAAGGTGCGCCTGGAGCTGAACGGCTCCGGCCCGCAGTTGGTCGACACCACGGTCGGCCGGGTGCTGCTGAACGAGGTTATCCCGGACGAGCTCGGCTTCTGGAACGAGACGATGGACCGGAAGGCGCTGCGCCGGCTGGTCGCCGCCTGCTACCGGGAGCTCGGGCCGGAGGTCACCGCCGAGATGGCGGACAACATCAAGACGATCGGCTTCAACTATGCGACCAAGGGTGGCCTGACGATCGGTCTGACGGACGTCCACATCCCGGAGAGCAAGGAAGCCATCATTGCCGCGGCCGACGCCAAGGTCGAAGAGGTCGAGCGCCAGTATCGCCGTGGTCTGATCACGGACGCTGAGCGGCATCGCGAGGTGGTCAACATCTGGAACGACGCCCGTGACGAGCTGGCGAAGGCCGTCGAGGCCGGGCTCGGCGTCAACAACGCCCTGTACATGATGAGTACCTCCGGGGCGAAGGGTAACATCAACCAGATCAGCCAGATGGCCGGTATGCGCGGTCTGATGCTCGACCCGGGTGGGAAGATCATCGACCTCCCGATTCGGTCGAATTTCCGCGAGGGCCTCAGCGTGCTGGAGTACTTCATCTCCACGCACGGTGCCCGGAAGGGTCTGGCCGACACCGCGCTGCGCACGGCTGACTCCGGTTACCTGACGCGGCGTCTGGTCGATGTCGCCCAGGACGTGATCGTGACGGTGGACGATTGCGGCACCGAGGAGGGCATGCGCATCGAGGTCGACTCGATGCCGGACACCGAGTCCTTCATCGGGCGGATCGTCGGGCGGATGGCGGCTCAGCCGGTAGTCGACCCGAACACCGGGGAGATCCTCGTCGAGCGCAACGGGGAAATCACCGAGGCGATCGCACGGGATCTGGTGGCGCGCGGCGTCCCGCGGGTGGATGTGCGCACGCCGATGCAGTGCGAGGCGGAGCACGGTGTCTGCCGCTACTGTTACGGGCGGAACCTGGCCAGCGGCCAGCTCGTCGACCTGGGCGAGGCGGTCGGCATCATCGCCGCCCAGAGCATCGGTGAGCCCGGTACGCAGTTGACGATGCGGACCTTCCACACCGGTGGCGTCGCGGGTGAGGACATCACCACGGGTCTCCCGCGCGTGGAGGAGCTCTTCGAGGCTCGCGAGCCGAAGGGGAAGGCGATCCTGGCGGAGCACGACGGTGTGGTCCACATCGTCGAGGACGAGAGTGGCCGCCGCATCCTGCTCAGCCGCGAGGAGATCGTGACCGACGTGATGGCGCTGCCGGAGGGCTACCAGGTGCTGGTGGCCGACGGCGAGACCGTCGCGGTCGGACAGGTGCTGGCCTCGCCGCCGGAGGGCGTCGAGGGCGACCCGGTGGTTGCCAGCATGGACGGTGTCGTCTTCCTTGACGGGCAGGAGTTCGTCCTGCGGCACGAGGAGACGCAGACCACCGAGTACCAGGTGCCGGCATCGGCCCATATCCGGGTCAACGACGGTGACACGGTGACAACGGGCACCCAGTTGACCGATGGGAACCTCGACCCGCAGCAGATCCTCCAGACCATGGGGCGCGCCGCAGTGCAGCGCTACCTGGTCGACGAGGTGCAGAAGGTCTACAAGTCGCAGGGCGTGGTGACCAACGACAAGCACATCGAGGTCATCGTGCGCCAGATGCTGCGGAAGGTCGCGGTGGAGGATCCGGGCGACACCGACCTGCTGGTCGGGGAGCTGATCGACCGGTTCACCTTCAACCGGATCAACGAGGAGATCATCGCCGAGGGTGGCGAGCCGGCGACGGCGCAGCAGGTGCTGCTCGGCATCACCAAGGCGTCGCTGGCAACCGAGAGCTTCCTGTCGGCGGCCTCCTTCCAGGAGACCACGCGGGTTCTGACCGAGGCCGCGATCCACGGCAAGGTCGACTACCTGCGCGGCCTGAAGGAGAACGTCATCATCGGCAAGCTGATCCCGGCCGGCTCCGGGTTCTGGGCGCGCAAGCGCAAGGCCGAAGGTCTGACGGCGCACGACGAGGCGTCGCTGTCCGCGATGCAGGAGGAGCAGCTACGCCAGCCGACCTCGATCGAGGAGGTCGAGGAACAGCTTGAGGGCCAGGCGTCGGCTCTGCCTGCATCGACCGGCGTGGCGGTGGCTGAGGCGCCGGAGGCGCAGTTGCCGGCCGGTTCGGGCGACGACACCAGCCCGGCATCCGCAGAGCCGGAGGCCGAGGCGGAGAGCGAAGCCGCTGAGGGCGAGGGCGGGGAGGAGTAGTCCTCCCCGCTCCCCGCACCCGCGCAACCCGCCCGTGTTTCCTTGACAGGGCGCGGGTTGCTTGCTAGACTGTGTGCTTGTGGCCGTCCACGGACGGCCACTCCAGTGAGGAAGAGACTTCCTCAAGGACAGCCGACGCCGCAGCTGAGGAGCCCACCTCCTCAGAGCACGGCGACACGATGAGAACGGCTGTCTTGAGAAGGGGTAACGGACGTGCCGACGATCAACCAGTTGGTCCGAAAAGGGCGGAAGCGGGTCATCAAGAAGACCAAGGCGCCGGCGCTGCGCTACACCAACAACGCGCTGGGTCGGTATGCCGGTCGTCTGCGGCGCGGTAAGGGGTCGCCCCAGAAGCGTGGGGTGTGCACCCAGGTCCGCACCATGACTCCGAAGAAGCCCAACTCGGCGCTCCGCAAGATCGCCCGTGTGCGCCTCAGCAACGGTATGGAAGTGACGGCGTACATTCCGGGCGAGGGGCACAACCTCCAGGAGCACTCGACGGTGCTGATCCGGGGTGGTCGTGTGAAGGACCTGCCCGGGGTGCGGTACCACATCATTCGCGGTGCCCTGGATGCCCGCGGTGTCGAAAACCGCAAGCAGGGGCGGTCGAAGTACGGAGCCAAAAGGCAGAAGTCCTAGGCAGCGGCGGAGCTGCGCTCCGGCGCGGTGAATCCGACGCTGCCGAGGTCTTCGGTTAGATCGTTCGGTACGAAAGCGGCCTCACGACGTGTAACGCGTGCTGACCGCTTTTTCGTGTGATCAGCAGCCGAAAAGCCTCTGGCGCCACGTGTGGTGCCGGGGTGGTGAGTGCTCCACGGGCCGCCGTTAGGCGAGCCCGGGCGATGGATGAGTGGCGCGCGCGCCACGACGGGTACGCGGGAGGCGACAGACAGATGCCGAGACGGGCCAAGGTCGTTCGACGGGAGATCCCCCCTGATCCGCGCTACGGTAGCGAGCTGGTGCAGCGCTTCATCAATAAGGTGATGCAGCGCGGTAAGAAGGGCACGGCCGAGCGCATCGTCTACGACGCGCTGGACATCATCCAGCAGCGCACGGGGCGTGATCCCGTCGAGGTGTTCCAGCAGGCAATCCGCAATGCGACCCCCGTGCTCGAGGTCAAGCCGCGGCGCGTGGGTGGCGCGACCTATCAGGTCCCGATCCAGATTGAGCCTGCCCGGCGGCTATCGCTGGCGATCCGCTGGCTGCTGCAGTCGGCACGTGCTCGCACGGGGCGCTCGATGGCCGAGAAGTTGGCCGCCGAGTTGATGGACGCGGCGAACAACACCGGTGCCACCATCAAGCGGAGGGACGATACTCACCGCATGGCGGAGGCGAACCGAGCGTTCTCGCACTATCGTTGGTAACAGCCTCGTTTCGGCGCCGGACGCCGGGGCGGACAGAGAGACGACACTGTAGATTATGAGTACCACTGTAACGCAGACAGCTCAGCAGCAGCGCCTGGAGCTGGTGAGGACCCGCAACATCGGCATCATCGCGCACATCGACGCGGGTAAGACGACCACCACCGAGCGCATCCTCTTCTACACCGGGCGCGTACACCGGCCCGGTGAGACCCATGAGGGCTCCGCCACCATGGACTGGATGGAGCAGGAGCGCGAGCGGGGGATCACCATTACCTCGGCGGCGACCACCTGCTTCTGGCGGGACCACCGCATCAATATCATCGACACACCCGGCCACGTGGACTTCACCGTCGAGGTGGAGCGCTCGCTGCGCGTGCTCGACGGCGGCGTTGTCGTGTTCGACGCAGTCGCGGGCGTCGAGCCGCAGTCGGAGACGGTGTGGCGGCAGGCCGATAAGTACCACGTCCCGCGCATCTGCTTCGTCAACAAGATGGACCGAACGGGCGCGAACTTCCCCCGGACGGTCGAGATGATCAAGGACCGCCTCAAGGCGAAGCCGGCGGTGGTCCAGTTGCCGATCGGCAGTGAGGCGGACTTCGTCGGCCTCATCGACCTGCTCACCCTCCAGGCGTACATCTACCGGGATGACCTGGGCCAGCAGATCGACGTGGTGGATGTCCCGGCTGATATGCAGGAGGAAGTCGAGCGGGCCCGGCAGGAGCTTATCGAGCAGATCGCCGAGACCAACGAGGAACTCACGCTGCGCTACCTCGAGGGCGAGGAGCTGAGCGTTGAGGAGCTGCGCGCTGCGCTGCGTGCGGCCACGATCTCGGGCGAACTGGTCCCGGTGCTGTGTGGCTCCGCACTCAAGAACAAGGGCGTGCAGCGCATGCTGGACGCTATCGTCGACTACCTCCCGTCCCCGGCGGACATCCCGCCGGTGCGGGGCACCAACCCGAAGACGGGCGAGGAGGAAGAGCGCACGGTGGGCGAGGATCAGCCGCTGGCGGCGCTCGCCTTCAAGATCGTGGCGGACCCGCACGTCGGCCGCCTGGCCTATGTCCGCGTCTACTCGGGTCACCTCAAGGCAGGCACCTACGTGTACAACTCCACCAAGGGGACCCGTGAGCGCGTCGGGCGCCTCCTCCGCATGCACGCCAACCACCGGGAGGAAGTGTCGGAGATCTCGGCGGGCGACATCTGCGCGGTGATCGGTCTGAAGGAGACGTTCACCGGCGATACGCTGTGCGACCCGGCGAACCCCATCCTGTTGGAGGCAATCCAGTTCCCGGAGCCGGTGATCGCGGTGGCGGTCGAGCCGAAGACGCGCGCCGACCAGGACAAGATGGGCGTCGCGCTGACGCGGCTGGCTGAGGAAGATCCCACCTTCCAGGTGTACACCGACCCGGACAGCGGGCAGACGATCATCCGGGGTATGGGCGAGTTGCACCTCGAGGTGATCATCGACCGCATGCTGCGTGAGTTCCGGGTCGGGGCGAACGTCGGAAAGCCGCAGGTGGCCTACAAGGAGACCATCACCAAGCCGGTGCGGGTCGAGGGGCGCTTCGTGCGGCAGACGGGCGGTCGTGGCCAGTACGGTCATGTCTGGCTGGAGCTTGAGCCGCTTCCGCGCGGTGAGGGCTTCGTGTTTGAGGACCGCATCGTCGGCGGCGTGGTCCCGAAGGAGTACATCCCGGCGGTCGAGGCCGGTATCCGGGAGGCGATGGAGTCGGGCGGCGAGGCCGGGCACCCGATCGTCGACATCAAGGCGGTGCTCGTCGACGGGTCGTACCACGAGGTTGACTCGTCCGAGATGGCGTTCAAGATCGCCGCGTCGATGGCGCTCAAGGAGGGCGTGCGGCGTGCCGGGTCGGTCGTCCTCGAGCCGTACATGAAGGTCGAGGTCACGACCCCTGAGGAGTTCATGGGCGACGTGATGGGCGACCTGAACGCCCGTCGCGGTCGGATCGAGGGCATGGAGATGCGGGCCGGCGCCCAGGTGATTCGCGCCTACGTTCCCCTTGCGTCCATGTTCGGCTACGCCACGGACCTTCGGTCGATGACCCAGGGCCGGGCGACCTACAGCATGGAGTTCGATCACTATGAGCCGGTGCCGGAGAACCTGGCAGCGGAGATGAAGGCGAAGGCCCAGCGCGACTAGCACGAAAGGGGCGGCCGGGAGGCGGTTGCCCGCAGGGACTGGAGGAGAGCAGCCGTGGCGAAGCAGAAGTTTGAGCGGACGAAGCCGCATGTGAACATTGGGACGATTGGGCACGTCGACCACGGGAAGACGACGACGACGGCGGCGAT
>Ga0207873_1000522_pt1 | contig 41662 bp, 30 predicted proteins | sample BGWIniCompost_FD_187373 | JGI IMG/M metagenome (GOLD analysis project Ga0207873, IMG submission 187373) | Cellulose adapted compost microbial communities from Newby Island Compost Facility, Milpitas, CA, USA - BGW Initial Compost (SPAdes)... ... | reverse complement strand
CTGAGAGACAGGCTCTGTGAAGCGCTAGCAACCTCCCCGCTCGGGGAAAGGTGCTAATTCCTGATCCCAGCAATGGGATAATATAAACCGATTAAAAAAATGAACACATTCATCAGAATCAGTGCGCATGCATTTGCCCGGGGGGCTTATGCCGTTTTTGACACCTCTTTACCCACCCTCGAGCGGTGTCGAATTATTATGCGACCCTGTTCGCATCGGAGCTGTTGACAATCAATCAACCAGACTTTTCAGCTTCAATGCGCCGATCCGGCACATGTGTGCCGTTTTCGGCTGAATAATTCGGCAAAATTCCATAACAACCAAAAATTTACAACCATGTCAAACTTTCGTTACGAAACCCTCCAGGTACACGCTGGCCAGGAAGTCGATCCCACCACCCTTTCCCGGGCCGTACCCATTTACCAAACCACATCTTACGTTTTTAAAAATTCCGAGCATGGCGCGAACCTGTTCGCCCTGAAGGAATTTGGCAACATCTACACGCGGATCATGAACCCCACGACCGACGTGTTCGAGAAGCGCGTGGCCGCGCTTGAAGGGGGCGTAGCTGCGCTCGCTACATCGTCAGGACAGGCAGCTCAGTTTCTGGCGCTGACCACCATCGTCAACTCGGGGGAAAACTTCGTATCGACATCTTTCCTCTACGGAGGCACGTACAATCAGTTTAAGGTGTCGTTCAAACGCCTCGGCATTGAAGTACGTTTCGCAGACGGCGACAACCCCGAATCATTCGAAAAGCAAATCGACGACAAGACCCGCGCATTGTACGTCGAGACCATCGGCAACCCGGAATTCAATGTTCCCGATTTTGAAGCAATTGCTGCCATAGCGAAAAAGCACAACCTGCCGTTGGTGGTTGACAATACGTTTGCTGCCGCAGGATATCTCTGCCAACCTATCAAGCACGGCGCGAATATCGTAGTACAGTCGGCTACAAAGTGGATTGGTGGACACGGTACTTCCATAGGTGGTGTGATCGTTGACGCCGGTAACTTCAACTGGGCCAACGGAAAGTTCCCTCAGTTCACTGAACCTTCCGAAGGATACCATGGCCTCAAGTTCTGGGATGTATTTGGTGAGGGTAATCCGCTTGGTCTTCCGAACATCGCTTTCATCATCCGGGCACGGGTTGAAGGATTGCGCGACTTCGGCCCCGCTGTAAGTCCATTCAATTCCTTCCTGTTCCTCCAGGGTCTTGAAACACTGTCTCTGCGCGTGCAGCGTTCATGCGATAATGCACTCGCACTTGCTGAATGGCTGGAAAAGCATCCGAATGTTGAATCGGTCAACTACCCGGGTCTGAAGAGCAGCGCGTACCACGACGTCGCGAAGAAATATCTGCGCAACGGATTTGGTTCCGTACTGAGCTTCACCGTTAAGGGTACTCGTGAACAGGCTACAGCCTTTGTCGACAACCTGAAGTTGTTGAGCAACCTTGCAAATGTGGGTGATGCGAAGAGCCTTATCATTCAACCTTCGGTTACCACGCACCAGCAGTTGACGGATGAAGAGCAGCGTGCGGCAGGCGTACTGCCTAACCAGCTGCGGGTGTCGGTGGGCATTGAACATATCGACGATATCAAAGCCGATTTCGAACAGGCCTTCGCCGCCGTGTTCAGCAAAGAGGCCGTAGCGAATCACGCCGTTCATTAAGAACGGAAGCACAACTTTTTCATATGATAGAGAGAGAAGACAGTACATTTCACTACAAACAGGTTTTTCCCCTGGAAGCCGGCGGATCACTCGACGGCTTCCAGCTTCGCTATTCAACGTTGGGCAAGATTAGTCCTGCGCGTGACAACGTTATTTGGGTTTGTCACGCCTTAACGGGGAGTTCCGATTTCACAGCGTGGTGGAAGGACCTCTTCTCTGAGGGAAGCGCATTTGATCCGCGTCACTACTTCATCATTTGTGCTAACATATTGGGAGGATGTTACGGCTCAACCGGCCCGCTGTCGACCGACCCGGCTACGGGAAAGCCGTACTTCCATACGTTTCCCACGCTTACCAATCGCGATGTGGTAAGAGCATTTGATCTTTTGCGTCAGCACTTGAAAATCGATCAGGTCCACACGCTGATCGGTGGCTCACTGGGTGGACAGCAGGTACTGGAATGGGCGATAGAACGGCCCTCCGTATTTCGTCACATCGTCCCGATCGCATGCAATGCGCAGCACTCCCCGTGGGGCATCGCGTTCAACGAAGCGCAGCGTCTGGCTATAGAGGCTGATCCCACATGGAAGGAGAATGAACGCCGTGCAGGAACAGAAGGGCTCAAGGCGGCGCGTGCCATCGGCATGATCTCATACCGTCAGTACGAAATATTCGCGCAGACGCAAGCGGAAAAAACCTCCGACAAGCTCGACAACTACCGGGCAGCGTCGTATCAGCGGTACCAGGGACAAAAACTCGCAGACCGCTTCAACGCATTTACGTACTGGATACTGACCAAGGTAATGGACAGCCACAACGTAGGCAGAGGACGCGGAAGCGTTGAAGAAGCATTATCGCAAATTACAGCTCGTGCACTTGTCATCGGCATACAGAATGATCTGTTGTTCCCCATAAGTGAACAGCGTTTTCTGGCCCGACATATACCACAGGCTGAAGTGGAAGTCATTCACTCGTCCTACGGTCACGACGGATTCCTGGTGGAGTTCGATCAGCTTAACAACATATTGAAACACTTTTATAGGGAGAAAATCAGCGTGCTATCATGAGAAAAGAAGTTACACTTGGCCTGTTTGGATTTGGTTGCGTTGGGCAGGGACTTTATCACGTCCTCGAAGAATCGGCAGGCGTGAAGGCCAGCATCCGTAAAATTTGCGTGAAGCACAAAAACAAGCCGAGACCCCTGCCCGCAGAACTGTTTACCTACGACAGGGCCGATGTGCTGGAAGACCCTGCAATCGACGTTGTTGTTGAACTGATTGACGATGCGGAAGCCGCCTATGATATTGTAAAAACTGCATTGCAAAACGGAAAGCACGTGGTGACGGCGAACAAGAAGATGCTTGCCGAACACCTCGAGGAAATCTACGACCTCCAACAGAAGCACCAACGCTCCGTGTTGTACGAAGGCGCAGTGTGTGGCAGCATTCCCATTCTGCGTAACCTGGAGGAATACTACGACAACGATCTCATCAAGAGCATTGAAGGAATTTTCAATGGCTCGACCAACTACATCCTCACGAAGGTTTTTGAAGAAGGCAAGACCTATCCTGAAGCGCTCGCCACAGCGCAACAGCTGGGATTTGCCGAGTCTGATCCGCGTCTGGACGTTCAGGGATTCGATGCAAAGTACAAACTCGTGATTGCCATTGCACACACGTACGGATTGTTCATTTCGCCGGACGATGTGATCAACATTGGTATCGACCGCATTTCTGACCTCGATCTTAAATACGCGCGCGAAAATCGCCTGCACATTAAGCTCATTGCACGCGCCCTCAAGATCGGTAACCGTGTATACGGTTTTGTTATACCGCAGTACATTTCAGACAGCAGTCCTTTCGCCGCGATCCGCAATGAATACAACGCTGTATCAGTGGAAGGAGCCTTTGCTGAAAAGCAGCTGTTCGTCGGCAAGGGTGCTGGAAGCTATCCTACCGGCTCAGCCGTGTTGTCAGATATTTCCGCGCTGACGTACGACTACGCCTACGAATACAAACGCCATCACCGCGACCATGGGGTGGAATTCTCCAATGACCTCAGTGTGGGTGTGTGTGTGAGTTTTAAACACGGGGCGCCCGTATCGCTTCACGACTTCGAAAATTTTGAATCGGGCTATGCAGCCGATGGGCGTGAGTACATGATCGGTCAGGCCACTTTGGCGACCCTGCGGAAATGGCAGGAGCATGAGGACATCGGAATCATCCTGAAACCCGATGCCGCCTTCGTCCCTGTGAGCAGGCCGTCGGAATCCGCCAAGGCCGGATCTTATGCCGCCTGAATCCCTGTAAATTAGGTCGAATTACTGGTTGAATCATTGCGGCGATAGTATATTTGGAGCGATTAAAATCGTTCCGGAATGCTGATCATCACATCGATCGTCGCCTTTACCCTCATTATCCTTTTACTGGTATTCATGCTGCTGTACGCGCAGTCCAAGCTCGTACAGTCGGGGCCCGTCAAAATAATCATCAACGGCGATGAGAGCAATCCGGTGGTCGCGCCGGCGGGCAGCTCATTGCTGACCACGCTCGCCATTCAGCAAATCTTCCTTCCTTCGGCTTGTGGGGGCGGGGGTACTTGTGCCACCTGCAAATGCGTAGTGGAATCCGGCGGTGGCGATGTGCTCCCTACGGAGTTGGGCCACCTTAGCCGTCAGGAAAGACTCGGCAATGTGCGCTTGAGCTGCCAGGTCAAGGTAAAGCAGGACATGCGGATTCGCATTCCGGAAGAGATTTTCGGTATCAAGAAGTGGGAATGCGAAGTAGTATCGAATTACAACGTCTCCACATTCATTAAAGAATTTGTCGTAAAACTGCCTCCGGGCGAAACCCTGAAGTTTGAGGCCGGAGGTTATATCCAGATCGACGTGCCCGCGATCGAGGTCGATTACAAGACGATCGACATAACACCGCACCCAGAACTGGGTCACCCGGCGGATGTCTTTAAGTCGGACTGGGACAAATTCAAGCTGTGGGACCTCAAAATGAAGAACGATGAGCCTCTGTTCCGGGCCTATTCGATGGCGAACCACCCGGCCGAGGGGAACATCATCATGCTGAACATCCGGATTGCGACCCCGCCATGGGACCGCGCCAACAACCGCTGGATGGATGTCAACCCGGGTGTCTGCTCGTCCTACATCTTCTCGAGGAAGCCAGGCGACAAGGTCACGATCTCAGGTCCTTATGGCGAATTCCACATCAACCCGACCGACCGGGAAATGATCTACATCGGCGGTGGTGCGGGTATGGCGCCGCTCCGCGCTCATATTTTCCACCTGTTCCAGACGGAAAGGACCACCCGCAAAGTGTCGTACTGGTACGGCGGCCGGTCCCGGAAGGAGTTGTTCTACGTGGACCATTTCCGCAGAATCGAGAAGGAATTCCCGAACTTCAAGTTCTATATCGGGCTCTCCGAACCCCTTCCGGAAGACAACTGGAAGGTCAAGAAGAGCCTGGACGACCCGGAAGGCGACGGCTACATTGGATTCATCCACCAGTGCCTGTACGACAATTACCTGAAGGATCACCCCGCGCCGGAAGACGTCGAATACTACCTCTGCGGCCCGCCCCTCATGAACGCGGCCGTCCTCAAAATGCTCGACGAGCTGGGTATACCCAAGGAGAACATCCGATTCGACGACTTCGGAGGCTAGAACCGGTCAGGCCGGGATCCGGCCGGGTTCCATTTTTCGGGAATTTTGCTATATTGCATTAAGCAAACCCGCAATCCTGAACCTTTGAAACGGTTAGCGTCCATAGTCTTCCTGTTTCTGTTCCTCTTCAATGTTGGCGGATACTACATTGTATTTGTAGGGTTGCAATACCAGGCTTCCGTTAAGTTCTCGGAAAGGCTGGACAACGAAGAAATCACTCCTGAGGAAACATACCTTTTCAAGGTTCCGCTTACCCTGCCCTATCAAATCACGGACAACGGATTTGAGAAGGCCAGCGGTCTTATCGAGTACCGCGGAACGTTCTATCGCCTGATCAAACAACGTTACGCCAACGACACGCTGCACATTGTGTGCGTTCGCGACGAGGCCCGGGAACACATAGCCGACCAGTTCACTCGCTATGCAAAGCTCTCCAACGACGTTCCGGTATCGCATGAAAGTGCAAACCCGCTGGGTAAGGCGCAAAGCCTCTGGCTCAAGATGAGTAAGGACTTTAACAGCAATCAGCTGCTTGAAATATTAAGCCCGGATTTCGGGTATCTCAAACCTTGGTATGCTAGTGCCAACCAGTCTCTGCTGAGCAGAGCAGAGGCAGTACCAACTCCTCCTCCCAAATTCAAGGTGGGTTAATATTGGATTTCTTTCTATTTGATTGCAGCCGCTGCTGACCTCAGCACGCGGTTTTGTGTTCTTTGCTAGTATCAACATTCATGTTCAAACAACCCGCTATGAAAAAATTGTACTATTATTTTCTTTCCATCCTCGCCTGCATCGCCTTCTTCATTACCGATGTATCTGGGCAGGGATGTGTTGCAGTTCGCAATATGGCGTCGCCCTGCGGCGTTACCTTCGACAGCATGAGCACCAGCAAATGGCAACTCAGCGCCAACTTCCGCTACTTCCGTTCTTACAAACACTTCAGGGGAAGTCATGAAGAAAAAGAGCGCGTCGAAAACGGCACTGAAGTGATCAACCACGATCACTCCCTTACTATCGGCGCATCATATCGCGCAACGGATCGCTGGAGCTTCTCACTTATCGTGCCCCTGGTTTATATCGACAGATCTTCACTGTATGAGCACAAGGGCAATGGCAGCGGTGAGCGATATCACACAAGCAGCCGCGGACTTGGCGATATCCGTCTGTCAGCATACTACGCTGCAATTCCTCATACAGAAAAAGGCAACCTTACTCTGGGTTTGGGCTTCAAGCTTCCGACTGGTAATTACAACTACAAGGACTGGTTCCACCGTCCCGAAGGTCTCGAACTCCGCCCTGTTGATCAATCTATTCAACCCGGCGATGGTGGTTTCGGTGTCACCACTGAGATTGAGTTCAGCCACCGCCTCGCACGCAACGTCTATGGATACCTGACGGGCTTTTACCTCATCAATCCCCGGAACACAAATGGAACGCTGCGTAGCGCCAACCTGACCAGCGGCATCCCCCTGTCAAACGAAATGTCAGTAACTGATCAGTTCCTCCTCCGCGCCGGTGGTCGCGTCGTTTTAAGCAGGCTGCAGGTAGGATTGGGAGCACGGTATGAAGGTATCCCTGTTGAAGACTTGATTGGAGAAAGCGACGGCTTTCGTCGTCCGGGATATATCATCTCCCTGGAGCCTTCAGCTTCCTTCAACATCAATCACAAGCACGCTATTGGCATCAACTTCCCTATCGCGTTGTATCGTAACAGAACGCAAAGCGTCATCGACAAGCAACAGACAGCGATTACCGGCGAGTACCGACATGGCGACGCTGCCTTTGCTGACTGGCTGATGTCGATTTCATATGTTAGAAATTTCTGAGATGTTTTCTTAATTACCTTGATTGTCTGAACCTCGATCCAAAAAGGATTACGGGTTCAGACAACTCAAGGTTCAGGCAACCCGCCCCGACACGCAGTCTGGCAAAAAATCCCATCGAGAGATGACTGAGTAAGGTAATCTATTCGTACCCCCTACACCCGGATGCCCAGCAACTTCAACACTTCTACACTTCAACACCTAATATCTGGGCACTCAATTGGATCTCGCAACGACGTAAACACATAAACACATAAACACATTAAACTCTGGCTACACCCTCGGATAACCGACAACTTCAACACATCAACACATCAACACAAAGAAAGAGGGGCTTTCGCCCCCCTTTCAACCTAAAACAAACCACCCTAAAAAAGTATCTTGTAGGTTTTCAAAAAGTATCTAGGTTAAGCCTTCATCATAGGTATTTCCAGGTTAACAGTCGTCCCCTCACCTTCTTGTGAGGTGATATTCAGTGAACCATTGAGTTTTTCTACAGCTTCCTTGGCGATGTAAAGGCCAAGTCCGGATCCATGCCCATCATCGGTGGCACGGTAAAACATCTTGCACACCTTAGGAAGGTGTTCCCTGGCAATCCCACGGCCATTGTCTTCTATGGAAACCTTCACACGATCCTGATCAGCGCGCACATTGACGCGTATCTCGGGATCGCGACCGTTTCGATACCGAATTGAATTGGAAAGTATGTTGCTCAGGATCACCTTCAAGCGCCATCTGTCGCTATAGAAAGGACCGTCCTGATGTACGCTTATGTGTTTCGTTACTTTCTCGTTGACGAAGGCGAGGTTCAGTTGATCGAACGTTTCGGCAATGAGCGGCTCGAAGTAAACCTCTTCGCGGTTGATCTCGAGACGAGAGTTTCGCGACTGATCGATAATTTCCTTAATGAAGTGATCCTGCTGCTGCGCGCTGCGGTAGATCATGTCGATATACATCTCGCGCATTTTCGGATCCTTATCCTTTTTCACGAGGTTGATCAGTCCCAGGACCGATGCAATGGGTGCGCGAAGGTCGTGTGAAACACTATAAACGAAGTTGTCCAATTCGGCGTTTCTCTTGCTCAGCTCCTCGTTGGTCTTGCGCAGTTTATCTTCGGCCAGCCGGCGGGTCCGAATTTCTTCATTCAGCTCCTTGGTGCGGTCGAGCACCATGGTTTCGAGGTTGCTGTTAAAACTTTGCAACTCACGTTGTACTGTAAGCCTTTCACGGACAGTGGCCGAAAGAATGATGGTCGATATACTTGTGACTCCGATAAAGATCTGGAGGAGAAGCATCGAGTTTGATGACTCAGACAGTACAAACGGCCCCTCCCGGTTGATCGTAAGATAGATTGCAAAAAGCGATGCGAGGAGAACGCCTGTTATAGCTACAATCAGGTCGAACCGGAAGGCGAGCCAAAGGAGGAAAGGCAGAATAAGGAAAGGAAGTGCCCTTCCGATGGTTTCAGCCATGTACTCGACCTGCAGCAGCATGTAGAGTCCTGCTACCCCTGCCAGGAACACTGCTATTTCGATTCCCTTTTCAAGATTGAATGTGATTCGGCGGCCACGGACGAGGGCCAGCACGAAAGGCGTAAAGAGGAGAATGCCCACTACGTTACCGACCCACCAGGAGAGCGCCGAGTGAAGTAGCTTTTCCTCTGGTAGCAACCCAAACAACATGAGGCCGGAAGCGCCGATGCTCGCACCCGCCACGGCCATTACGAGCGTCACAAAGAGAAAGCGAAATGCATTCCGCGCATTGCGGAACGGATAGTCATCACGGATCCAGTGACGGATCAGAAAATTACCAATAAGGGCCTCTAACGTATGGCCTACGGCGATACAACTGCTCACGGCGATCACCGTCTGTGCCGGTACATCGGGCGTGTTCCAGTATGCCATGATGTTGGCGATAAGCGCGCCGATCGTTATACCCGGCCACGTGAGCCGTCCCATTAATATGATGAGAGCAAACGCGATCCCCGAGGGAGGCCAGGCAGGAAGCGCGGTCGTGTCCTGGAATGATAAGAAGTAGCCAAGCCGCGCCGCTATGTAGTACAGAACGGCAAACAGTATGATCTTAAGATCCAGATCATACTTAAGTGTAAGTTTGGTTTGGACTAGTAATTGGCTCACAATCAGACCAATATTATAAATTTTGGCGGCTTTGGCCGGGAATGGAGGCGAGTTCGGACTTTTTGCAGGTCAGGCAGTCAATTTTTAGGGATGAATTGTCATACCATGCCCGGGGAAGTTGGGTGAAAATTCTATATTCAAGCCCGTGTATACCCCTGGCTATGGACCTTACGATCTTTTTTTCTCCCGTTGACGAGTCGGTGTACGAAGGGATCGATTCGGCCTCGTCATTCTACAAGAGCATCAATGTTTTTGGCGACAAGATGCCCGATTACAGGGGCGCCCGGATAGCGCTGTTCGGGATTGGCGACAGCCGGGGATCGGAAACCGGTACCAACTCGACGGCTGGTCCCGATGAGATTCGCCGGAAGTTGTACCGCCTGAAGCGCGGGAAGGGAGGGGCGCGCATCGTCGACCTGGGGAACCTGAATCCCGGCGTAGATGCCGACGAATCTTGTGTCCGGGTAAGTGAAGTATGCCGCATACTGTTGGAGAACAACGTCCTCCCGATCATCATTGGCGGCAGCCAGGATCTGGATTACGGCCAGTATACGGCATACGAGAGCATGGAAAAGCTCGTGAGCTTCCTCAACGTCGATGCTTATCTCGACCTGGAGGAAGGTTCGGAGGCTTTGCCCAATCGCAAGCACATCCACCGCATCCTACTACACGAACCGAACTATCTTTTCAGCTATACTCACCTTGCCTACCAGAGCTACCTGATCGACCCAAACTCGGTGGCGGTTTTGGAGAAGCTTTACTTTGAAGCCTTCCGCGTTGGGCAAATGCGATCCAACATGGTTGAGATCGAACCTACCGTCAGAGGGGCGGATCTGGTTTCCTTTGATATCACAGCTATTCGTTCCGCTGACGCGCCGGGCAACAGCAGGGCGCTTCCTTTCGGACTATCAGGCGAAGACGCATGTCAGATCTGCTGGTACGCCGGCTTGAATGAAAAGCTAAGCTCGATTGGGTTCTATGAATACAGCCCGGACTGCGACGACGATCAGCGAAAGACTGCCTTTGTGGTGGCTACGATGATATGGTATTTCATTGAGGGATTCAACCATCGTAAGAATGATATAAGCTTCCGGAGCATGGACTTCCTCAAGTACGTCGTCACCCTTCCCGGAGACACGGAGACACTCGCCTTTTACAAGAGCAAGCTTAGCGACAAGTGGTGGATGGAAGTGCCATACCCTAATGGTGTGGAACGGTATTCCAGGAATAGTCTTGTGCCCTGCAGTTATAACGACTATCAGACGGCAATTAAGGGCGAGTTGCCGGAACGGTATATCAACACCCTCGCGAAGCTTAGTTAGTTTCGTGTACGTAATATATAATATCCGTAATTCGCAATATTCGTCGTAACACTGTGTAGCGACGTTGCCTGCAACGTCTCTGTTACAACGAGTATCACATGGGGTAACCCACTGATCACCGATTACCCTTCACAGAACATTATTGAGCTGCTCCTTAATCTTCTCCAGCTCCTCTTTCATCACCACGACGTGCTTCTGAATGGCCGCATCGTTCGCCTTGGATCCGATCGTATTGATTTCGCGTCCGATTTCCTGTGAAATGAAGGCCAACTTCTTGCCACTCGACTGCGGGGCATCCAGCGTTTCGATGAAGTAATCGAGGTGTGTTTTCAGTCGTACCTTTTCTTCGTTGATGTCCAGCTTCTCGATATAGTACAGGATTTCCTGTTCGAGTCGGTTCGCATCAAATCCGTTGTCGACAAGAAATGAAGATGCGTTGGTTTTGAGCCGTTCTCGAATTCGCGCCACCCGCTCGGGGTCGAGTGCTTCGATTTGTTTGAGATTCTCGCGAATCTTAGCACAACAACCCGCAAGCATGTCGTGCAGCGATTTACCTTCCTGGACGCGGAACGAATCGCACTTCGCGATCACTTCGAGGAATGACTTACGAACCCACTCCCACTCTTCTTCCGATACTTCGTCTTTCAATCGTGCCTGGATGACATCAGGTGATGCAAGCGCCAGGCTAAAAATGGTGTCCATGGCTGAGACACCTACTTCATCGGCGAGGTATTTTAATTCACGAAAGTAGCTCTTGAACAACGCACTGTTGTACGATTGCCGAATCTCTTCGTCCCCTGTTCTGACATACTCGAGCGTAACTGAAACCTTTCCCCGCTCGAGTTTTTCGCTCACGATATTGCGCAGTTCAAGTTCTCGATCCGCAAAGGCTTTCGGTACCCGCAATGTGAGATCAAAAAACTTCGAATTCAGACTCTTGACCTCGATGCTAAGCTGTGCAATGCCGTTGTCGTATACCGCCTGGCCGAAGCCAGTCATGGACTTAATCATATGTGTCGGCGATTGGAGTTTTCCCGGGAAGGCAAGTTAAGGAATTTGCGGTACGCATGATCACGCGTCCCTGAACAATCTAGAAATCAAAGCCGATAGTCGCCATCAAGCGAGGTTCGCCGGTTTCGTAGTTTTCCACGGGCCAGGCGAGGTCGAACTTGAGATAGTAGCCGAGCATGACGGAGCGGAATCCGACGCCGTAGCTGTACAGCCAGGGGTTAAGGAAGTTCTTCAGCTGCGCCACAAACGGTCCCTGCCTGATCACCTTGTAGCTCACACTGTTTTGTGAATCGAATGGCGCTTCACCGGACCAGCATGTACCCATATCGTAGAACGCTGTGAGCTGCATGTTTCGGAAGAAGTTCGAGGATATTGGTCCGCCAGCAAGCGTGCGAGCGATCGGGATGCGCAGTTCCGCATTGAACATCATCACGCTATTGCCAAACAGCGTTGCATAGTCGAAGCCGCGCAGACCTGTGGCGTATTCCATAAACAGGATGTCCTGATTCTCACGATAGACACCCAGCGGGTTCGGTTCACCTTCGCTTGTTGTGCCTTCTTCTCTGCTCTCATTAAAGAACCAGTTATCCATCCCGCCCATCAGGTAAAGCTTCGGAGACCGGCCAAAGAAGGTTCCACCAAATCCGCGTACAGCAAAGACTATTTCCTTGTAGATTTTCTGATAGTGTCGTATGTCAATGTATGCCTGGCTGAAGCTGAGGTCTTCGTTGTTCAATCCCTGATGATGGATGAACGCGATCTTTCCGCGTGTGCCCTCGATGATGTTCATCCCACTTGCGATGGAGTTGTCATACACGAGTTCCGCGCGAAGACCTCCGTAGTAGTTGTTGTTCGGTTTTTCGCGAAGGTTGGATTGAGGCAGGTTATCCGACCCGAGGTTGACTGAGCGCGCAATCTCGACAATAGGCTTGAGCGACACGCGTGCTCTGTCGCTAATCGGCATCGATGCGCCAAACTCCAGCTTATGCAGACTGTAGTTGTAAATGCTTCCCTCGCTGCTTTTCGGCCGACGCATAACAGCTTTCCGATCAAGACGGGCACTGAAATCGATGAATGCAGGTAAGTACTGGAATTCTGCATACGCATCACTATTCCGCAGGTCGATGGTCGTCATGATGCCGCCGAAGAACCGATAGTTCTCCATCATGTCGTTCATCTGCGTTTCTATCTGGATGCCTAATCCTCTAAGCGGGTCGATGACAATGGATGTGATCAGGTTGTCGGCGCTGAATTTCGATTCGTACGGGAACGGTCCGGTAATGCGACTCCTCTCCCGCGCTTTCGCGAACCGGGTAAGGAAAGTCTGACCCGGCTGAGTTTCCCGTACAGGCTCTTCTTCAAATTGATAGTCGTCCGTATTAACGATTCCCTCCTGAGCGGGAGGAGTCTTTTCTTCACCCACGACAATCGTATCCGCGGGCACGCCGGTAACGGCCAGACTGTCGGGAGTAGCCGCAACGGAGTCCATCGCAACATCAGGTGCGGGCACGGTATCCGCAGGCGCAGTAGTGATCGTGCTGTCGGCAGGAACTTCGAACGACTGCGTCACACTGTCCTGCCTTACTTCCGGAACTTCCGGTTGAGGTGCAGGCTCTGACTGTGTTGTATCACCAGAGGAGTCGCGAAGTCGCTGATTGAGCAAGTCTTTTATGCTCATACCCCGGTTTTCCTGCGTCTGCCTTCTCCGTTCCTGGATGTTGCGCGCCTGTTGAAGTTCAGTTCGCCGCGTAGCAGGCGTGAACACCTGGCGATTGATATCGAAGGAGGTTGTGTAGAAAATATTCTCCTTCAGGTCGCTGGTGGCGATCACTGCGAGGCTTGACGTCTGGAAGTTGAGGTCGTAGTCTTTGATGCTGCTTGAGAAGTTTGTCAGCTGCGAATAGATCGATGTCTTTCTGTTATACCGGAAAAGGTTGATGATGCCGCGCTGGTCGCTCAGGTAGACAATGTTGTCGGAGTCCATCGCCAGCGGCGCGAAGTCTTTGCTTATTGTGTTGGTAATGCGCGAGAGTACTGTGGTAGTCGTGTCCAGGTCGAAGACAAACAAGTTGAAATTATCGGTGAGCTCGCCAATTGGAGCCTTCTTTGCATTGATCAGCGTGTCGGTTGTCCGGTTGGAGCTGAACACGATGGAGTTGGTACCAGGAACAAAGCTCGGGTCAAGGTCGTCGTAAATGTCGTTGGTCAATCTCCTCACCCTGTCGCGCCTTGAGCTTACGAGGAAAAGATCGTTCTGGCCTTCAAAGTCGGCGCTCAGCACCACCAGACGGCCGTTGCCCGAAAAATCGAAGCTGCGCACATTGCTGAAGCGGTCCATTTCACGGGGTATCTTCGACTTCGTGCTCAGGTCGTACAACCAGAAAACATACTGCCCTTGCTTTAGGCCAATCACACCAAGCGTATGATCATCTGCCCAGCTGATGAGCGGCTGCTGATAGTCCACCCGTTGATTGACAACCTTTGATCCTCCTGACAGGATAACCTTTTCCTTGTTCGTACCAATTTCCAGAACCTTGACGATAAAGCGTCCGCGGTCGTTCTCGGCATAGGCCAGATAGCGACCATCAGGACTCAGCTTCACGGTTGTGAACCGGGTAGTCTTGTTATGCCGGGGCGTCAGCTTTGTCGTTGTGTTGAGCGATACGTACGACTTGTCGACCGTTGCGCCCATTGATCCGTAAAAATTCTCCCAATCGGCCATCAGCTGCTTGAAGGAGATGCCCAGTGTGAGGTTGATACTCTTTTCTTCGTTGCGGGTTAGCCGAGTGTAGTTGAGTATGTTCTGTATGTAACTCTTGCCGTACTTTTCGGCGATGAAATTCCACATCGACTGTCCGGCAAGCGCAGCCTCAGTGCCCGTGAGTTTGCCTAGTTTACGCGAACGTCTTGTTTGAAGGAACTGGCGAATGAAATCGTCCATTTCCGTCGTCCACCCTTTTGCTACGTAGTACGATGCTCCATCAACAAACCATTCGGGCAGGTTCAGGAGAAGGGAACTCTGGAAGATGTCCTTGAGTGTTCCTCCAAACATCATCTCGTTGACCAGCAGGTCGCTGATCCTATAAAGAAGTTCCTCTTTGAAATCCTGTATGTTGCCGAGGTGCGCGACTTCCACATATGGCTTGATGAACTCAGTTTCTCCCCCGATCGTGAAGACCGTGCGGTTGAGTCCCACGTTGCTCTGCCGAAGGTCTGTCAGTGAGTTGTAAACAAATACCTTGGTCTTGAAATAGGGAGGATAGCCAATGATGTCGGTAATGCGATCGAATTCGCCTTCCAGGAATTCAAGCGCTTCCGTCGCGACTTCGCGCCGGTTGTCGTAATAGTAGACATCAAAGTTCTCGCCGCTGAGGTATTGCCAGTTGAACTGGCGGTATTGAATGCGGTTCTTTCCGAACGCCTCGCTGGCCTTTTGTGCGAGCCCCTCCAACGCTACCCCGGATAAAAGCAAAATCGCGGCTAATGTTACGCTCCTATACTTCATGCTACTTCAGCGAGAATTCCAATATAATGATTTATACCGACTAATATCCACCGCCTCCGGAAGATGCTTTTCTTTTTGAAGCCATGCCACAATTTCCGCAGAAAAGTATGGCGCGAGGGAGATCCCTTTGGTCCCCATACCATTGAAAATCAGTAGATTACTGTGTTCCGGATGGGCTCCGATCAGCGGCCTCCGATCGGGCGTGGATGGTCGGATCCCGGCCCTGTGGTCCACTACTTTGTAGGGCACCGGCGTGAGTGCCCGCAGCTTTTCCTCGAGGAGTTTTCTGCCCTCGTTCGTAGGAGCAGGAGATTCGAATTCACGCTCGTACGTAGCGCCAACATACCAGGTATCAGAAGTGCCAGGGACCATATACACGCCCCTATTAACGATCACATCCTGCAAAAATTTCCCTCGCACGACCAGCATTTCTCCCTTCAGCGGCTTCACCGGCACCCAATCGAACCAGGGATTTCCAAATACGCCGACACCTTCGCAGAACACGGCAACATCGGCCTCATAGCGTCCAAACCTCACGCCCTGCGACCCTACGCGCAGGTCGCCATGCTCTACGCTTGCAGTCAGGTAGGATCCCTGCTTTTCAAGCCAGGCACGCACTGCGCTTGTATACTGCTTTGTGTCAACATATCCGCAGTGATCCAGAAGATATCCACCGAGCGGGTCGTTCAGAACACCGGAATATTGTGGTGTGGTAAAAACCTTTTTGACATAGTTCTTGACAGGTCCGTCGGTGCTTCTCCCCATCCATTCGTTTTGCTCACGGACTTCTGCGAAGGGAACATAGATCGGCATCGGGTAGTAGAAATGCACTCCGGTGAGTTGTTCCACCTCGCGGTAGTACTGATGGAGGAACGGAAACAGTTCGTCCACCATCCATGTCTTTGCAAACATTTTGCCTGTCACGGGATTGAAAAGACCTGCAGCGATTTGGGATGGTGATGCGGCGTCGGAGCGATTGATGACCAGAATGCGCCAGCCTCGGGCAAGCATTTGCATGGCCAGCGCGGAACCTGCGAGTCCCTGGCCAATGATGAGGCAATCCAGCTTTCCTGCGTGTGGCATGGGCAATCCCAAAAATGGCCATAAATGGGGAGTCTCACACAAAATCGGTGTATTTTTGAAATCAAATTCACCGATGCATGCCCGAGATCGTGTCGTTTGTGTTCAACCCTTTTCAGGAAAACACCTACCTGGTGTATGACGAAACAGGCGAGTGCGTTGTAATTGATCCTGGCTGTTACGAAAAATATGAAGAGGAAGAGTTGGTCCGTCGTATAGACGACGCCGGCCTGCACGTCGTCATGCTGCTGAATACGCACTGCCATGTTGATCACGTGCTGGGCAACGCTTTTATCAAAGATCGCTTCAACGTTTCACTTTACATCCACCCCATCGAAGAGCCTTACCTTCGCGCTGTTTCTTCATATGCGCCGAACTACGGCTTCTTTCGCTACCGTGAAGCAACACCGGATGCATTTCTCAACGAAGGTCAATCCGTTAAGTTTGGCAACACTGAACTAAAGGTGCTTTTCACGCCTGGTCATTCGCCAGGTCATGTCGTGTTCTATCACGAAGAAAGCCTTTCTCTGATAGGTGGAGATGTGTTGTTCTACAACAGCATTGGTCGGACGGACCTTCCGGGTGGAAACACAAACGATCTGATAGAAAGCATTCACAATAAGTTATTCACACTTCCCGATGAAGTAACGGTCTACCCGGGACACGGACCGACGACCACCATCGGATTTGAAAAGCGCACGAATCCATTTTGCGCTATCACGGTAAAGTGAACGCTATGACTCGCCACTTGCCCAACTTCCTTACGTGCTGCAATCTACTTACCGGCTCTATTGGCATCGTATACCTCTTACAAAATCCGAACGGTACTATGCCCGCTGCGTGGTTTGTATGGATAGCCCTTGCGTTTGATTTTCTTGACGGATTCTCAGCGCGCACGTTCAAGGTATCATCACCGATAGGCAAAGAACTCGACTCTCTCGCTGACGTAATCAGCTTTGGCCTTCTTCCATCGGTGCTCGTTTACACCGTGCTAAGAGGACAAACGGACATCGCATACCTTCCATGGATTGCGTTCGTCATCGTGGTGTTCTCAGCTTTGCGACTTGCGAAGTTCAATATCGATGAGACGCAAACACATTCCTTTCGTGGCTTGCCAACGCCTGCAAATGCCTTGTTTATCACGGGTCTTCCGTTCCTGGAAGGAGGACCGGGGTCCTTCATGCTGAATCCTTACGTGCTGGTAGTAGTCTCCATCATATTTTCGCTGCTGCTCGTGTCCCGCGTGGAGTTGTTTGCGCTGAAATTCAGGGATTTGACCTGGCGGCATAACCAGATTCAGTTTGTTTTTCTGATGGTATCTGTAGTGCTCGTGGCCATCTTCAGATTTGCAGCTGTTCCGCTCATTATACTTTCGTACATCATTTTGTCGTTGAGTAAATCGGTCGTGCCCGGCCCCAAGAGTTGACTGAGGTGTCCCGTTTGGCCCCATATAAATACCTAATACCTGCCTTTTTGCTTGCGATTTCGTGGGGAGGAACTGTATTGGCACAGTCGTCTGTCCTGCAAAGCGGAGAATGGCTGAAATTTGCCGTCGAAAAGAACGGGGTCTACCGAATCACGTACGACATGCTTCGGAGGGCGGGGGTTAATCCCTCTTCCCTCGATCCCAAAACCATCCAGATCTTTGGCAATCGCGGAGGGATGCTCCCCCAGCCCAACAGCGCATCGCGCCCCAACGGTCTTACTGAACTTGCGATCCACGTAGTCGGAGAAGATGACGGCATCTTCAACAATTCAGATTATATCCTCTTCTATGCCGAAGGACCGGACGCCTACTCTTTCGATATCGAACGCAACACATTCGCGTACGAACACAATTTGTACGCCACGCAAAATTTCTACTTCCTTACCTTCGGAAAGAATACCGGTTTAAGAATCACACAACGTCCGTCCAATGATCCAACCGGACACCCGGTCATCAATTCTTTCAACGACTTTATTTATCACGAGCGCGATGAACACAATATTCTTAAGTCGGGACGGGAATGGTTCGGTGAACGGCTGGATGTTAGCGCAACACTTCGTTTGTCGTGGGAACTCTCCGGCGTCCTTGCGAACAGTGATATCACGATCGTGAGCGACGTAATGGCGCAATCCACGGCGGGTTCGTCCTTTCACCTCTACGTCAACAACGTACCAATCGGTGAGCAGTATGTGCTTCCCATTACGGGGGCGACTTATGCGTCGAAGGGCGAAGTTCGACGTGATACATTTGTCGTGAGCGCGAGTCCAATCGTGACGGCTAATCCTTCCGCGCTGGAAGTGCGCTACGACTATCAGAAGACCGGGACAGGCACAGGTTATCTGAACTTTATCCTGTTGTCGTTCGAACGAAACCTGGCACTGTATGGGGATCAGACGCTCTTTCGCAGCAACGCAAGTCTTGACCATGAATATTCGACGTTCACGATCAGCTCGGCGACTGCACTTTCGGGAATATGGGATATCTCAGATCCATATTCTCCCGTAAGTCAGGGTTACTCTCTTAACGGCGATCAGGCTTCCTTTACCACGGCTACTAATTCCCTAAAAGAATTCATCGCGTTCTCGAACAAAATTCCGGAACCGATTTTCCGCGGCAGTGTTCCCAATCAGGACCTGAGAGGCATGTCCACGCCAAAGTTGCTTATTGTCACGCACGAAGACTTTGTTCCTGCAGCGGAACAACTGGCCGCGCATCGCAGTGCGCACAGCGGGTGGTCAGCTGCGGTGGTAACGACAACGCAAATCTACAACGAGTTTTCTTCAGGTCGACAGGACCTAACCGCCATCCGCGACTTTGCAAAGCATCTTTATGACAAAAATCCCGGCACGCTGAAAGCGCTTCTGCTCCTGGGAAAGGGTTCCTATGATTACAAGGACAGGGTTCAGTCCAATACCAACTTTGTACCTACCTACGAATCCCGCAACTCTCTGCACCCGCTTAATACATACTCTTCCGATGATTACTTCGGATTTCTTGACGACGATGAAGGAATATGGCAGGAAGATGCAGGTGGCGGTTCCCACTCAATGGACATTGGTGTAGGTCGGCTTCCGGTGAGGACTCTTACTGAAGCCCAAGCTGTGGTTGCCAAGATCATTGAGTACGAAACGAACGCCTCACACTTTGGACAGTGGCGCAGCAGGATTGCTTTCATCGCGGACGATGGCGACGCCAACATTCACCAGGACCAGGCCGACCAGATGGCTGAAGACATTTCGAATAACCATCCTGAAGTCGACTCACGCAAAGTATACCTTGATGCTTTCCGCCAGATACAACTGCCTGCCGGAGAATCGTCTCCTGATGCTGAACGAGCGATCGTCGACATCCTTGAGCGCGGTGCGCTCATCGTGAACTACACCGGACATGGCAACGAGCGGCTATGGGCGCACGAAAGAATTTTTGATGACTTCGTTATCGAAAGGCTGAAGAACAAGACATATCCCCTCTTCGTTACGGCGACGTGTGAGTTCGGACGACAGGATGACCCTTCACAGCAATCCAGTGCCGAGCTGTGCGTGCTGCGGCCAGGCAGCGGTGCTATCGCGATGGTGTCGACGGCAAGACCTGTTGAGTCGAACAACAACTTTTCTCTCAACAAAGCATTTTACAGTGCTTTGTTTGAAATTCAGTCGGAGGGTGTGGTCACGCTTGGCGAGTTGTTTCGCAGGACGAAGAACGCCAGCCAGAGCGGCGTAGCGAACCGGAACTTTTCCCTTCTTGGGGACCCGTCGCTTCAGCTCGCCTTCCCAAGATACAAGATCAAGGTCACTGCCATCGAGGCTGGAAATACAACGGATACGCTACGCGCCTTGTCAAGGGTTACCGTCCGTGGTGAAGTTGTCGGCGACGATGAGGCTCGGCTAACTGCATTTAACGGAATCCTGGAGGCACGCGTATACGACAAGCGAAGCGAGTTTACAACGTTCGGCAACGAGAATTTGCCTTACACCTTTGAACAATGGGCCAACATCCTTCATCAGGGATCAGCTCGTATAACGGACGGCACTTTTGAATTTTCATTTGTCGTCACGCGGAACATCGCGTATACTCTGGGAAATGGCAAGATGTCGCTTTACGCGTACGACAAAGACAACAAGTGGGATGCCGCAGGTGCAGCGAGTGACTTTGTTGTTGGCGAGAGCGAACCCGACCCTCCATCTGATAACCTTGCTCCGACGATAGCCTTGTACATTGGTGACACGACGTTCCGCAACGGTGGCTTAGTGTCTCCTGACACGCGTCTCCTCGTGCGCCTGTCAGATGCCAACGGCATAAACCTTTCTGCGTACGGCATTGGAAACAGTCTCGTAGCGGTACTGGATGATTCAGCTGTCTATCACCTGGAGGAGTATTACTACGCGGATGTTGACGACTTCACGTCAGGCTGGGTTGATTTTCCATTGCGGCGTCTTTCTCCGGGTCGACATACCATTTCAGTAATGGCGTGGGACACGTATAACAATCCTGCGCGTGCGACAATCGACTTTATCGTGTCTGATGGCGATGCGATTGTCATCGAACAATTCATCAATTATCCAAACCCGTTTTCTACAACAACGACCTTATCGTTTACACATAATCGATCGGGTGATCACCTTTTCACCGCATTGGCTATTTATGACGTGACCGGCAAGCTGCTCACCACGCAAGAAATGTCCATCCCTGACAGTCCATACGAAGTGCAATTGCTTGAACTTGACACCCGTGAAGGTATCTGGAAAAATATCCAGGGCGGATTATACGTAGCACGCCTCGTTGTTCGTTCGGCAACCAATGGTTCTAAAAATGAGCGCGTTACGAAGCTAATTATTGCGAATTAACTATCTTTGAACCCTGAATGCGAACCCTGATGAAATTAAGCATTGCTCCGTTACTTTGGCTTCTTTTGATAGTAACGCCCAGCGTGAATGCCCAAGGGAATCCACCTCCCGACGGGGACCCTATCACCGACCCCGGCCAGCTGTTGGGTCAAACCAAAGCCATAACGACGGCAGTGCCATTTTTGCTGATTTCACCGGATGCGCGCCACGCTGCACTGGGTGAAACCGGCGTTGCTTCTTCACCTGATGCGAATTCGGCTTACTGGAACCCTGCAAAACTCGTATTCATCCCGACTGATTTCGGAGGATCACTCTCGTACACTCCCTGGCTTGGAAAGATTATCAACGACATGTCGATATCTTATCTTACGGGGTTTTATAAAATCACTCAGGAACAAGCCGTTTCTCTCGGTCTGAAGTACTTCGACCTCGGTGATATTTTCTTCACGGACGACGGTCGCGACGGCTGGAACTACAATCCCCGCGAATTCGCTATCGAATTAACCTATTCGCGTAAACTAACGGAGCAGTTATCTGTTGGCCTTACTGGAAAATACGTTCACTCGAACCTGACAGGAGCATATAGTTCTCAAGGCCTCGATGCGAGACCAGGCAAGAGCGTTGCTGCTGATATTGGCATCTACTACACAGCAGAAATACAAAACTCAAGAGGATCTATTCTTTCCCTTGGCGCGAACATCTCCAACATAGGAGCAAAGATCACCTACTCGGACAACAGCAATAAAGATTTCCTTCCGACGGATCTGCGGCTGGGTGGAGCTTTTACCACAGCTCTTGATGGATTCAACTCGCTCACATTCCTGGTTGACTTTAACAAGCTGCTTGTACCTACCATCGACAAGAACCAGACGCTGCTTCGCGGGATGTTCAGTTCGTTTACAGACGCACCCGGTGGCTTCTCTGAGGAGATTCATGAAATCACGTTGTCGACAGGTATCGAATACTGGTACGAACATGCCTTTGCAGCACGCATTGGATATTTCCTCGAGGCGGAAGACAAAGGCAACAGAAAATACCTTACCCTCGGAGCAGGCTTTCGACGGAAGTCATTCGGATTTGATGTAGCGTACCTTGTACCCACGAACAAGCGCGAACATCCGCTTGCCGAAACACTTCGTTTTACAATCCTCTTCGAACTCTCGAAGAGCACCTCACAGCAGCAGTCTGTCACTGATTGACCATGCTGGATAGACGTACACCGCCGGCGTTTACGAGTAACCTGAATTTCGGGCTGATCCAGCCGAAAGTTGCCGCATTACGCGACGGCACTCCGGTGTATTTTGTCAAGGGTGGAGAGCAAAACGTTCTGAAGGTCGAGCTTGTACTGCCTGCAGGGCGATGGAATGAAAGCATGCCGGGCGTTGCGCACTTTGCCGCGAAGCTACTCTCCAGAGGCACGCGATCGAAAGACAGCTTTGCTATTGCCTCCGGCTTTGATCGGTTAGGAGCACACTTTGACGTGATGGCAGGTCCGGATTTCGCGACCGTGTCGTTGTATTCCATCACACGTAACCTGGCGCCGGCGCTGGATCTCGCGCTTGAGGTGCTTACTGAACCTACCTTTCCGGAGGACGAACTTGCTCAGCTGAAGGCCACGTACCTCCAGAACCTGAGGATCAGCATGGAGAAGACGTCGTATCTCGCGTCACAGCTATTCCGAAAGACACTGTTCGGAGAGCATCATCCATATGGCCGCGAAACGCGACCCGACAACGTGCATGCGCTTCGACGCATGGACCTGGCTGCATTTCATAAGACGTGGTTTAGTCCGCTTCTTGTCCTGGTCTCCGGCAAAGTTGAAGATCAACATCAGCAATACATTCTCGATACGCTGTCCCAACTTCCGACCGTAAAGCAGCCTGAAAAATCCCATGTCCCGGAGCCCATTGGCGACCGGAGGGGGCACGTGGAAAAGGAGGGCAGCCTGCAGACATCCCTTCGTATCGGAAGAAGGGCGATACCGCGCTCTCATCCCGACTATCCCGCGTTCGTGCTTCTCAATCATGTACTCGGTGGATATTTCGGATCCCGTCTCATGAAGAACATTCGCGAGGAAAAGGGCCTCACCTACGGCATTCACTCGTCGATCCACATCATGAAACGTGACACCTATCTCCTCATCGGGGCCGACGTGAACAAAGAGAATACTGACATTGCCCTTGAGGAGGTTCGCAAAGAACTTGAACGTGTGTCCAACGAGCCGATCCCTGCGGACGAGCTCGAAGTTGCACGCCGCCATTTCATTGGAGGACTTCAAAGCGATCTCTCAACACCTTTCGCGCACGCAGACAAGATTCGCACCATGGTGTTGTATGAGCTTCCTATGGATCACTACGCAAACCTGATTAAGGAGATCGACCGGATGAGCGCGTCGGATCTACTGGAGCGTGCCGGTACTTTCTTCCAGAAGGACACCTATATCGAAGTCTCGGCAGGTTAGTCGGTTGTGTGCCGGCTGACGCGCAGACCTACGGCCAAAATACCTTCCAAGGTGTCTGTACGCATTTTGTGCGTGTACTTCAACGAATAGCGACCCGGCTTTTCAAAACGATAGTTTTCCAGGATCAGAAATTGGTGATCGAAGATATCACCCAATACGGTGCTGCCAAAAGGCTTTCCGGATTTTTGATCAAAGAGGAAGTGCGACAAGAGCTTTTTCTCCAGCACGTTGTCTAGTGAATCCGTCAGCACATACTCATAGTACAGGTTGGCATTCGGGTAATCCGACTCATTTCGCACACTCGTAAACAAGTCATATCCCGTTGACGTGTCTGTCACTTCAAATTCAAACACGGGTTCCTCCGAAGAAAGCCAGTGTCTGTCTTCGAAGTCGTGGTTCTGATCGTAAATCCGCGTAGAGTCGCATGACCAGAGACTGCAGACAAGGATGAAAAGAAGAACATCAATTTTTTTTCTCATCCACGTTCGTTGGGTTTCCTGCCGCGTCCATCCTTCCTGCCCTTCTTCTTTTTCTTGCGGCGCGATTTATTACTAAACTTTTTATCCATGCGTTCGAGATCGCTGTTCAGCGAAGCGACCGGTTCTTTCACTGCGGCAACGTTCTCTTCCAGGCTGGCGGGCTTCTTTCCTTCCTGGTTCATGCGCAGAATTTCGTTGACGCGTTCAACATTAAGCGGATACCAAGTGTTCTCTTCGCTGTATCCGAACCACATGATCTTCCTGAAGATGTCCGTCTTTTGCAGCGACGCCGCGCCTTTCTCGGTGAGGAGCGGACCTTCGACCTTTGGTATATCTTCCAGCGCCTCGAGATACGTCTCGAGTTCATAGTTCAGGCAGCACTTGAGTCGCCCGCACTGACCTGAAAGCTTGCTTGGGTTTAGCGAAAGGTTTTGATAGCGCGCTGCGCTCGTTGTAACATTCCTGAATTCCGCCAGCCATGTAGAGCAGCAAAGCTCACGGCCGCAGACGCCGATGCCACCTAACCTTCCCGCTTCTTGTCGCAGGCTGATTTGTCGCATTTCAACGCGGATGCGGAATTCAGCGGCAAGCACTTTGATGAGTTCGCGGAAATCGACGCGGTCATCCGCTGAATAATAAAAGGTGGCCTTTGTGTTGTCGGCCTGGTACTCCACATCAGAAAGCTTCATCGAAAGCTTCATGTTGCGAATGATCTCACGCGTTCTGTACAGCGTGGGCATCTCGCGCTTCTTGACCTCTTCAAATTTCTCCAGGTCCTTCTGATGCGCAATCCGATATATCTTTTTGATCTGGTCGTCGGGCGAAACCTTCTTTTTCTGCATCTGGAGCCGCACCAGTTCGCCTTGCAACGACACGTAGCCGATGTGGTGACCGTTGGGCACTTCTACCACCACCGGATCTCCCGTAACGAGCGTAAGTCGGTCTTTATTTCTGAAGAAGTCCTTGCGTCCGTTCTTGAAACGTACTTCAACAATATCGAAGCGATCCTCCGAAGGCATATCCATATTGGACAGCCAATCGAAGACATTCATCTTATTACAACCGCCTGTGAGGCATGCACCGTTGTTACGGCACCCTGCCACCTTTACACCTTTACCTGAACCGCACGTACACGCCATAACCAAAAGTCTAGGCCAGTTTCAATAAATCCTTCCCAATGTCACGCCTGAAATATACTCCCTCCCAATTGATTCGTGCGGCCGCGTTATAAGCTTTCTTCAATGCACCATCAAGTGAGCCATCGCGGCCCGTTACGGCAAGCACCCTGCCGCCGTTGGTGACCACGTCCGAATTGCGCAGGGCAGAACCAGCGTGAAATATGAGGGCGTCATGTTCCTGATCGAGTCCGCTGATACGATTGCCCTTCTTGTATTCATTCGGATATCCGCCAGCTACCATGACAACAGTAGCGGCGTGCTCATCATTCACTTTCAGTGCAGCGTCAGGAAGCTGCCCTTTTGCCGCTGCGAGAAGCAATGCTCCAAAATCGGATTGAATGCGAGGCAGCACTGCCTGCGTTTCCGGGTCTCCCATTCTCACGTTGTACTCGATGACGTAGGGATCTCCGCCGACGTTCATCAGTCCAATGAAAATGAAGCCACGATACGGAATACCCTCCTTCCTGAGACCTTGTATCGTGGGGAATACCACACGTTCTTCTACCTTCCGCATGAAGTCGGGGCCTGCGAAAGGGACTGGTGAAATAGCGCCCATGCCCCCCGTGTTGAGGCCCGTATCACCTTCGCCGATGCGCTTGTAGTCCTTAGCTTCCGGTAGGATGACATAGCGTTCACCGTCGGTGAGCACGAACACCGACAGTTCGATGCCGTTGAGAAATTCTTCCACAAGGACCTTGGCACTCGCTTCTCCAAACTTCCGGTTGACAAGCATTTGCCGGAGCTCTTCCCGCGCTTCGCGTTGACTCAGGCTGATGATCACACCTTTGCCTGCCGCCAATCCATCCGCCTTGAGCACGATCGGAGGCTTGCATGTTGCGATGTAGTCCATCGCTTCTTCGAGGTTCGCTTCAAGAAAGGCCCTGGCGCGCGCAGTAGGGATGCCATGGCGGAGCATGAACTGCTTGGAGAAATCCTTGCTCCCCTCGAGGCGTGCGCCGCTGCGACCCGGACCCAGCAACGGGATTTTAGCCAGCGTGGCATCCTGTTCAAAGTAATCGCGAATGCCGGCGACAAGGGGCCCTTCAGGACCAACGACGACCAGGCCAATGTTGTGATCCCTGCAGCACTTCCCAATGCCTTCGAAGTCGTCGGCCGGTACGGGGACGTTCGTGGCGATGGCTGCGGTTCCCGCGTTGCCCGGCGCAACAAAGACCTCGTCGCAGAGGGCACTTTGCTTTATCTTCCAGGCCAGCGCGTGTTCGCGGCCGCCATTACCAATAATCAGAACATTCATATAGTAAGCCAGGTCATCACCGGGACCCCGAAATACGAGCAGACGGAGTCGCGTCAAAAAACTTCAAGCGTCACTTTAAGGGACGATGCCCAAAGATAATGGTAGAATCGGGTTTTCGTAAAAAAAATCGGGTTCGACGCACCTGCCCTGCGCGAACCCGATTATGGATAGGTGCGGAGCACCCTAATTGGCGTATTCGGAAAGGAATTTAATCCGCATTAGCCGGAGTTCCTCTTCCGTGAACTCCGCGTTAGCCTCGTCCTTCATCGCTTCTTCGATGCTGTCCGTGTGCGAATTCAGGAAGTATTCGTAGATCTCTTCCTGCTTGCCCGGATCAAGCACCTGATCGATGTAGTAGTCGAGATTCAGCTTAGTACCTGAATAGCAGATATTCTCAATTTCCGTCAGCAGTTCCTCGAAGGTAATGTTCTTGGACTCGGCGATTTCCTCGAGATCGACCTTCCGGTCGATTTGCTGGATGATGTAGATTTTGATCTTCGACTTGTTGACCGACGACTTGACCACCACCTCGGTAGCCGGTTCAATGTCATTTTCTTCAACGTAATTCCGTATCGCGTCAAGGAACTCCTGTCCAAACTTCTTCACCTTGCCCATACCCACGCCGTTCACGGAAGCCAGTTCCTCCGGTGTCGTCGGGTATGTCGTGGCCATTTCTTCCAGCGATGGATCCTGGAAGATGACATACGGAGGAAGGTTCTTTTCGCGAGCGATTTTTTTGCGAAGTGTCTTCAGGATTTCGAACAACTTGTCGTCGTACGCCTTCGCACCGTTCGAGCGATCCGGAGATTTTTCTTCTTCTTCAGCCGTCGTGGTGAAGTCGTGGTCACGTGCCAGTTCAATAGGATACGGCTTCTTGAGGAACGTCTCACCTTTCTGTGTGATCTTCAACACGCCAATGTTTTCAATGTCCTTTTCCAGGTACTGATAGATGAGTGCCTGGCGGATGACGGACTTCCAGAAGTCGGCATCCTCACTGGCTCCTTTACCAAACACCGGAAGTTTAAAGTGGCCGTAACTTTTTATGTAATCGTCCTCTACGCCACGGATGACGTGAACCAGGTGATTGAGACCGAAACGCGCGCCTGTCTGACGAGCAGCTTCGAGCACGATCTTAACATATTCCGTTCCGTCGAAGCGTTCGCGGGGATGCACGCAGTTGTCGCACATGCCGCAATTCTCTTCCGTGTACTCCTCACCGAAGTAGTGCAGCAGCTGACGACGACGGCACACCGGTGATTCGGCGTAGTACTCCATCTCTTGAAGCAGGATTCTTGCATTCTCCCGCTCCTGAACGGATTTGTCTTTGTTGAACTTCTCGAGTTTGTTGAGGTCGTTATGACTGTAGAACATCAGGCAGTATCCTTCCAGTCCGTCTCGGCCGGCACGACCTGTTTCCTGGTAGTAGCCTTCGAGGGATTTGGGCACGTCGTAGTGGACAACGAACCTGACGTCCGGCTTGTCGATACCCATCCCGAACGCAATGGTGGCGACGACGATATCAACTTCTTCATTCAGGAAGTCGTCCTGATTCTTCACGCGTACGTCAGCGTCGAGTCCTGCGTGGTAAGGCACTGCCTTGAAGCCGTTCACGTTGAGCAATTCAGCGATCTCCTCTACTTTCTTTCGGCTCAGGCAATAGATAATGCCTGACTTGCCACGGTGTTCCTTGAGGAATTTGATGAGCTGCTTTTTCGTTTCTTTTTTCGGTCGAACTTCGTAAAAGAGGTTTTTACGGTTGAAGGAGGAGATGAACACATCCGCATCCTCCATCTGAAGATTCTTCTGAATATCGATCTGCACCTTGGGTGTAGCCGTTGCAGTAAGGGCGATAACCGGCAAGTTACCCAATTGCTGGATCATGGATTTTATCCGACGGTACTCCGGACGGAAGTCGTGACCCCACTCAGAAATACAGTGCGCCTCGTCGATGGCGACGAACGTGACGTTGACTTTCTTGAGGAACTGAATCGTTTCTTCCTTGTTGAGTGACTCAGGCGCCACATACAGCAACTTCACTACGCCGTTCATACAATCTTTCTTCAGGCGTGTGATTTCGCTCTTGCTGAGTGTCGAGTTGAGGAATCGCGCGTTTACTCCGTATGTATTAAGCTGATCAACCTGGTTCTTCATCAATGCGATCAGCGGTGAGATTACAACCGCGAGTCCATCCATCATCATCGCGGGCAGTTGGTAGCAGAGAGACTTCCCTGCACCTGTGGGCATAATCACGAATGTATTTCTTCCTTCAAGCAGATTACGGATAATGGCTTCCTGATTGCCTCTGAACTGGCTATAGCCGAAGACCTCCCTCAGTCGTTCACGCAAAGCGTCTTTTTCTTCAACCAACATTTCGTATCAAAAAGCTTTGTTATTGTTGAACATGTGCTTCAAATAAAAGGCACTGAATATACCTAATATAGATGAAAAATTCATGCGGCAAATGAATTTAATCACCATTAACTTACACCGCTGGTTATACCGAAAACGATTTCGAAAATGACACCATCGCACTAAATTTGGTGTCAGTTCTGAAGCTCCCAATTTTCAGGTGGCGCACTGCCGCAAATCCTTACAAAATTTTTTTTCACCAACCTGACATCGGGACCTTCAAACACCAAGGTGTAAACGTGTAACAGATCGGGATGTTGCCTCTGCAAAACTCTACGGCGAGAAGACCACGGCAAAAAATGGTGGTTGTCGCCATAAAAAATGCTAACATTACAACACCAGGACCGGCAGCACCGGTTCAGCGGTGCGGAATTTTTTCCGACCAATAAGTATTGAAGGAATTTGTGACTATCTTCATTGTCTTTGATCGATTCGTGGAACTCCAGTAATGAATAAGCACCTTCATGTCGTCCTCATGGCGGGAGGCGTAGGGAGCCGCTTCTGGCCCTACAGCCGCAATGCCAAGCCCAAACAGTTTCTTGATGTACTCGGTACCGGTAAAACGCTTCTGCAGTCGACCTACGAGCGCTTTCTCCCCATCTGTGACCCGAGCAATATATACGTCGTCACTCACGAAGAGCACGTCGCTCATGTGAAAGAGCAGCTTCCCGATCTGCATCCTGACGGCATCCTGGCCGAGCCAATGCGCAAGAACACAGCGGCGTGCATCGCTTATGCCAGCTACCGCATCGCGCAGCGAGATAAAGACGCCGTTATCGTCGTCAGCCCTTCCGATCACCTCATCCTCAAAGAGGCTGAGTTCCTTGATGTGATCCGCATGGCGGCAAATGAAGCATCAGCACAAGACAAGCTCATCACATTGGGCATTCAGCCTACGCGACCGGAAACAGGGTACGGATACATCCAGTTTCACTCCGAGAACGGGGTGTTGAAAAAGGTGAAGACGTTCACGGAGAAGCCGGAGTTACAGCTCGCCAAAACGTTCCTGGAGAGCGGCGACTTCGTGTGGAACTCCGGAATATTCATCTGGGGCGTCCAGGCCATCATCGATTCGCTTCATCGCTACCTGCCTGAACTCGCCGAACTCTTTGAAGAAGCCAAGCCTGCGTTGGGTACAAAACGGGAGAAGGAAGTTATACACGACCTCTACGCTCAGTGCAAGAACATCAGCATCGACTACGGTGTGATGGAAAAGGCGAAGAACGTCTATGTTTGTCTTGGCAACTTCGCATGGTCAGACCTGGGTTCATGGGGATCCATACACGAAATATCACCGAAAGACTCCAACGACAACGTGGTGAACGCCAACGCGCTGCTCTACGACACGCGCAACTGCATCGTCAAAGGATCACCTGACCGGCTTATTGTAGCACAGGGTCTTGATGGTTACCTGATAGGAGAATTCGGGAATGTCGTGATTGTGTGTGAAAAAGATAAGGAGGAACAATTCCGCCGGTTCGTTAACGACGTCAAGACGCGACAGAATGCGGGCGAGTTCCTGTAAATAGTTACCGCATGTCTCCACGCTGACGCAACACTTCAAAGATTGCGATCCCGGCAGCGACAGACACATTCAGCGAATTGATTTTTCCGCGCATCGGAATCCTTACGAGCACGTCCGCCCTGCGCAGAAGATCATCCGAAATGCCATCTTCCTCCGACCCGAGGAGAAGTGCCATCGGACCACCACCCAGGTCATCGTAAATGCTTTGCTGCGCTTTTTCCGTGCACGCGACAATGCGCACGCCGCGCTCCTGGAGAAACGTCAAGGCATTGCGCAAATTCTCACGGCACACCGGCACGTGGTTGAGGGCGCCAGCTGACGTCTTCATGGAGTCAGACGTAACCGGAGCGCTGCCCTTCTCCGGCACGACAATGCCGTCGACACCCGCGCACTCAGCTGTGCGCACGATCGCGCCAAAGTTTCTCACATCGGTGATTCGATCGAGCATGAGAAGGAATGGTTCCCTACCCGCACTGTAAGCCTGATCAACGAGGTGATCCAGCGACGCGTAGGTGATCGCGGAAAGTAAACAGACTACACCCTGATGATTTCTTGAGCCCAGAAAGCGAAGCTTTTCAACGGGCACATTTTGTATGGGGATGTTTCGTTGGCGGGCGCGCTGTCGTAGTTCGACAACAGCGTCGCTTTTCAGTCCGGTCTGAATGAGGATCTTTTCAATCTCACGGCCCGCATCGATCGCCTCCATCACCGCGCGGGCACCGTAAATCATGTCTTTCTTTTCCATGCCGCGCAGATCAGAACCGCGAGTTCCTCCAGAGATCGATCACTTCGTACCAGTCGGTGGTGAACTTCTTTTGACGTATGAGTACAAAGTTTTCCGGATCGAACAAAGTTGGAGAACGAACAAAGGACAAGGTGCCCTTGAAATAGCTCGAATTGTAGCTCCACACCTCACGGTCTTCGAAGCGGTACACTTCTTCAGGTCTGCCCAAAATAATGTACACCATGCCACGGTCTGTCTTCCAGCCTTCCTTGTACGACGTAAAAAGTTGGTTGGCCTCCTCAACGCGCCGGAAGTAGCTCCGCATGAAGTTCTTTGCTCTCTCTGAATTGCCCGTGATGTTGAGTATGGTTCTGTCGAACTGCCGCTTGTCGCCGCGGGAACTCTTCAGTCGCTCGATTTCCTGTCGCGTACATATGTAGGTCAGCGGATCAACCAGATTCTCCAATCGCGTGTACTTGGGATAGTCGTCATGCACTCGGAAAGCAATGCCCTTTCCGGTCGTGGTATCACCTTGAATGAGATACAGACCGGTCGCCGACAGGCGCTGAGTTTCGCCCGATGTAATCCGAAACACGGAGTCTGGCCGAATGACTGGAGATACGCGCGCGAGCGCTTCGGAAAAAGGTGGCGCTGCTGGAGGAAACTCGTCGGTGTAAAGCGAAACAGTGAGTGAATTTTGCGTCCCCGCTACGCTCACGGAAGCATCGGCTGTCAAATACTTTTCCCACAAGGGCTGATTGTCTTGTCTGACTGTAATATCTACGGGATGGTCCTCGCGGAGCAGAAGCGGATAGTTCCACACCTGCCTTCTTCCCTGGTGAATAACCCGGGCGTTAAGAACGCCTTTCGTCGTAGCGGCGAGTCGTATCGTTCCGTCTATGCTGGATGGTCCCCGCACATTCTCCACCGACACGGTGGAGTCAGACCGTAGCGCAGTGCCTTCCTTGTCCTTTAGGTCGTCGCGCAGCTCCCATTGAATTTGATAGTCCGCCAATGCGTTTTCCTCCCGCACCTTCAGTGAATATGACACTGTCCATCCCTCGTTTGTCTTCACGGGCGCCATTCGGAATTGAAAGGGACCATCAATCTGATATAGATAACTGTAGTTGATATCCTGCAACGCCTGGCCAGCTGCAACCCCAGGTGTGGATGCAATTGCGAACAGGAATAGCCACCGTCTTAAGCGCATAATTGACATTTTGAAAATTAAATAAGGTTTCCGAATTATTCGAATCCGTTGCGGTATTTTTGTCGCGCATGGCAAAAGTGTTCACTACCGAGATCACATCCGAAACGATCGAGTCGGACAACCCCATACATCAACGGTTGTACAAAGCTTATGTTGTCGCCACGGAATATGTTGAGGGCAATCTTCTCGAGGTCGGTTGTGGGGAAGGACGCGGCATCAATCTGCTGAAGCCGCTGGTTCAGCATTATACTGCCATCGACAAAATAGAAGACGTTATTGAAGGGCTTAAGGTTCAGCATCCCGAATGTACTTTTATTGCGTCTGATATTCCTCCATTTCCCATCAGGGAAGATGAAGCGTTCGACTGCGTAGTAAGCTTTCAGGTTATCGAGCACATTCGCGACGATGCATACTTCCTCAGAGAAATTCACCGGATGTTAAAACCTTCGGGTATTGCCCTGATCACAACACCCAATCGTCGCATGTCGCTAACCCGCAATCCGTGGCACATTCGCGAGTATCTGCCAAGTGAACTTCACCAACTCGCAGCGCAGGTGTTCAAACACGTTGAGGTAAAGGGCATAACCGGAAATGAAAAGGTTATGCGCTACTATGAAGACAACAAGGCGGCTGTGCGGCGGATCACGCGTTGGGACGTCTTCAACCTGCAGTATCGACTCCCCGCGGCGTTGCTGAGGATTCCCTACGAAATCCTGAACCGCATCAACCGCAATCGCCTGCAAAAGCGGGATAACACGCTGGTATCGGGCATCCATCACGAAGACTACGTCGTAACGGACGATGCGGAAAACGCGCTTGACCTCCTGCTGATCGTGAGGAAATGAGGGATTTTCTGACATGATTCCTTGTCAGGAATTTGCCCATTTTGAACAATTTGGAGCGTGGTTATTTGGTAGCTTTGCAGTCAAACACCACCGCAGGATATATGCGATTTGTATTTGGCGCAGCTATCATTTTTTTCTGCCGGTCGGTCGCCTTTGCGCAGGCCGACGATTCACTCCAGACGGTTGCCTACCAACAGGCTCTTGAACAACTCAGGCAGGAAAACTATCCCTCTGCCGAACAGGCATTCACCAAGCTGATTGACGCCGGTTTTAAGAACAACGAAATCTTCGTTGACCGTGGCGTGAGCCGGTACTATCAGAAAAACTTCAATGGCGCCCGCGAGGATTTCGATCAGGCTGTGCGGGCACGGGTTAACACCGCGCGGCTGTTTGAATTTCGCGGCAACACCCGCTTTGCACTCAAGGATTACGAAGGCGCGGCCATGGACCTGGAAAAGGCCATCGGTATGGGAGCATCGTCGTACGAATCTTTTGCCAACCTCGGCGATTGCAAGTTCCTTATGGAGAACATGCGCGATGCCATACGGTACTACGACCAGGCCATCGCCACGGGAAAGGCTGATGCCACCGTGTATAACAATCGGGGTAAGGCCAAAATACTCTCCGGTGATATGAAAGGCGCCCTGCCCGATCTCGACAAGGCACTTGAGCTTCGACCTGAATACGACCGCGCACGTGAAAACCGTGGTGAAGCCCGCTTCGCACTGCAGGACTGGAAAGGATGCGTGGAGGACTTCGGCAAACTCGCCGCGTCAGGACGTACCGACGCCGAATTGCTGAGAAAATTAGGAACCTCCCAGTACAAGTTAGGTGATCACAAGGCAGCCGCATCCTCACTCGCTGAAGTAGTAAAGCGCGGCATCAAAGACAAAGACGTCTTTGCAATGTACGGCATGAGTCTCGCCGCATCCGGTGAGTGCAAAGAATCCGTGAACAGTCTGACTGCAGCGGTTTCGATGGGCATCAATGATGTTGAAGTATTCCGACAACTCGGATTCTGCCAGTATCGGAACAAAGATTACAAAGCCGCTGCAGCAAGCATAGGGCAAGCGTTGGCTGGCGGGGCTAACGATAAGATACTGTACCTGTACAAGGGGCTTTCTGAATACGAACTCAACGACTTCACCAATGCCGCCACCGACCTGACAAAGGCGATATCAATGGGCGCAAAGGATGTTCCGGCCTTTATCGCTCTGGGTAACATCGCATCAAGTCAGAAGCATTGGAGCGACGCGGTAAAATACTACGATGAAGCCCTAAAGGATGGAAGCACCGATGCCGGCATTTACGAAAAGCGCGGATTGGCAAAAATGAATGCAAATGATGCCGCCGGCGCCGTTGCCGACTTTGACAAAGCGCTGAGTATTGATTCCAACCTTAAGCATGCACGATATAACCGCGGCGCTATCCGCTTTGCGCAGGCTGATTATGCAAAGGCATTGAGCGACCTCGAAGCCGCCGGCGATGTGGGAGAAGCCAGTGAGGTCAGCCGCATGTTGGGAGTCGCGCATTATCACACAGGCAACCGCGAGAAAGCGGCGCCCCATCTCGAAAAAACGGTGGCCGCCGGCACTACGGATAAAGAAGCACTACGACTTGCAGGCTACCTTCGGTACGACAAAGGCGACTACAAAGGTGCTGTAGATGCATTGACGCGCGCGGAAGCTTCTGGAGCAAAAGAACCCGAACTATACCTGAAACGCGGTTTGTCGCATTACAAGAACGGAACCTTTGCATCAGCGGTAACAGATCTGGAAAAGGCCGGATCAGAATCACTAGAAGCAGTTGAAGCCCATGGCTTGTCGCTTGCTCGCACACAACGCGAAAAAGATGCACTTCCCTGGCTGGAGAAAGCTTTTACGCTCGGAAGCAAGAATCCCGATGTACATTATGCACTGGGCAATGCTGCTTTTCTCGCAAACGATTATGCGAAAGCAATTCAGGCATACGACCGCGCGATTTCACTGGGCGCCAACAATGAGGTGATCTTCAATAACCGAGGCAAGGCTAAACTCCTCGCTGGCCAGGTGCAAGAATCCATCACCGATTTTGATCGCGCTCTGGCACTCAAGAGTGATTACACACAGCCAATGCGGAACCGGGGCATGGCGCGTTTCGAGTTGGGTCGTTACGACCTTGCCATCGGCGACCTTGCCGCTGTCGTCGCCCGAAATGAAGGCACGCCTGCTGACCTCGCGATGTTGGGAAAAGCGCGCTTCCATCAGAAAGACTACGCCGCCGCTGTGCAGGATCTCACCCGTGCGATTGATGCTGGCTCGACAGATGTTACCGTAAGCGCCACACGCGGTATGGCCTATTGTCAACTGAAGGACTATGCGAAGGCTTTGCCTGATCTCAACCGTGCCATTGAAAGTGGATCCGCTGAACCGCGGGTGCTGCTGGCGCGGGGAACGGCAAAGTATCACCTGGAAGATTATTCAGGCGCGCAGGCCGATTTGGACAAAGCCATTGCCAGTGGTGAAGCTACCGCTGAAGCGTATGACATGCGCGGTCATTGCCGATATCTGAAAAAGGACTATCCCGGCGCCATTCAGGATTACACAAGTGCCGTAGAAAAGGATAGCAAGCTCGCTGTTGCATGGTTCCATCGCGGTGATGCGAAATTCGTGACGAACGATTACGCAGGTGCCATCGAAGATTATAACCAGGCCGCTGCGCTGCATCTGACAGATCCGAAGCTGTTCAACAACCGTGGCAAGGCCTGGCATATGCTGAAGGATACAGAGAAGGCATTGAAGGACTACAGCGAGGCGATTCGGATCAATCCTGATTACGCAAGAGCATACGAGAACCGCGGGGATCTCATGAGGGAGAGCGGCAAGAACGACAACGCAGTGAAAGACTATCGTATGGTAGAGAAACTCACGGAGGCTCCTGAAACTACACTCCTTCGGAAGATCGGCGATACGTACTTTGAAGGCAAGATGTATGTCCAGGCACTTGATTACTTCGACCGGCTCGTGGCCGCTGGTGTTCGCGATGCCGAGGTCTTCTACCGCCGCGCATTGATCAACACAGAAGCAGAAGATTTTAGGGCGGCGATTAAGGACTATGAAGAGGCATCCAAAGCAGGCATGAATACGGCGGAGTTGTACATCAATCGCGCGCGTGCGTATATAAGCCTTGGCGACACCAAGTCTGCAACGGGCGATCTTAACCGCGCCATAGAACTCGATCCATCGAACCCTGACCTGTACTTCAATCGTGCACTCATCAAAGAAGAAATAGAAGACTACGAAGGTGCGATGGTCGATTACAACAAAGTAATCAGTCTCAATCCGAAGGATGCCGTAGCCTATTACAACAGGGCCGCGTGCAAATCACAACTCGGCGACTATGGCGCCGGCGTGTCGGATATGGATGAGGCTATCACACTGGATCCAAAAAATGCATCGTTCTATAAACAACGAGGCAATTTTTATTATCAGATGAAGGAACAGGAAAAAGCGTGCTTTGACTGGCGCCGCGCGGTTGAATTTGGAGATGCCAAAGCTAAGTTCCAGATCGACCAGTACTGCAGGCGCTAATCCCGATTTTGGAAAAAGAAGGGAAGGACAAACATAGATTTTGACGTCTGCTCTTCGGTAATGGAGTTTTTTAAAACTGGTCGATTATTTGCTTTTAACTAAAAACACAAAGCCAACAACCATATGCGACACTTTTTGATCTTCCTCGCGGGGGTATTGTTTTTTGCCCCCTCCTGGGCTGGGAATGTAAAGATCATGGGGACCGTGACAACTGTCGTCGACGGCAATACAATTGAGATCAACACGAGCGAAGGCCCCATGAAAGTCTATTTGTATGGGATTGATTGTCCGGAGCTCGGACAAGCATACGGCGACAAGGCCAAAGCCCGTCTGGAAAAGCTGTTGCTCAATCGTCAGGTCACTGTCGACTTGATTGAGCGCGATCGGAACGGCAACTACTACGCGCTCGTGGTTACGGATGTGGGTGAAGACCCGCGAATCGATTTACTTCGCGAAGGACTTGCCTGGACCATAGAAAACGGTTCGGTGCAAGAGCTTGAACCTTATCGCTCCTTTGCGCAACAAAAGCGCAGAGGCCTGTGGCAGGAAAGCAAGCCGAAACCACCTTGGGTATACCGTAGAGAACAGTCCATGCTTGAGGCAAAAAGCAGGTGACGCAACCCCCATGAATGCAAGTTTGCCCCATCCTGCCGCGGTTTATCGATTCATCCGCCGTATGGCACAATTTTTTCCGCCGCACTACAGTTAAATATGTGTAATATCACGTGAGCTATGCGGTCAATATCTCTTTTCATCGTGATCTTCCTGGCCTGTGGAGTTGCAACGTTCGCACAGGGAAGGAAGGATAAGAAATCGAAGCGGTCGAATAAACAGACTGAAGTGAATCAGCCCACTTCCATGGATCCGAGTTATCCGACCATGAACTATGAACCAAAAGGCAAGAGCGAAAGGCGCAGCAATAAGGTCGAGATAACGTATGACGCCGAAAAGCGCTATTTCGAGCAAATGGAGCGAGTGGCTAAGGCGCGCAAGAAAGCCGAGAAAGAACTCATGAAACCGCAGTACACCGACCCCATGTACTTTGGTCACAAGCGGCCCCCCAAGAAGCGCCCACCTGGCAAGATGAAGTACTGCAAGGAATGCGGCATCCGACACTAGCAAGCCAACATTGAGGGTCGAATTGAGTGAGGTTAACACGTCGCAGCATTAGTTAAACGCGACCGACACCGTTTGCGGCTTACATTCTGATGCCGCGCAACCGACAGAGGATTTTTCGTTCGTTGGAAATATTCAACGCGGCTGTAAATTGCAGCGTGAATGTAGCGCTACGTGTATCCCTCGTACCCGTTGATACTTTCGCAGGACAAATCCCGATCGATGGGAAGACCGTTTTGTTAACCTCACTCAACCCATGACAAAAGCTGTTCAGGATATCTTTCCGGATGATCATGCCATTCCGGCCGAATTCAGGCTTGATGAAGCCATCGAACAACGTGAATATCTCATCAATGGTGAACTCAAAACGTGGGATGGACCGCTTAATTCTGTAGTGAGTCCCATCTACACGCGCGTAGACGGTAAGCTGAAGCAGAAAGTCCTTGGCGCCACGCCGCTTCTCACCGCACATGAGGCGATGGCAGCACTTGATGCCGCCGTTCGCGCCTACGATCTCGGACACGGATCATGGCCGACCCGTAGCGTGACCGAACGAATCTCCTATGTTGAGATATTCCTGGAGCGGATGAAGGCAAAGCGTGATGAGGTAGTCAAGCTCCTCATGTGGGAAATCGGAAAAACCTTGAACGACTCACGCAAGGAATTCGACCGTACGTGCGACTACATCCGCGATACGATTCAAGCCTACAAGGAACTCGACAGGAATTCGGCAAAGCTCATTGAAGAGGCAGGATTCATGGCACAGATCAGACGCGTGCCGCTCGGCGTAGCGTTGTGTATGGGTCCTTACAACTATCCACTCAACGAAACGTTTTCCACGCTCATACCTGCGCTGATCATGGGCAACGCTGTGGTCTTTAAGCCAGCCAAGTACGGTGTGTTGCTCATACGACCTCTGCTCGAAGCATTTCGCGATAGTTTCCCCCCGGGTGTGATCAATGTTATCTACGGCAGAGGCCGCGAGACCGTCGGCGCGCTCATGGAATCAGGAAAGCTCGATGTTTTTGCATTCATCGGAACGAACAAGGGTGCAAACGACCTGAAGAAGTTGCATCCCAAACCTCATCGGCTCAAGTCCATACTTGGGCTCGACGCCAAGAATCCTGCTATCATTCTGCCTGACGCCGATCTTGAAACCGCGGTGAATGAATGCCTTACGGGTGCTCTCTCTTTCAACGGCCAACGTTGCACGGCGATTAAGATCATTCATGTCCACAAGACTGTTGCACCGTTGTTCATGGAGAAATTTGTCGAGGGCGTATCAAAGCTCAAAGCTGGCATGCCGTGGGAAGAAGGCGTCAGCCTCACGCCGCTACCCGAACCGGGCAAGGTCGTGTACCTGCAAGAACTGATTGACGATGCGATTAAGCATGGTGCGAAAGTCATCAACCCCAACGGTGGCACATCGGAGTGTTCTTTCTTTTACCCGGCGGTTGTATTTCCTGTAACACCTGAGATGCGACTTTACAGTGAAGAGCAGTTCGGCCCGATCGTTCCCATCATGACTTTCGACGACCTGGAAGAACCGATCCAGTATGTTGTAAATTCGAACTATGGCCAGCAGGTGAGTATCTTCGGGACGGATTCAAAACGCATAGCACGTCTGCTTGATGCGTTCGTCAACCAAGTGGGACGAATCAACCTCAACACACAGTGTCAACGCGGGCCGGATACGTTTCCCTTTACCGGACGAAAAGATTCAGCGGAAGGTACGCTTTCCGTGGCGGACGCGCTGCGCGTGTTCTCCATCCGGACGATCGTGTCGACTAAGACGAACGAGATCAATAAGCAAATCCTCAGCACGATTATCCGGAACAGGGAATCTGCCTTCCTGAGCACGGACTATATTTTGTGATGAAGCATCTCAACATACGCGTTACGGGCAGGGTTCAGGGTGTGTACTTTCGCGCGTCCACCCGTGATGTCGCGTCCAAACTGAAACTTCGCGGCTTTGTTCGCAATGAACCCGATGGATCGGTTTATATTGAAGCAGAAGGGAACGAGGAGGCGCTGGAGGAACTGGTAGCGTGGTGCCATCACGGTCCGCCCCGCGCCATGGTAGAGAATGTAGAGGTGAATGAAGGACCGATACAGAATCTAGGTTCATTCGACATCAGACGATAAGCATGGATGTGCGCGTAAAATTCCTCGGCGGCGCCGGCAGTGTTACCGGATCGCGATACCTGTTCACTGTGGGCGACTTCAGATTCATGCTTGATTGCGGATTGTTCCAGGGATTGAAACCTCTGCGAGTACGCAACTGGGAAGCCTTTCCCATCGACCCCTCCACCATAGATGCCGTCGTTATCAGCCACGCGCATATTGATCACACGGGTTACCTGCCAAAACTTGTTAAAGAGGGATTTAACGGCCCGATATACTGTACCGCACCCACGGCGGACCTCATGGAGATTATGCTGCTTGACTCAGCCAAACTCCAGGAAGAAGAAGCAGCATTTGCCAAGAGGAAAGGATACTCCCGTCATGAAAATCCGCAGCCGCTATACACGGAAGAAGACGCGCGAAGTACGTTTCCTTTGTTCAAGACATTCGGCTACGACCAGCGTATCAGTATTCACGAACGCGTTGACATCGTTTATCGCGACGCCGGCCACTTGCTGGGATCAGCCATCGTGGAAGTGTTTATCAAGGGCGACAATCAAACCAAGAAGATCGTCTTCTCCGGTGACCTCGGCAGATACAAGCAGGCCATGCTCCATCCGCCAACTACCATTACGGAGGCGGATATTTTACTCATTGAATCGACATACGGCGACAGAGAAAATCCGGATGAGGATCCCACTCAGGACCTCGCCCGTATCGTGAATGATACCTTTGCCCGTGGCGGCGTGCTGGTGATCCCTGCTTTCGCTGTCGGCCGTACCCAAACCCTGATGCTTCACCTGCGGCGCCTCATGCAGGAAGATGTGATACCTGACGTGCCGGTGTATGTGGATAGTCCGATGGCCATCTCCGCCACGTATCTCTTTTACAAATACCCCGAGTATCACCGAATGGGGACAACAACCCAGGACCTCGCGCGTGACATTGAAACGAACATGCTGGTGATGGTTAAGTCGTCGGAGCATTCGCGTATGCTGAACACGCTTTCCTCCCGGGCCATCATTATCTCATCGAGTGGTATGATGACGGGTGGACGAATTCTTCACCACATGTATCACCGGCTGCGTAATCCGCATGACACGTTCCTGATCGCCGGCTATCAGGCTGAAGGTACGCGTGGACGGAGCTTGCTTGACAAAGAGCCCACAATAAAAATGTTTGGAGAAGAAGTACCGGTGAATTGCAAGGTTGAGTTCATCAGTTCCATGTCGGGACACGCGGACAGGTCAGAACTCTTTCAATGGATGGAAGGCTTCAGGGAAAAACCGAAGATGGTATTTACCGTGCACGGTGAATCTCCCGTACTTGAAAACTACGCCCAGGCCATTCGCGACAAGTTCGGGTGGAAGGTGTTTGTTCCGCAGTATATGGAGTCGTTTAGTTTGTTTGAGGGGATATAATGTGTTGATGTGTTGATGTTCGTTAAGACTTGAGATTGTTGATTTGGGATTTGATTGGTGGAGTTAGCGCGTTGGGTCCCTTTAGGGGATGAAGGGGCGTGCGGTGGATGTACCTGGAGATGGTCATTTTTAGAACTGCTGGATTTGATTAGCGATTGGCGATTAGCGATTAGTGATTTTTGATTTGGATTTAGGATTGACGATTTGCGATTGACGATTTGGAGTAATGGCTAAGGCAACTGATAACCCAGGTCCTATAGGAATTTTTGATTCCGGGATTGGCGGTC
>Ga0207873_1000521_pt1 | contig 41675 bp, 31 predicted proteins | sample BGWIniCompost_FD_187373 | JGI IMG/M metagenome (GOLD analysis project Ga0207873, IMG submission 187373) | Cellulose adapted compost microbial communities from Newby Island Compost Facility, Milpitas, CA, USA - BGW Initial Compost (SPAdes)... ... | reverse complement strand
ATCCGGGCGTAGTTGTTTTACTTTATCCAGGGTTTCACCGGCCGAACCCGCCACGCCAACGACCTCGATACCGGGCTGCTTTTCCAGCAAACTAACAAGGCCTTCTCGAAACAGTGCATGATGGTCAGTAATGAATATTTTCATTTTTCTCTGAGATGTAATCAGCGTTGCACAGAGATCTAATTCTTTGTTAAGTACGGATTAAGACCTGTGTTGTTACATAACAAAAACGTTAAAAATGTTGTAATAGCGTGGAGTTAAAGACAAATCGGGCCGGCGTGTTAATAATTAAACGCAAAAAGCTCTTTCTGTTAGAAAGAGCCTGCCGTCTGACCCAGGGGGCCTTACCAAACTATCCTGGTGAGTCGAAGGATTACAGCGGGGAGGACAGGATTCGAACCTGCGGCCGAGTTTTTAGCCCGGCAACCGCTTAGCAGGCGGCCCCATTCGTCCACTCTGGCACCTCCCCTTTTCGATGTGGAAATGGCCAGGCGGAGGGAGAGGGATTCGAACCCCCGGTGGGTTGCCCCACAGCTGTTTTCAAGACAGCCGCCTTAGTCCACTCGGCCATCCCTCCTGAGCGGGCAGATTTTACCATAGAAAAAGAGACCCGGCAACGGGAGCGCTTCCGGGCAGGCTCACACGGATAATCTCCTGGTGGTTGTTATCAGGCCTGTGCAGGGTCCTGGTGCACTGGCAGCCGGTCAGAATAAATCGAATTATGCACATGTCCGTGCTATACTTGCGCAGAGGTCTGACAATGTCGCGCATTTTCCGAATCTCACTCCTGTTAGCGTTTTTCTTTGGCCTGGAAAAGGTTCTTGGATTTGTCCGGCAGGTGCTGATCGCCCGCCAGTTCGGCATTTCCGCCGAACTGGATGCTTTCAATGCCGCCAATAATCTGCCCGATCTGTTGTTCGTGCTGATCTCGGGCGGTTCACTGGCAGTGGCATTGATCCCGGTGCTGTCGGAATATCTTGAAAAAGAAAGCCGTGAGGCTGCCTGGAACGTTTTCTCTCAGATTGCCAACCTGGTCTTTCTGGTCACCGCTGGACTTTCGCTGCTGGTCGCCGTATTTGCCCCGCAGCTTGTGCGCATGGAGCTGGGCCTGGCTCCCGGCTTTTCGAATGAACAGCAGGAACTGGTCATCAATCTGATGCGGCTGAACCTGATCGCCACACTGCTCTTCTCACTCAGCGGGCTGGTGATCGCCGGGCTGCAGGCCAACCAGCACTTTCTGCTGCCCGCCATGGCGCCCTCCATGTACGACCTGGGGATGCTCTTTGGCGTGCTGGTGCTCGCTCCGGAGAGGGGCTATTCCCTGGGACCGCTGCAGATCCCGGGTTTTGGTATGGGAGTGTACGGGCTGGTTTACGGCACGATCCTGGGTTCGGCCCTGTTCCTGGGAATCCAGATCCCCGGATTGATTCGCTACCGCTTCCGCTGGCAGCCGTCCATCAACCTGAACCACCCTGGTGTACAGCGTGTGCTGGTGATGCTGGGGCCTCGTGTGCTGACCATGCTGTTCATCCAGCTCACTTTTATTGCCCAGGACAATGTCGCCTCCCGGCTGGCGACCGGCGCGGTAACCGCGCTGGTTTACGGCTGGTTGATCATGCAGGTGCCCGAAACACTGATCGGGACCGCCATCGGCACCGCCCTGCTGCCCACCCTGTCGGAGCAAATTGCGCGCGGGGAAAGGGATCTTTTTTACCAGTCCCTCAACCGCACCATCCGGGTGATCGTCGCCATCACCGTCCCGCTGGCCGTGCTGGTAGCAGTCGTCGTCCAGCCGGTGATCAGCATCCTGGGCTTCGGCCCGGAGGATACCGATCTGGTCGCCTGGACAGCGCGGGCATACCTGGTCGGTCTTATGGGTCATTCCCTGCTGGAAGTAGCCACGCGTTCCTTTTACGCCCGCCAGGATGCACGCACCCCTCTGATCGCCGCAGGGCTGATGTTCGGCATCTTCATCATCCTGGCGCCAATCCTGGCAAACCGTCTCGGTGCACCAGGCATCGGTCTTGCCAACGCCATCGCATTCACAGGTGAGGCGGTGTTCCTGCTGGCCCTGCTGAGCCGCCAGTTCCGGGGGGTGTTCAACCTGGGCAGCGCCTCGATACGCGTGCTCGGCGGCACACTGATCGCTGGTGCAGCCGCATACGCGGTGATCACCGGCCTGTTCATGCCGCAGTTCGTTCCTGCAGAGGCCGGTCTACTCCCGAATCTGCTGCTTTCCGCAGCCGCCGGCCTGCTGGGTGTAATCGCCGTTCTGCCCTTCATCTGGCCGGAAGTAAAACTCCTGTTAAAACTTTGAACCGGTAAGCACCCTGTTGACCTGGCGAAACCTTCTTATTCTGCTCCTGAGCCTATCACTTGCGGCCTTCAGCCTGAATCCCAGATCGATGGGGGCTGCAGAGCCATCGTGGCAGTCCAGGGTGGACCCGTGGGTGCTGCAGCAGGCTCAGACCGGCGAGGCTGAGTTCATCCTTTTTCTCAAACAGCAGGCCGATCTGAGCGCGGCTGCACAACTCCCCACGAAAGCAGAAAAAGGCGCGTTTGTTTACAAAACCCTCAAGGAAACGGCAGATGATAGCCAGCCGCCGCTGCTGCGCTTTCTTGAGGCGCAGGGTCTGGAACACCGTCCGTTCTGGATCGCGAATATGGTCTGGGTGCGAGGGGATTTTCAAGCGCTGCAGGCTCTGGCCCGGCGCAGCGACGTTGCCCGGGTTTATGCCAATCCCAGTGTTCAACTTGATCAGGCTGTACCTGCCCCGGTCGAGCGCCTTGATGAAGCGCTCACCGGGGCAGACACGACCATCCCCTGGAACCTGACCAGAGTTGGTGTCGAAGAAGTCTGGCAGGCCGGGTTCACCGGCCAGGGCGTAGTGATCGGTGGACAGGATACCGGCTACGATTGGACCCACCCGGCACTGCAGGCCGCTTACCGGGGATGGGATGGTACCTCTGCTGATCACAATTACAGCTGGCATGATGCCATTCACGAGGACAGCCTGCCATTTTCGTCTGGCAACCGCTGCGGTTATGAATCACCGGAACCCTGTGATGACGGCCAGCACGGCACCCACACTATGGGAATCATGGTCGGCGCTGCCCCCGACCGGATTGTTGGCATGGCTCCAGGGGCGAAATGGATCGGCTGCAGGAATATGGAAAACGGCGTGGGCTCCCCGGCCACATACAGCGAATGCTTTCAGTGGTTTCTGGCACCCACCGACCTGGAAGGAAAGAACCCCCGGCCAGACCTGGCGCCGGATATCGTCAACAATTCATGGAGCTGCCCTCCGTCAGAAGGCTGCACAGATCCAGACGTGCTGCTCGCAGTCGTCAACAACCTGCGCCTCGCCGGGATCATGACCGTGCAGTCTGCGGGCAACAGCGGCCCCTCCTGCGGGTCCATCGATACTCCGGCCGCCATTTACGAGGCATCTTTCACTGTTGGCAGCACAGACGAATACGATCGGGTTGTCTCCAGCAGCAGCCGTGGGCCGGTGACGGTGGACGGCAGCTGGCGCACCAAGCCGGATGTCGCCGCGCCCGGGGCCGGTATTATTTCAACGGTTCCGGGCGGTAGTTATATTTACCTGAGCGGCACCAGCATGGCCGGCCCCCATGCAGCCGGGCTGGCTGCCCTGCTGATCTCCGCCAACCCGGATCTGCGCGGTCAGGTCGACCAGATAGAAACCATCATCAAGCGCAGCGCCGCAGCCCTCCCGGGTGAAACGGACCCCTGCACGATGTCGGGCGAGGGCAGCATTCCAAACAACAGCTACGGCTGGGGGCGGATAGACGCCGCCGCTGCTCTTCGCTATGCTGCCCAGCCCCTGTGGGTGCAGAAAAGTGCAGCCGCCTTCATCGAGCCGGGAGCACAACTGCAGTACACGCTGCAAGCCGGCGCTGGAATCCAGGCACAGACGAACGTGGTCCTGACGGACGAAATCCCTGCAGGCACGAGGCTGGTTTCAGCGACGGGACCGTATGAGGTTACAGGTCAGACCATCACCTGGACCTTCCCATATCTGCCAGCTGGCGATGTCCTGACCGTTTCGTTCATCGTGCAGCTCGCGCCGGAGGCCGGGAATGCGATCACCAACTCAAATTACCGGGTGAGCAGCGATGAGTTCCCTCAGGGAGTGTCAGGCACACCAGTAACAACCGTAGTTGCATATGCACGCTTCTTTCCCTTCATGATGCAGGGCTCTCGGGTTTCTCCTTAGCGGTGCTTACTCCCAGCATAATGCCCTGAATGACCTTCAGCAGTGCACCATACCACCAGCCGCTTTCCAACAGGCTCAGAACAGCTGGCAGCATACAGCGCCATGATCCATCCACCTGAAACACGGCAGCCGGACTGCCTGCCGCCTGATTTTCATTAAACCTACGAAACGGGGCTCAAGCGCAGATTGGCTTGAGCCCCGTAAATTTAGATCACCGTATTACTACACAGCCTGAGGTGTGGAAACCGGAACCTCTACAGTACCAGAGCCAGCCATGAGCAGGCCGAGTTCTTCTCTGTCCGCATCCCTGGCGTCCATTACTGCCACGATCTGCCCGTGATACATGACCGCAATACGGTCGGCAAGAGCGAGGATCTCATCCAGCTCTGCAGATACCAGCAGGACGGCGATCCCCTGATCGCGCATCTCCACCATCTTGCGGTGTATATATTCAATCGAGCCCACGTCCAGGCCGCGCGTTGGTTGATTGGCGATCAGCAGACGCACGTCCCGGCTGAGCTCGCGAGCAACGATCACCTTTTGCTGGTTGCCGCCGGACAGGTTGGCAGCGGGCACCAGCGGGCTGGGGGCGCGCACGTCGAACAGTTTAATCAGGCGCCTGGCATGTTCGAGGATCGCATTGCCCTGGCGCTGAATACCCTGCGAAAACGGCGGCTTATAGTATGTGTTCAGCACTTCGTTATCGGCAATGGGGAACGGCAGCACCAGCCCATATTTGTGCCGGTCTTCCGGGATGTGCGAAAGGCCCAGTTCGAACAGCGCCCGGGGGTCATCCGGTGGGACGAGCTGGTTGTTCAAACGGACCTCGCCCTTCACGAACGGCCGGAGGCCCGTCAGCGCTTCGACCAGTTCAGTCTGCCCATTGCCCTGCACGCCGGCAATGCCCAGGATCTCACCGGCGCGAATCTGGAAGGAAACACCCCGAACCGCTTCAATCCCGCGCTCACCAGCGACATACAGGTCTTTTACATCCAGGACCACCTCTCCTGGTTTTGCCGGCCCCTTTTCCACCTGCAGGATGACCTCCCGGCCAACCATCATCGATGCCAGCTCCTGCTCGCTGGTCTCTGCGGGGGTGGTTGTGCCCACCACCCGGCCGCGCCGCATCACGGTGATCTGATCGGCAATGGCCAGCACTTCCTTCAGTTTATGCGTGATAAAGATGATCGATACCCCCCGTTCGGTCAGGTTCTCGATCACTTTGAATAGATCCTCGACCTCCTGAGGGGTCAGAACAGCAGTCGGCTCATCCAGAACCAGAATGCGGGCGTTGCGATACAGCGCTTTGATAATTTCCACGCGCTGCTGCACGCCCACCGGCAGCTCCTCGACCAGCGCATCGGGGTCAACGTCCAGACCGTACTCATGCGCCAGCTGCTTGATTTTCTTGCGCGCCGTGGCCATATCCAGGCTGGGGCCGCGTGTGACTTCATCTCCCAGAATGATGTTTTCAGCGACGGTAAATACCGGCACCAGCATAAAATGCTGGTGGACCATTCCGATGCCAAGGCGGATGGCATCGTGCGGGTCGCGGATTTCCACCGGCTTGAGTTCGCCATCTGGGCCGCCGATCAGAATTTCACCCTCATCCGGGCTGTAAAGCCCGTAGATGATATTCATCAGCGTGCTCTTACCGGCGCCGTTTTCACCCAGCAGGGCATGAATTTCGCCCCTGCGCAGGGTGAAATTGATCCCATCGTTGGCTATAACCCCCGGGAAGCGTTTGGTGATATTGCGGACTTCAAGTGCAACGGGTGGCATCGACATATTCTACTCTTTCTCGTACGGGACACCTTCAGCAGCCGGCGGCCGCGATCTGCCGACAAATCCGGCCAGGACAATAATCGTCAGCACGTATGGCAGCATTCCAATGAACTGGTGAGGAATGTTGAACTGCCCGGTAAATTGGAGCTGGGTTTGCAGAGCCATCGCAAATCCAAACAGCAGGGCAGCGCCCCAGGCTCCAAACGGGGTCCACTGACCAAAAATCATTACCGCCAGTGCTACAAAACCGCGGCCGTTGGTCATGGCGCGTTCAAACGAGCCCACTGATTCGAGTGTCAGGAACGCGCCGGCCAGGCCAACCACTGCGCCAGCAATAATTACGTTGGCATAGCGGATTTTGTAAACGTCGATCCCTACCGTATCCGCAGCGCGCGGGTGTTCTCCTACCGCACGAGTGCGCAGTCCCCAGCGAGTGTGGAAGAGAACGTAATGCGACAGGAAGACGAGAATGATCGCGGCATAGGTGATGGGCGGGTTGCTGAAAAAGATCGGCCCGATCAGAGGGATATCGGCCAGCGGCCCGAGGCGGATGGGCTGCAGCTTTCCGCTGGTGGTCAGGCCTGATATGTAGAAATAGCCGGTCAGGCCCAGGGCCAGGATATTGATCACGGTACCGCCGATGATCTGGTCGATTTTCAAGGTCACCGACATGAAAGCCAGCAGCAGACCCAGCAAAGCGCCGGTCAGGACGGCAACGAGTACCGCCAGAAAGAGATTGTCCAGATAAACGTTCGCCAGGAAGCCGGTAAACGCAGACAGGAGCATCTGGCCTTCGATGCCAATATTGATCACACCAGAGCGCTCGCAGATCATACCGCACAGTGCACCCAGCACAATCGGGGTTGCCTGGCGCACTGCAGATGCCAGGACAGCGGTTGTGATCACCGGATTGGAGATATAACTGGCCAGAACGGCAACAATGAGCAGTGTGCCGTAGATGAACAGGTTTCGGTAGCGATAAAGGACGCTGGTTTTTTCTAGCTGCAGGATACCTTGCATGGCCCTACCTCCCTTACTTCTGACCCCAGCCGGTGGTGAGCGCCGGGCCGGCTGCTTCTGTCGTCCGTGCGCGAATGATCCAGCGCACAATCATGTCGGCGGCCACGAAGAAAAGGATCAGGGCCTGGATTACATCGGTGATCTCTTTCGCCACTCCCGCACTGAACTGCATCTGATTGGAACCGGCATCCATAGCGCCAACCAGAATGGAGGCGGGAATTACGCCAAAAGGATGGGTGCGGCCGAGCAGAGCGATGGTAATACCATCGAATCCGATGCCGGTGTTAAAACCGGGCTGATAGCGCCCCACAACGCCCTGCGTTTCCACTGCGCCGCCCATACCGGCCAGAAAACCGCTGATGGCCATCGTCATGACGATGGTGAATGCCACCCGCATCCCGGCATAGCGCGCCGCATAGGGGTTGAGACCTACCGTGCGGATCTCAAAACCGATGGTAGTGTAATTGAGCAGCCACCAGATCACCACAGCCGTAATCAGGGCGATCACAAAACCAAGGGGGACGCTTCCGATGGTCGGGATACGGGCCGTGTCCAGGATCTGTGGTGTGCGCGCAACGATATTGCTTCCGCTCGTATCTTTGAGCGGCCCGTCGGCCAGCCAATCGGTTATGTTGATGGCGACGTAGTTCATCATGATCGTAACGATCACTTCATGCGCGCCGGTAAAAGCTCGTAGAGCCCCGGGGATCATAGCAAAGAGGGCTGCCGCTACAGCGCCACCGAGTAAAGCCAGTGGTATGTGAATGACGGCCGGCAGGCCAGTCACGGCGAAACCGATCACCGCTGCAGTCAATGCACCCATGAGCAGCTGTCCCTGTGCGCCGATATTAAACAGGCCAGCTTTGAAAGCAAAGGCAACAGCCAATCCGCTGAAAATCAGGGGGGTGGCTTTTTCCAGGGTGCGTGCGATGGCATTCGTACTGCCAAAAGCACCGCGAAACAATGCACCATAAGCCTGCAAAGGCGGCGCTCCTGAAATCGCCAGAATGACAGCTCCGATCAGCATCGCCAGAAGCACCGCAGCTACCGGCACACTGATCGCGCGCCAGACAGCCACTACGAGGGAGAGACCGGATCGCCCGGCTGAGACCCGTTGTTGTTGGTCCGTCATATACTTAAGGATCCTTTACTTTGTGAGACAAAAATAAGGAAACATAATGAGAATATATTCTACCCGGCTTAGGCTGTTACGTAAACCTCACGATTTCTTAAAATTCGATGAGAGCAGAATCAGTAAGCGGCTTACTCACTGGCTGAGTAAGCCGCTTACGTTTACATCGTCATTCCACCGGCAGGAAAGGGACTATCCGGAGGTGCCTCTTTCGATTGTGATGGAGCCGTCCAGCAGACCCTGGCGGATCTCATCCAGGCGATCCTTGACCTCCTGAGGAATCTTGTCTTCGAAGTCATGGAAGGGGGCCAGACCAAACTCGCCCATGTAGGAGCCGCCGGGGAAGTTGCCCTCTGTATGCATGCGGATCAGGTCGGCAACGGCCGGAGAGATGAGTTTCATCGCACTGGAGACCAGGCAGGGGTGAGCCTCGGGCACTGTCTCCCACTGATCGGTGTCAACACCAATGCAGTACACACCTTCGTGGCCGGCCGATTCGATCAGCGCGCCGTTACCGGTCTTACCACCTGCGCCGAAGATCACGTCAGCGCCCTGGCTGATCGCCTGGGCAGCCGTGGTGGCGCCCCATTCCGGATCGGTAAAGGCGACGTCCAGACCGCCCGGATGGTAGGTGGAAATGATGTTGACGTCTTCATTCACGTATTTTGCGCCGGCGATGAAGCCCTCATTGAAAGCCACAACCGCGGGAACCAGATCTGTACCAAGAACGGCGGCGATCGTATTGCTCTTGGTCAGCATACCGGCCAGGGCGCCAGCCATGAAGCCCGACTTGTCTTCAGGGAAGATCAGCCCAACGACATTTTCTACTGGCTCAGAAACAAACTGGTCCACGCCGATGAAATCAATGTCCGGGTACTGCTCGGCAGCAGCCAGTGTGGCTTCACCCAGAGCAAATCCAACGGTCACGATCACATCATAGCCTTCTTCAGCGAAAAGCTGAATGTTGGCGGCGTAGTCCTTGGCGTCCTTGGTCTCGATGTAGTTAGCCTGCCCGCCGAGTTCCTCAACGGCAGCCACAACACCCTCCCAGGAGGATTGGTTGAAGGACTTGTCGTCGACTTCACCCACATCGGTCACCAGGCCGACGCACAGAACGTCCGGGCTGGAGCAGTCGCCTTCAGCCGCAGGTTCTTCTGCCGCGGGCTCTTCCGCAGCGGGTGCTTCCGTCTCTGCTGGTTCATCTGCCGGCGCTTGTGTTGGGGCGGCCTGCTGGGCGCAGGCTCCCAACAGAAGGGCTGCGAGAATCAGAACAGAAAGGATCGCATATAGTTTTTTCGACATATTTTCTTCTCCTAAAGATCTGACGAAAGGGTTTTCTCTCCGTTCAGCAGACGGTTTTTCTCCGTAGTTGCTGTGCCGTTGCTGTGCCGGAAATCACTTTAGTGTAGCATGAAATCGCAACACAGACAATAGGATCGAGGTTGCAGTAATATGTACAGAACGATCCCTTGATGCGTTCATTCCCCTGTTGCTGCCTGGCCAACTCCGGTGTCGATATACCCGCCGGTCAGGTCAAGCAAAAGCTTCTCCACAAGCGCCTGCCTGCCCGGTGAGAAAAGGTCTGGATTACGGTGGGTAAGCGCAAGGGTGCTCACAGAGACATCCTCAACCTGTCCCTGCAGCAGTCCAGGAATGATTTCCAGGGCGGCCGGAAGCCAGTCCGCCTGGATCGAGGCAATCCAACGGTCTTCAGCCTCAGCCGGTGGGGCGACGCTGCCGATAATATTTACCCCGGCCTGGGCGATATAGCCATAGATGCCCTCCTGATCTACGCCGGGAGCCACATAAATCGTCTTCACCCCCCGCACGGTCAGAGCATCGACAGCGGCCTGCATTTCTGCTTCGCCAGCAGACGCTTCCAGTTCGGAAATCAGCGGGTATTCGTCATAAGGTGGAGCCGAGGGACGGCAAAGCCCGCAAAAATAAACAACGCCGTTGCGGAAGGCGCGTCCAGCTGTTGAACCCGGGTTGTGGATGACCCCAACCCGCCACTCTGGAGTGACGACAGCGGCCAGGTAGCCGGCCAGGAATGCCTGCTGGTCCACAGGTGCAGCCTGTGCCCCCAACTGCACCAGGTTGTCCGCCTGCGGCAGTACTGAAAAACCCAGCGCCAGAAAGCGGGTATCGGGAGCCGCAGCTGCCAGGTCGGAGAGATCTTCTGCGGGTGGCAGCGCCACGACCAGCTGCACAGGATCCGTGATATCATCCGCCGAAAGGGAAGCGGCCTGAGAAAACCCCAGCCCCGACTCGGCGGCCAGCGCGCTCAGCTCCGTCTGCAGCGCTGCTGTCAGATCCGGATCTGCGCTCTGCCGCGCGTACAGGATCACAGCAGGCACTTCCTCAGTCGGGCTCGGTTCAGGGCTGGGTGAGGCTGAGGGCACCGTATTTTCCGGTGTAGGAGAAGTGGGAATCTGCGGGGTGACTGCAGGGGGAGCCGGATTGCAGGCGCCAGCCAGGAGTGCCCCAAGGATCACAACGATGATTAACCTGTTAATACGACCGGCAGTCAAAGCAACTCTCCGTCAAAAACCTGTTCCTGGGAACAGGTTGATATTGAACGCTCAGACCATATGCAGCTGGACTTCGCTCCAAATGGCGCCCGGTTATTTTACTGTATAATTAAATCATGATCGAGCTCAACATCCCCGGCCAGCCTCCTCTTCAAATTGAACACCTTGTAACAGATGTCAACGGCACCATTGCCCTGGACGGGCGCCTGTTTGAAGGTCTGGCGCGCACCCTGAACAGGCTGCGTGACAGGCTGGATATTCACCTGTTAACAGCAGATACGCACGGGAATCAGGACCTAATTGACCGCCAGATCGGTTTCTCCGCGGTGCGGATTCGACCGGGAGATGAAGCCCGACAGAAAGCCGATTATGTTCGCAACCTGGGGCCAGAACGGACTGCAGCCATCGGGCAGGGTGCAAATGACAGCCTGATGTTAAAAACCGCCGCGATCGGCATATGTGTTCTGTCAACGGAAGGTGTGGCTGTGGAAACCTTACTTGCAGCCGATATGGTCGTTCCCGACATCCAGTCCGCTCTGGCGCTGTTTGATAAACCCACGCGCCTGGTCGCAACACTGAGAAAATAACCCGCTCTCGTGGGGAGCTGCGAGCAGGCTCCTCCGGTAAGGATAGTATGGATCTTCCTCAAACTGAGCAGCAACCCGACGACCCCAACCGGCTGCCCCCCGCCCGCCGGCGCAGAGCCAGGCGGCTGCTGGCCCCCCTGGACGTTGATGAGCGCGCCGCGTTCCTGGCCGAGCTGGCCCGGCGTGCCTCTCCATCCTTTGATTTCTTCCTTTTTTCTCTGCTGGCCGGGCTGGTGTTAAGCGCCGGACTGGTGCTCGACGCGCCCTTCGTGCTGGTCGCAGGCGCGGTCCTGGCTCCCTTTATGGCGCCCGTCGTCGGAATCTCTCTAGGGACCGTTACAGGCTCGGGGCGCTATTTTGCACGCAGCCTGGCCGGTGTGTTCATCGGCAGTCTGCTGGTGTTCCTGGCTTCTCTGGTTGTGGGATTCGCCGGCCAGACCTGGGCTCCGGCACAGCCGTATCTGGCCGCTGTGCACGCTCGAATTTCCTGGCTGCATTTCGCCATACTGGCGGCTGGAGGGGCGGCGACCGCAGCCTATATCGTCCATGATGAACGCAAGGCAGCCGTCTCCAGTGTGATCCTGGCTTACGGCCTCTACACGCCCCTTGCTGCTGCAGCCCTGGGCCTGAGCACCGGCATGCCGCACCTCTGGCCGGACGGACTGGTTGTTTTTGCGATCTACCTGGCCTGGGTGACCCTGTCTGGCGCGCTGGCCTTTGCGGTGCTCGGCTACCGCCCGCTGACCCTGTTCGGTTACACGCTTGGGAGCGCTGTTGCGCTGCTGGGGATCATCCTGTTCATCGGTCTGGGTGGCGCCGGTGCTGCTTTTGGCGCCCAGGTAGGCATCCCTACCCCCATTCCTTCCGCGACGCCATCGCCGACCCTCACACCGACGGTAACGCCCACGCCTGTTCCACCCACAAACACCCCATCGCCCACACCAACACGCACGCCCACGCGCACCGCCACGATAACCCCTACCCCTTCTCCCACCCCGGTCTTCGCCGTAGTACAGGCAGCTGAGGGCGGCGGTGGTTTTGTTCGCGATGAGCCCGGTGGAGGGATCGTGGCGATATTAGGGAATGGTGCCGTGGTACAGGTGCTGCCGGAAACCGTAGAGCTGAACGGTCAGGTCTGGGTGCAGGTGATTACCGCAGATAACCAGCGCGGCTGGATGCTGCAGATCCTGCTGGCTGCACCAACGCCAACCCCATAATTCATTACCGAGCCAGGTTCTTACGAGCGGGGCGGTAAACTCTGTGGACCGAAATTGTGGGGCAGCAGCGCGGCCACGGTCGTCTCCAGAGTCAGATTCCCTTCGCCATCGAACAGGTAAACGATAGTGTCGGTTCCGAACTCTGCCAGCACCTGGCGGCAGGCCCCGCAGGGAGTCCCACCGTTATCGGTGGCGACTGCCAGGGCGGTAAACTCCCTTTCCCCGGCAGAAACCGCTTTAAACACAGCCACCCGCTCTGCACAAATGCTGGACGGATATGCGGCGTTCTCCACATTGACCCCATCATAAATCCGTCCCGAAGCGGTCAGCAAGGCTGCCCCGACCCGGTAGTTTGAATAGGGCACATAGGCCCACTGGCGCGCATCCAGAGCGGCTGCCGCCAGCTGTTCGCGAACTTCATCCGGCAGTTTCATGGTCATTGGCTTCTTCGCTCTCCACCCCCGAGGGCAGCCAGCGGGCGCGCACTTTGCGTATCCGCCTTCCACTGACCTGCTCCACGGTTAGCTGCAGTGAATCCTTCTCCACGGTTTCCCCTACCTCGGGTATACGTCCAAGGCTGCTGTAAATAAAACCACCGATGGTGTCAGCTTCCTCTTTGGAAATGCTGCTGCCCATGATCTCATTGAAGTCGTCCAGATCCACACGCCCCAGGAAGATGTACTCGTCGTTCGGCATGACCTGATAAGGTGCTTCTTCAGCCTGGTCATATTCGTCCCGGATCTCGCCGACCACTTCTTCAACGATGTCCTCCAGCGTAACCAGCCCGGCCACGCCGCCGTACTCGTCCACCACAATGGCCATGTGGATGCGCTGGCTCTGCATCTCGGAGAGCAGCTCGTCGACCTTTTTGGCCTCTGGCACAAAATATGCCGGGCGCAGCAGGCTGCGCAGAGAACTCAACTGGTCGCCCTCACGCCACACACGCAGCAGGTCTTTGGCGTACAGCAGACCGAGCGTTTTGTCCACCGTCTCTTCATATACCGGGATGCGAGAATGGCCCGAGCTCAGCATCGTATCCACGGCTTCAGACAGCGGTGTGTTTACGTCGAGGGCAACCATGTCAATGCGCGGCACCATAATCTCGCGCGCCAGTGTATTCCCGAGCTGAAAGATCGAGTAGATCATTTGCCGCTCGCCCTGTTCGAAGATGCCCTCTTCTTCGCCAGCGTCCACCAGCGTTTTCAGCTCATCGGTTGTCACCGTGCCCACATCGAGGTTAACGCCGGCATCGCGTGAGATCCCCAGCGGCAGCAGGGTTAGGAACGCAAAAATCCCCAGTAAGACGCGCACCACTGGTGTCAATCTGACAGCCCACACTTCCGGAGCGCGCGACACATTTCGTTCAATAACCGTTTCGATTAAGAACAGGATGAACCCGACCAGTGCTGCCAGTCCTGCGGTTGCCCAGACCGTTGCTCCTCCCATGCTGCGCGAAGCCCAATAAAGGAACAGCGCTGCCAGGAAAAAGCGAGTGAGAACCAGGACGAGGTTCAGGGTAATGCGGATGCGTGCCCCAGAGGGCAGCAGCACAGAGGTGCTGTAAAGCTGCACCCCGGAGCTGTCTCGCAGAGCCAGCAGCCGGGCGTGGGTGAGCTGCACAAAAGCAGATCGCGCCGCTACGGCGATAAAATCAAGCAGCAGCAGGCCGAGGCCCAGTAAAACAAATTGTAAATCAGTCACCTTTCTCCAGCCTTCGAATCTTGCGCGCAGGAACCCCAACAGCCAGTGTGTCGGGTTCCACATCCCGGGTGACCACCGAACCGGCACCCGTGCGCGCACCGGCGCCTATTTTTACCGGCGCCACAAGCATGGTATCGCTTCCGATGAAAGCGCCCTCACCGATTTCTGTGCGGTTTTTCTTTTTTCCATCGAAATTGCAGGTGATCGTTCCGGCCCCAATATTGACGTCCGGGCCGATGGTCGCATCACCCACGTAAGAAAAGTGGCCCATTTTGGTCCCCGGGCCAAGGTAAGAATTTTTCACCTCGCCAAAATTGCCCATGTGAACGCCCCGGGCCAGATGAGCACCTTTGCGCAGGTGGCCAAATGGACCAATTTCGACCTCATCTTCGAGCAGCGCACCTTCCAGCACCGAAGCGAGCACCCGGCAGCGGCTGCCCACACGGGTATCGCGGATGAGCGTGTTGGGACCGATCGTGCAGTGATCTCCGATCTCACTTTCGCCCTGCAGATACGTGTTGGGGTAAATCACGGTATCCTGCCCGATGGTCACCCCCGGCTCGATATACGTAGCGGACGGATCGATCAGGGTAACACCTTCGAGCATCCAGTGACGGTTGATGCGCCGGCGCAGCTCCGCCTCCGCCTCGGCCAGATGCACACGGTTGTTAATGCCGATCGTTTCATTAATATCTTCGATTTCGCAGGCCTGCACCGAAACGCCTTCGGCCACCGCGACGGCTACCAGGTCTGTGAGATAGTACTCTCCTTTCGGAGAGAGGGGCACTTTCGGCAGTGCATCCCACAACCAGTCTGCGTCAAAACAGTAAGCCCCGACGTTTAACTCCCGGATCTGCAGCTGCTCCGGGGTAGCCTGCGCTTCTTCGACCACGGCCAGCACCCGTCCGTCCTCGCCGCGCACCACCCGGCCGAAACCGCGGGGATCATTCTGCACCACCGTTGTCGAAGTCACCGGTCCGTTATGCGCCAGGTGTGCCTGGACCAGGCTCTGCAGGGTTTCCGCCCGCAGCAGCGGCATATCGGCGTACGTCACAATCACCAGATCGCAGCTGCCGCGCAGCAGACCTTCTGCCTGCCGGACGGCATGCGCAGTCCCCAACTGCTCTTCCTGCAGAACATACCGGGCACGGTCTCCCAGGGCAGCGCGGATCTCATCGGCATGGTGGCCGATCACAACCACCGGCTTTTCGTTAGAAGCTTTTTCGACAGCTTCCAGAGAGTAATGGATTAACGGGCGCCCCAGCAGCGGATGCAGGACCTTGGGAAGATCGGAGCGCATGCGGGTCCCCTGACCGGCCGCCAGCAGTATGGATACGATTTTCATAGAATCTCCAGCTCAAGGGTTTAAAAATAAAAACGACGAGCTACCCGCGTCCGCAGCATGCAGCGCGCCGCCCGTCCTGAATTTCAACCTTAATGGATATTGACTTGAATCTTCGTCAAGCACGTGAACTACCTGTCAGGGCGAAAGGCTGGGGCGCCCGGATTCGAACCAGGATATACGGATCCAAAGTCCGCTGTGCTGCCATTGCACCACGCCCCACCGTTTTCGCCTGATAACGCCCGGAAATCGGGCGCCCAACATTGTATCACAAGGAGAAAGCAGCGTAAATAGATGTACGCACGTCAGTGCGCCTGATCCATACCGGATAACCGGTGGGGCCTCCCTCACCAGCTTAAGCCAGTGAGCGGTGTTCACTCGGGCACTGTCCCGCTCTCATCTTCCGCCGGTAAACCCGGCGCAAGCCCCAGGTCGAGCGCCTGCTCGTAGGGGATGGCGTCTTCATCGAGGGTGAATTCTGTTTTTTCGGCCAGATTTTCCCAGAAAGCATCCACCTCTTCCGGTTTCAATTCCACCTCTGTGTCAAGGCTGAAGAGATCAGAAACATCGGGGAGATCGGTGGACACTTCCTCTTCCGCAGGAGCTTCTTCTGGCGGGAGAACCACATCCTCAGGCGGAGCTGCCGGTTCCACCTTCCGGGTCCCTGTCTGCACCTGCTGGAGGGCCGCGGCGATCTGCGCAACCCGGTGAGAATCCAGAGGAGGCCGGGTGGAGGCGATCAACACGTCTGCGCCGGGGACCTGCAGAGCGACCAGATCTTCATCCTTTCCCGGGAAGTGCATCAGGACATGCCGCCCGCTGTCCTCCAGGCGCTGTGCAACGCCGCCGCCGGCCCGCAGTGCAGACAGAACGGCGGCGCGCAGCTGGATATTCTCCAGAAAGGCAGAAAAACCGCCAGACTGGGCCAGCACTCGCCCGGCGGCACTCAGCAGGCCGACAGCCTGCAGGTCCATCTCCTGCCGGAGGTTCTCAAGCTGCTGTGCGAGGCGCTCCAGTTCTTCTGACTCGGACAAAATATCCGCATCCGCCAGATTCAGGCAGGTCTGCACAGCGGTCAGAAACGCGTCCATGTCCACCGGTTTATAGAAATAAAACGCGGCCCGCGCCTCTTCTACTGCCTGGCGGACAGCAGGATCATCCACACCGGTAATGAGAATCACCCTCAGGCCGGGTTTTCTCGCCTGAGCCCTGTTTATCAAATCCAGACCAGAAATTCCGGGGAGATAGACATCGCTAACCAGCAGATCAACCGGCTGGTTCGAGATGACCAGAAGGGCCTCTTCACCAGAGGGCACATCGGTCACCTGCAGGTCTGCGCCCAGGGTCTCTACCCCTGCGCGCAGCATCTGGCGGATGTCACGCTGATCGTCGACGATGAGAATATGCTGCATGGGCGAATTGATTCCTCAAGGGCAGGTGGGACGGACCCGGCTGCACTTCAGGAATAATTATACACGCCAGCACGCAGTCCAATGACCGGGTGTCATCTCTTTCAGAGGTGGTTCTGCCTGAGCGCAGGCGGCCACTGCGGCCGGACAGCGCGGGTGGAAGCGGCAGCCTTTGGGCGGGTTGAGCGGACTGGGGACATCGCCCTGCAGGATGATGCGCTCGCGCTTTAAAGTGGGGTCAGGAACTGGAATAGCCGACATCAGCGCCTGGGTGTAGGGATGCATGGGGCGCCGGTAGAGTTCATCGCGGTGAGCCAGTTCAACGATCTTCCCCAGATACATCACCGCCACTCGGTCGGAGATATGCTCCACGACACTCAGGTTGTGAGCGATAAACAGGTAGGTCAGATTGAACTCCTGCTGCAGCTCTTTCAGGATATTGAGCACCTGCGATTGGATCGAAACATCCAGCGCCGAAACCGGTTCGTCGGCCACGATAAAGCGCGGCTGCAGCGCCAGCGCGCGGGCGATACCAATCCGCTGGCGCTGGCCGCCCGAAAACTCATGGGGGTAGCGGCGGGCATGATACTCTTCCAGCCCTACCTTCTTCAGCGTGTCCAGAACGATCTGGCGCCGCTGCTCGCGATCGCCGATTCTGTGGATGCGCAGGCCCTCTTCAATGGAATCACCCACGGGGATGCGCGGATCCAGAGAAGCGTAGGGATCCTGAAAGATAATCTGCATATAACGCCGCATGGCTTTTAGTTCGCGGCTGTCCAGATTCAGCAGGTTGGTATTATCAAAGGTGATCTCGCCAGAGGTCGGTTCGATCAGGCGCAGCATGGTGCGCCCGACGGTTGTTTTCCCGCAGCCCGATTCCCCCACCAGGCCCAGTGTTTCTCCCTCTTTTACGGTAAAGCTAACCCCGTCGACGGCCTGCACCCAGGCAACCGTGCGCTGCAAGATGCCGCCGCGCACCGGAAAGTGCTTGACCAGATCTTTCACAACAACCAGGTCTTTTTCTGCGCGCCCGTTTCCTGCCGGTGCCGTCCTGCTCGGTGTGATGCTGCCTGTTTCTCGCATTTTCTCTCTCCGCTGTCTACTGCCTATTGAACGTACGAACCTTCGACCTCTGAAGCGCGCAGGGGTGCTGTATGTCCCTCATGGCTCTGGTAAAGCCAGCAGCGCACTGAGTGCCCGGGAAGCACGGTGTCGAGCGTGGGTTCCACCTCATTACAGATGTTCAGTCCATATTGAACCCGCGCCTGACAGCGAGGTGCAAATTTACAGCCCGCAGGCAGGTCGATCAGATTTGGAACCGAGCCCGGGATGACATCCAGTTTCTCTTTTACCTGCCCCAGGATGGGGATCGAATCAATCAAACCGCGCGTATACGGATGCAGGGGACGCGCAAAGAGCGAGCGCACGTCCGTCTGTTCCACAATCCGGCCAGCATACATCACAGCCACACGATCAGCCATCTCAGCGATCATGCCCAGGTCATGCGTGATCAGGATTACGGCTGTTTCCATCTGACGGCGCAGCTCACGGATCAGATCCAGAATTTGTGCCTGGATCGTGACGTCCAGCGCAGTCGTGGGCTCATCCGCAATCAGAAGCTGCGGGTTGAGCGCCAGCGCCATGGCGATCATGACACGCTGCGCCTGCCCGCCAGACATTTCGTGCGGGTAGGCTCTCGCTTTACGTTCCGGGTCGGGGATGCCCACCATCCCCAGCAGTTCAACCGCCCTTTTCCATGCATCTTCCTTGCTGATCTGCTGGTGAATGCCCAGTACCTCGGCGATCTGATCTCCTACGGTGAAGACGGGGTTCAGACTGCTCTGGGGCTGCTGGAAAATCATCGAAATGCGGTTCCCGCGAATGTTCATCATCTCCGCTTCTGAGATTTCGAGCAGATTTTTCCCCTCAAAGTTGATCACCCCGTCCATAATCTTCCCCGGGATGCTGATCAGCCTCATAATCGAAAGGGATGTGACGCTCTTGCCGCAGCCCGATTCACCCACCAGTCCAAGCACTTCACCCCGGTTTACCGTGAAATCAACGCCATCGACGGATTTAACGACACCATCATCGGTGAAAAAATAAGTCTTTAAATTACGCACTTCCAGCATGGGCTGAGCGGTTGATGCAGTCACGTTTCCCTCCCTGCTATTTGAAAATGTGCCGGTCTTTCAAAAAAGAACCGGCACTGTCAAGTAAAGTTCAAATAGGCTCAATATTGATGCAGAAGTTTACCTTTGATCTCTTAATTTGGCAAGATTTTCACAAGATCAATTCGCCCCATCCTGGCAGCCTTCTCCATAATTGAAGGCTTCCAGGTTCCATAACGCGCTCTCCGCAGAGGCGTCCACCTGCACACCGCACAGATCGGGGCGTGAGGCAACCGTCTGGCTGTGCAGATAAAGTGGAAGGGCCGGCAGGTCTTCAGCAAAAATTGCCTGAGCCTGGTGATGATAGCTGGTGTGCTCATTTGTGCCCGCCGGCGAGAGCAGGGCCTGTTTGCAGGCCAGATCGAATTCCGGGTTTGAATACCCGCCTGCGTTGGCGCCCCCCCACCCGTGAGGAAACTGCGGATAGCTCCCCGGGATTTGCTCAGAAGTGTACAGGCTGCAGGCCGGCTGCACTGCGGTTCCCCAGGCAAACTGCACCATGGCGAATTTGCGGCCAAAAACCGGGCCATCGGGGCCAGGGGCAAAGAGCTCTTCCGCCGGTTGGCTGGAGATATTGACGCGGATGCCGCACTGCGCCAGCGACTCCTGGATGATCTGAGCCACCTGCTGGTGTTCTTCATCTGGCGTGGTCAGGAAGGTTACTTCAAACGGTGTACCGAATGGAACACCCGCAGCTCCGGCTGCCTCCCGTGGGGTGGACGGATCGCCATCCGTATCCACCCAGCCGGCCGCCTGCAGCAGCTCAGCGCCGGCCTGTGGGTCGTAAGCATACTGCCTGACCTGTTGATTGTACAGCGGGTGAGACGGAGGCACGTAGCTGGAGGGCACTTCTCCCCCACCGGGGTAGACGGCATCCAAGATCCGCTGGCGATCCAGGCACAAAGCCACAGCCTGGCGGGTTTCTTTCGCGCTGAAAAAGGCTGGCTCCGCAGCTGCAGCCGGGTCTGCCGCAGAGGCGGAGGCGATCCCAAAGGTGATGTGTTCCCAGGCTGTCCCGGTCTCTACAAACAGGGCAATCTCCCCTGCATTCTGCAAATCGACCAGCTGCTGGCTGCGAAAATCCAGGCCGGCTGTTTCGTCGACATAATCGCATTCGCCCGCCAGCAGTGCGTCGACCGCTTCCTGGCTGCTGCCCATAAAGCGAAACACCAGGTTGTCGAAGTGCGGCAGTCCCTCAGAGGCGCGGAAATAATTGGGATTGCGAGCCAGGGTGATGTGGTCGCCGGCCGTCCACTCTTCAACCACATAGGGCCCCCAGCCGACCGGCGCTCGGTTAACGGCTTCAGAGGTCAGCAGTTCTTCCGCCGGGAGGGTTCCCCAGGCGTGACGCGGGAGCGGGGTAAAGAAGTTCAGCGCGGGAAGTGAATCGCGCACCCCGGGAATCCCTCGCCATTCGATCGCCAGATCGCTGACAATCTGATAGGCTGCCGTGCGTGCGATCAGCTCAGAATGCACGCGCGGGTACAACGCACGCGCCACCTCGTATGAATAGAGAGAGTCGTCGGCGTCGAGCGGCTCTCCATCTGACCACATTAAACCGGGCAGCAGCTGGAAAGTGACCACCATTTGATCCATAAGCACCAGTTCCTGTCCCTGATAGACCTGGGCACAGGATAGATCGGTGCACTCACTGGGAAGGATGGACACGCCGTCTCCCAGGTTGACGATGTTCCCCTGTGCATCCTGCACCTGATCGCCGGGAGAAACCTGGACCTGCTCGAATCTGATACCACCGTTTTCAATCGAGGGTGTCTGCTCCAGGATCACCGGGGTCAGCTCATAACCAGAAATGTCATAGGGCCCGTCGTAGATCGCCTGACGCACACTGCGCGCCGCAATGGAATTGTCGGCATACAGGAACAGGGACTGCGGCTCCCCTCCCATACAGATGGACAGCACACGCGGCGGCTCCGCTGTGGCCGTTGCCGTCGGAGCACTGACCCCGCTGTCTGTCGCAGCGGGGGTTTGCGATGGTTGAGGATCTCGGGTGGGCTGGGGGTTAATTGTACAGGCAGTCAGAAAGAGTAAAACAACAAGCAGGCAGCGACGCATGGATCAAATCATCCGCAGTGACATGGTGGTCATATTAAAGGAGTGGATATTTGCCAGAATGAGCGGGCCAAAAGATCCATCTAACAACGTGTGGTTAAACGGCTTTAACTGCGGCGGATAATAAGGTTCGACCATCTGGTACGAATCAGACGCAGCCTGTGCCAGGAGTTGAGAACGAATTTTCTTCGAAGGTTGCTGCCGTGCTGCCCAGTTCTTTAAGGACCGAGAAATGTAAGCGTCCAATTATCCTCCAAACGAATTTGCGATGTGTCAGGGTCTCTCATGATTCAGATCAGGCAGAATGTCGTTATCCAGACCCAGTTTGAGCTTCAATGCCATCCGGCCGTAATGTAAGCGAGATTTTACCGTACCAACCGGCACATCCAGAATGTCGGATATCTCTTGCAGGGAGAGGTCGTTGAGGTAATACAGGACCACCACCACTCGCTGCTGCAGGGGCAGCGAAGATACGGCTCTTTGAACCTGCTCCCAATCGTCATCCTGCTCGATCTGTTCCTGCGGGCTGTTCTTCTCTCCTCCGACCAACCATTCCGCCAGATCTTCCAATGGACGATACCAGCGGCGGCTGCGCTTGACCCAGGTATAGGAAAGATTGGCTGTCATGCGGTACAGCCAGGGTTCCAGAGGGCGCTGGGGGTCGATCCGGTCTGCAAAGCGGTGCAGGCGCAGAAAAACATCCTGAAGCAAGTCTTCTGCGGCGTTGCTGTCATTCGTAATCACCAGCGCAGTCCGGTAAACCAGCGCCTGGTAGCGATCATACAGCTCTCCGAGGGCTTCAAGGCTTCCTGCCTGCAGCTGCAGTATGAGATCACGGCTCGACGGTTTATCCAAAACGATAATTCACCTTTTCTAACACTGGCTGCCCGATAAAAAGGCGCCAGGTGAGCGAATTTATCCTACCACTTTCTGATATTTATAACAAGTGCCCCTCTTTCCAGCGTCTGCCAGAAGTCCGGGCAGCATAACGAAAAAAGCTCCTCAGAGGTCTGCCGGTCAGGTGGTAATCCAATGCTGCTCGATAAGGAAATCACCTTATCGAGCAGCACATGCAAGGTCATTCTGGAAGAGTGATGGCATCCAGCACTTCCGCTACCCCATGGCAGATGAACTTCAGGCTGATCATGACTCCCTCTGTTGATCACCCCTTCGTATATATGTATTACTCACGCCCTCCTGAAGTGGTTCAAAGGGATTAAAAATTTCTCTACTATGGTTCAGAAAGCCGATATGATGATTACGCCGTACACCGCCATGCTGAGCACGGCATCCACGGCTGCGTAGATCAGGAGAAAGTTCAAGACGGATTCCGATTCCCGGCGAAAGGTATAGGACCAGGCGACGTAAAGAGCCGTAATCAGAATCATCACCGGCACGACAATCTGCAGAGGGACCTTCAACCAATCGGGGATCATCGGGATCCAGGCCGAGAAGGGCACATAAGACTCCACCCCCGGGAGGGCAATGTATTTAGCCAGCCAGAAGGCAGCCAGAGACAGGAAGATGCTGACGATCACCCCGACCCGGTTGTTCCCACGCCGCAGCGGCGTGGTCAGCAGCATCCCAACCAGGGCTCCCATCAACCAGATAAAACCGGCCAGCGGGCTGATGGCCACACCGATCAGCATGCCGAATAAAGTTTCAGCCGCCAGGCGTCCCACATCTTCTGCGGACAGACGGTTCATCGCCGCGACCATATCGGGTGCGGTCGTAGCCAGGTAAACCAGATTTCCTTCGGCACCTTTCTCCATCCAGGTCAGATACAGGTATCCCTGCGCATCGCTGATGATCACCGGCGAGTCGGAATCGGTGGCGGTAAAACTGAGCAGTTGATACCCGGTTGGTTTTCCGTCCTGGATAAAAGCCGTGCTCACCTGCCCTTTGTACTGCCGCATCAGGTATTGGGCCTGCGTGTGAAAGGCAACGACCAGTTCGGGAGCCGCGCTGGTATTGGTGCTCAGGTTGGAGATCGTTGTCGTCTCGGTATAGGGGGAGGGCAGCGGAACACGTGAGCCCGCGTGCACTCCTGCGCTGACTTCGTGATATTCCAGACGGTATTCCTCGGGGATATTGATCACCTCTGGCTGTGTGACCTGATCGGGATTACCCGCCGGGAAGTAAACAAAGCTGGCCAGCGACGTGCCTGCCTGCGGACCGGTGCGGTAGGTGAGCGCCCAGATCACATACACCTGCTCGCCTGCCAGCCCCAACCACGGGCCCTCGACAATGCTTGTGGGAGTGATCGATTGTTCGTAGAGCAGTACAGCCTGCTCACCGCTGTCCACTCCCTGCGGATAAGAGGCATAGAGAATGCGCATGTCTCCATAGCCCAGGGGCATCTGCGCCCAGATCACGTGCAGGCTGCCATCGGCGCCAACGCGCAGTTCTGGCCGGGTTCCCTGGGGGTCAACCAGCACCACCTCGCCCTCAGTGGTGAGGCGGTAAAGTCCCGGTTCGCGGCGTGACTGTGAAAACCACACGCTGACCTCATCACTTGGAAGCCGGGCCGCTGCGAATGAGTCCACATCAATTTCTCCAGACAGCGGCCGAGGGGCCTCCCGTACCGACCCCTGGTTATCCAGCCGGACCCGGTAAAGAACATTGTCTGCGATCCAGAATGCCTGCAGACCCTGTCCATCCCAGATGATTTCGGTATCCGAAATCCGACCGAAGCTCTGATCCAGGCGCTTCACCCAGCGCACCTGCCCCTGACGGTCAAAGGCTGTCAGGCGCGGGGAATAATTTTCCCCACTCTGATCCACATGAAGCAGATAGATCCCGCCGCTGTCGTCCAGGGTAACGGGCACCGGTCTGGTGGAATAGGTGAGCCCCGTATAAACGCCCCGGCTCCACCCGGGCGCCCGGAGCCATTGTGAAGCTGGCTCCCCGCTGCAGCCGGTCAAAAGAACGACCAGCATCAGCCCAGCCAGCAGCGCGCGAAATGACAAAATGCGATCCCTATTCATACGCGGGTTATTTTCCTTATCCAGATGATATGACACACCAGCTTCGATGGAATCAGCGGAGTACAAGTGCTGCCCGGCCTGGTGCGTCTGTTCTCACTTTTTGATATGAATAACGCCAGGCCAGAATTGTACTTCGAAAGAATGAGGTAAGTAAAAAGGGAGGCAGAACAACCTACATGCCTCCCTTCACAGACTGATTACCGAAAAAGTACTGCTGTCAGATCACTGATATCGTTCCATCAGGGCGCTTCTGTGCTGATGTTTTCTGCACTCACCCACCCCTTACCGGTGGGAGCGTCCACCAGATACCACAGCACGCCATCCACTTCGGTGACATCGACCACTGTGACTCGCGCACCGCGTTCCTGCCCGGCTATCATTCGCTTACTGCCGGGCGCTTCCATCAGGCCAACAAGGAACGCTCTTCCGGCCAGATATGCGGTGTCGCCTGGCCGCGGGCCATCTGCGCCCTCGCCGCCGTCTTCCGGTTCAGCCGTCTCTCCTCCTTCGGTACCCGTGCTGGCCGTTGACCCATCTTCCACGGCTTTAACGAACTCCGCAGGGACCCATCCATTACCGGCGCTGGTGCTAACCTGATACCAGGTTTCACCTTCAAATTCTCGAGAAGCCAGGACCGTCCCCTTGCTGCCGCGAGAAATATGAGACCGTGCCACGGTATCCCCCGGCTGGGCATAGAGAGATATCAGAAATCCCGTGCCGGTGAATTCAACCTGCTGGTCTCGGGCGAATTCAGCTCCCTCCACCCCCGGCTCGTCGTCTTCTGCCACCGAGCCGCCGCGAGCACGTTCTGTCGCCTCCGCCGGGGTTAATACCTCACCTGCCTGTGCGCAGGCAAGGCTGAGCATCAGCAGCATAGCTATGATCCACACAAATCGGCTTCGCGCTTTCATCAATCTATAATCCTTTTCGTTGTCAGGAATGGGTTTTGTTCCGCGCCACAGCACCAGGCTGGGTAAACCCGGTGCTGCGGCTCAAAACCAGGCAGAATTAATCTGCCAGCTTACTTTCTTCCGCGCAAGCGGGTGTCGAATGCATCCCTCAAACCATCTCCCATGAAGTTGAATGCCAGTGTCAATGTGGAGAGTGCAATGCCCGGGACCATTACCAGGTGAGGATTTGAACGGATACCAGCATAGCTATCGCTGATCATCTGTCCCCAGCTTGGTGTTGGCGGGTTCACCCCCAGGCCCAGGAAGCTCAGAGAAGCTTCCAGAAAGATGTAACCCGGGATAGCAAGCGATTCGGAAATCAGCAGCGGGCCGATAATATTCGGAATCAAATGAGAGCGGATAATATGCCCGTTGCTGGCGCCAATCGCCCGGGCCGCTTCGACAAATTCTTTTTGTTTATACGAGAGCACCTGACCGCGAGCGAGGCGCGCCATACCGATCCAGTTCAGCGCACCAATCGCAATAAAGAGGAACAGCAGACCACCCATGGCCTGGTCCAGGCGAATCAGCAGACCCATAAAACCGGTCGTTACACCCTGCCTGGCCATCGCTTTGAAGTATACCGTCATCAGGATGATGATGGGCAGCTGGGGGATGGCATACAAAAAGTCCACAATGCGCATCATCAGGTTGTCCACGCGCCCGCCGGCAAAACCGGAAATCGTTCCGTAAATAACGCCGATGACCAGACTGACGGTAGAGGCCACAAAAGCGACGGTCAGCGAAACCCGGGAGCCATAGATCACACGGCTCCACAGGTCACGTCCCAGCGCATCAGACCCGGTAAGGAAAATCGTACATCCCCATTCCAGAGGTGTGCCAGCCCAGTGGCAGTTTCCGATACGGTCTGTGGTGACGATGTAACCGGTCATTGGTTTGGCACGTGTGTTGTTCAGGTTCTGATACGCAAAATCGTATGGGGTGAAAACCGGCGCAAGTATGGCGACCACAATGGTAATCAGAATCCAGATGGTGCCAGCAACAGCAATTTTATTGCGGCGAAATTCCCGGAACGCATCCTGCATGGGGCTGCGGCCCTTGCCGATGGTTACTTCGCCAGTACTATCTAAATTGAGTTCTGCTGTCATATGCTTTCTCTTCTCTATCGTCAAAAATTCCGGCAGGTACTTCAGGATCGGTCTTATCCGCCAGCGATTCTGTACACCGGCTTACATTGTAGACAAGGGCGCAGCCGGTGAAAGATGCCGGGCACGACCCGTGCGCTAATCGAAGCGGATGCGCGGATCCAGCCAGGCATACATAATATCCACCAGTAAGTTGCCCATCACCAGCATAATGCCGTAGATCAGGGTCAGGCTGGTTAAGAGGAAGTACTCGCGCTCATTAATGCTGCTGACGAAGCGGCGCCCCATCCCATTGATAGCAAAAATCTGCTCAATGATCAGGGTACCGGTCAGGACGCTGGCCAGCAGCGGACCCAGGATCGTAGCAACCGGAATCAGGGAGTTCTTGAGCGCATGGACCAGGATCACCGTCTGTTCACGCAGACCTTTAGCACGCGCGGTACGAATATAGTCCTCGGAAAGGACTTCCAGCAGGCCGGCGCGCGTCAGGCGCGCGATGCTGGCTGAAATACCGGTTCCCAGTGCAAAAGTTGGCAGGGCGGCGTGAGACCAGAACTCCATATTCGGCCTGGGTAAGAAGCCTAATATAAATGGAGGGTCTGCACCCCAGAAGGCGATCGGGAACCAGTCGAGATATACGCCAAAAATCAGGATCAGCAGTGGACCAAGAACGAGGTTTGGAATGGAAACAAAGAAAACCGCGAAAAAGGTCGCCGTGTAATCAAGCCATGTGTTATGGTTGAGGGCTGCGATGATCCCGGCGGGAACGCCAATCGCAAAAGCCAGCGTAACGGCAAGCAGGCCCAGTTGAATTGAAACGGGGAAGGTTTGAGCGACGACGTCATTAACTGACTGGCTGCGCAGGCGCAGCATGGGACCCAGATCACCCTGCAGCAGATTTATGAAGTATAAAAAGAACTGCTCATATAAGGGCTTATCCAGGCCGTAGCGACGCTCCATGATCACGCGCATGTGCTCGGGCATGGCGCGAAAACCGACGGCATCGAAAGGCCCACCCGGCATGGCATGTACCAGGGCGAATGTCGCCAGTACCATTAAAAATACGACCGGGATGGAAACAAGTATGCGGCGGATAATATATTTCGTCATTCAAACCTCTTCTCACGGGCAAACAAATTTAATGTGCCTTAAGTCCGAAGACTTTTTTATTCTACATATTGGGACATAATTTGGTTCAACAATAAGAGTCTTTTTTTGATTTTTTATGTTGGGGAGAGCAGCCTGAGCTGCTCTCCCCGGTTGTTGCCTTGCAGAACGTGGTTACTTACCCACCGCGGGCAGCGACCTTGGCATCCCAATCGATGGTCCAGTTGTACCACTGGTTGCCGCCGAAGAGGGAGCGCGGGTTGTCGATCCAGGTGTGGTCAGCCACGTAAGCAATGCGGAGCCAGAACGGAGCGATCGGGAACTCGCCTTCCGGACCGAAGAAGGCTTCTTCGATCTGGGCGTAGAGTTCCTGGCGGCGCTCAGGATCGGGTTCCTGGCGAGCTTCGACGATCATGTCGTCGATCTCGTTGCAGGTGCGCTTGGAGCGGTTGTCGGTCTGGCACCAGAGCACGTCGCCGACCCAGTTGTTCTCGTCAGCATAGTCGGGGCCCCAGCCGAGAGTCCACATGTGCGGAGCCTGTTCATCGGGCAGGCTGGCCTCGGTAGCGGTCAGCAGCTCGGCGAACGGCAGCTGCTCGATCTGGATCACGCCAGGATCACAGCCCAGGTTCGTCTCGTACTGGTTCTGTGCGTACTCGATCCAGTTGAGCGTGGACTGGCCAGAGTAGCCAATCAGCGTTACGGTGGGGAAGCCTTCGCAGTTCGGGTAGCCGGCTTCTTCCAGCTGCTGGCGAGCATATTCAGGATCGAAGCCAACACCGACCTCGTCGATGGGCGGAGCGCCGAAGATTCCCGGAGGCGCCAGGTGCTTCATGGGCAGACCCTGACCCTGGAGCACTTCCGCAACGAAGGTCTCGCGGTCGAACGCAGCCGAGAAGGCGCGGCGGACGCGGACGTCATCGAACGGAGGCTTGGTCATGCGGAAGGCGAAGTAGAAGACCGCCAGATCGGGGAACTGCTCGGTCTCATCGGGGAACTGCTCGAGGTGAGCGGCCAGTTCCTCGGTGGGGATGCTCGAGGTGTCGACCTCGTTGTTCAGCCACAGGGCGTAGCCCGTGCTCACATCGGGGACAACGTTGGTGACGATGCGCTCGATGTTACCGGTTCCTGCCAGATCCTCAGGGATGAGGGGGTTGCGCAGCAGGATACGGCGCACGCCGTGCACCCACTCGTTCAGCACGTAGCGGCCGTTGGTCACGATGTTGCCGGCCTCGATCCAGTTCTCACCATGCTCTTCGATGACCCAGGAGGGGGTTGCAGCCAGGGTCCACATGGGGGTCATGGACAGGAAGTAACCGGCGGGGAACTCGAGGTTGATCACCAGGGTCTCAGGATCGGGCGCGCTCACGCCGATAGCGTCGATGAGCTCCTGCGGGATGTTCGCCGGATCCTCATAATTGAGGACGTCGGAGCAGCCAGCGATCAGGGGGGCTACCACGCCGCTGTAGTAAGAGCCGATGTTGGGATCGCAGGCGCGCTTGATGCCGTAGGCGAAGTCTTCGGCAGTCACGAACGCAGGTTCCTCACCGGTCTGGTTGCCTTCCTCATCGAAGACGGGGCGGTTGACCTGGGTGGTCTCACCGGTCACCGGGTTGTGGTACACCCAGGGGATGTCGGTGCGGATGGTGAAGGTGTAGGTCAGGCCGTCTTCGCTGACTTCCCAGGAGGTCGCAGCTTCGGGCACGATCTCAGCGGTCTCGACATCGTAGTTTGTCAGGTGGACAAACAGGTTCTCGATGTAACCGATGGAGACGGTGTCCTCACCGATCTGCGGGTCCAGCGTCGGGATGTCAGTGGTGTCGTAGGTATCCATGGTGACGGGCTCGTCAGACGCAGGTTCTTGGGCGGGGGCCTCTGGCGTTACCTCCACCACCTGGGTGACGACCACAGGGGTACCTTCGACTTCTACTTCCTGCGTCACGACCACGGTTCGCACCGTTTCTACGGTCTGCGGCTGGCAGGCTGCGAGCACCATGCTGGCAATCACCAGCAGGGCAAACACGATGGAAATGCTCTTGAACTTCATTGTTTTCTCCTCCAAGTTGCGTAACTTGTTATTGTTCCTGCTCTACCTGATGGCTCAAATCAGGCTAACTGAGCAGTGCCTCCATGTGTCAGGATATGCGACAGCACTGTGCTGCTCGATAGCATCACCTCCTTTTCGCGAAATTCCAAAAATTTATTAAAACCGCAACAGCTATTTACAGGCTGATAGCCCCTAAACCAGATGGCAGGCTGCCCAGTGCCCTGGCGTTACCTCGCGAAATTCGGGTTCAATTTCGCGGCAAACAGCCTGAGCCAGAGGGCAGCGCGTGTGGAACCGGCACGCCTTTGGAGGGTTAGCCGGGCTGGGTACATCCCCCGCAAGAATAATGCGCTCGCGTTTACGTTCTTTAACCGGATCGGGAATTGGAACCGCAGAAAGAAGGGCCTGCGTATATGGGTGGAGTGGATTCAGATAAAGCTCATTGCGATCCGCCAGTTCGACGATCTTGCCCAGATACATCACGGCAATACGATTCGAAATATGGCGCACCATGCTCAGGTCGTGAGCAATAAACAGATAAGTCAGTCCAAACTGCTCCTGCAGTTCTTCCAACAGGTTGACGACCTGAGCCTGGATGGAAACATCCAGCGCCGAAATGGGCTCATCGCAGACGATAAATTCGGGCCGCAAAGCCAGGGCGCGGGCAATTCCAATGCGCTGGCGCTGGCCACCCGAAAATTCGTGTGGATACCGGTTGATAAAGTAAGGATTCAAACCGACCACGCGCAGCAGCTCACGCACGCGCTCGTTCCGCTCTTTGACCGTGCCAATGTTGTGAATATCCAGGGGTTCGCCGACGATCTTCCCCACCGTCATACGAGGGTTCAGGGAGGCGTAGGGGTCCTGGAAAATGATTTGCATATCCCGCCGCAGCCGGCGTAATTTCTCGTCGGAGAGAGAGGTCAGTTCCTGATCTTTGAAATAGACTTTACCGGCGGTGGGCTTATAAAGCTGCAAAATCGTTCGACCTGCAGTGGACTTACCGCAGCCGCTCTCACCCACCAGCCCAAGGGTTTCTCCCTTGTGGATCACAAAATTGATGCGATCGACCGCCTGTACGGCCCCGACCTGCTTCTGAATTACGATTCCACGAGTAATTGGAAAATGCTTGGTTAAGTTCTCAACTCGGACCAGTACGTTGTTGTTCGTGCTCATCGCAGTTCACCTGTTTCGACGTCAACCCAGCAAGCAGCCCGGTGGCCCGGCTTGATCTCAAGCAGAGGGGGATTAACTTTGCATTTTTCCCGGACGTAATCGCAGCGCTCTGCGAATGGACATCCTTTGGGCAGATTGATCAGGTCGGGAGGGAGGCCCTCGATGGTGGATAGTTTTTCACCGGGGTTTCCATCCATGCGAGGCAGTGAGTGCAGCAGGGCCTTGGTGTAAGGATGAGACGGATTCTGATAGAGCTCATCCACGGAAGCTTCTTCAACAATGAAGCCGGCATACATCACGATCACGCGGTCGGCCAGGCCGGCAACAATACCCAGGTCGTGCGTAATCCAGATCAGCGACATGCCCAGCCGGTCGCGCAGTTGTTTCACCAGGTCAACAATCTGAGCCTGAATGGTCACATCAAGCGCAGTGGTGGGCTCATCGGCGATCAGCAGCGCCGGATTGCAGGCCAGACCCATCGCAATCATCACTCTCTGGCGCATACCACCAGAGAACTGGTGAGGGTAATCGTCGAGACGAGACCGTGCTTCCGGAATGCCAACCAGCTGCAGAAGTTCCGCGGCTCGCTCGCGCGCTTCGTCTTTACCCATTCCCAGGTGCAAACGCAGCGGCTCCATCAGTTGAAATCCCACCGTGTGGACGGGGTTGAGGGAGGTCATTGGATCTTGAAAGATCATGGCCATCTGGCTGCCGCGGATACTGCGCATTTCCGCTTCAGAGATTTCCAACAAATCATTGTTGAAGAACCGGACCTTTTTAGCCCGGGTCTTAGCGGGTGGTGAGGGCAGCAGTCGCATGATCGAGAGCATGGTTACGCTCTTACCACATCCGCTTTCCCCCACAATGCCGAGCGTCTCTCCCTCGTGCAGTTTGAAGGAAATCCCATTAATTGCCTGAACAAGGCCATCATGCGTGTCGAACGTAGTATACAGTTCGTCCACTTCGAGGATAACTGTACGGTTATTCAATTTCTTAAACTTCCTCCAAGTTTTTTAATTATGGGACTTCCATGCGGCAGGAAATTATGCCACATTAAATACCCCGATTTTATATACCATCTCAAATTTAATCAAGTGGTAAATATTACTTGTGATATGAATTGCCGGTTTCAAAACCAGAAAAGTTTTCATATTTGAGGCCGGGGATATTATAACCGAAAATAGGTCGCCTTTATCCACCGGTCGAATTTAAGATACACTTTACGCACTTTAATACTCTATTTGAGATAAAAAGGTTCAATAAATGATCTTATTGGTCAGTCTTCCTGGCCAAAACGGATGCGCAGGTAGGATTCATAACGCTGCGGATGTATTCGCCCCTCTTCCAGAGCTTTCAACACCGCACAACCGGGCTCGTGCACGTGGGTGCAGTCGCTGAACTGGCACTGAGAAACCAGAGAGCGGAGTTCGGGGAAATAGGCGTCCAGTTCTTCCGGTTCGATATCCCAAAGGGCCAGTGCTTTTAAGCCCGGCGTGTCGGCAACGTAGCCCCCCTCTTTCAAGGGGAACATTTCGCGCACCACTGTAGTATGCCGGCCCTTGCGGGTCGCGCGACTGACGTGGCTGGCGGCCAGCCCCAGACCGGGCTGGACCGCGTTGAGCAGACTTGATTTCCCCGCTCCAGATGGCCCGGTCAGGGCAGATACCTTTCCGATCAACTGCTTATGCAGTTCGTCTACATTCAACCCCGTTTTTGCTGAGACGTAAAGTACCGGGTAGCCAAGTTCCTCGTAGCAGGAAAAAATCTCACGCGCCTTATCCATGCCGGTCAGATCGGTTTTATTGGCAACTACAACCGCAGGAATGTTCTGCTTCTCAGCGATCACCAGATAGCGGTCGAGCATACCCAGGCGCGGTTCAGGCTGAGTGCAGGCAAACACAAAAAGGATTTGATCCGGGTTGGCAATGATGATCTGCTCGTATTCTCCCTGCGGGCGAGGATCCATACGAGACAGCAGCCGGGAACGCGGCTCGATTTCTTCGATTATGCCGGTGCCATCATCCAGGATGGTGAATTTAACCCAGTCTCCCAGCGCGGCAATATCGCCCAGGCGCGGCCCCTGCTTGAGACGGCCGCGCAGCTGGCAAACATACTGACCCTGCCCGGTCTCAACAGTAAAAAAGCCAGATTGCGTTCGAACGATCAATCCCCTTGCTGTCGGCATTGAACAGTCGCAGTTCCAGCTATGCTATTTCGTCCGGCCTGATCAATCTTCACCCTCGTCAAAATCCACATCTTCTTCTTCGCCGGGTTCAGGCGTGCCTTCTTCGCCGCCTTCCAGCGTGGGCGTGCGGGTGACATTGTAGGTCGACTCCCAGGGGTAGAGTTTTCCAGGGCTGCCCCGGAAGTAGAGCTCGACAATACGGCGGAAAACGGGTGCGGCATAATCCGAACCCTCACCGATATTTTCGATGAACACAACCACGGCGATATCCGGCAGATCCGAACGGCCAGCGTCGGTATAGCCGGCGAACCAGGCATGCGGAAGGCCAGAACCCGACTCGGCCGTCCCCGTCTTCCCTGCCACCGGGATGTTCAGGCCCGAGAAGACATGATAGGCTGTACCTCGCGGGGTGGCGCTGTTGACAACGCCGCGCATCCCCTCCTGAATGGCCTGCAGAGTCGTTTCTGAAATGGGCAGTTTACCCTGCTCCTCGGGTTGAAAAACAAATGTGGGCTCGCCGTCCGGAGGCGCGATCCTTTCGACCACCTGCGGACGGTAAAGGGTGCCTCCATTCCCAATGGCGGCAATAAAGCGGGCAACCTGCAAAGGCGTGGACAGGAAATCGCCCTGACCAATGGCCAGGTTAATCGCATCCACCTCACTGTTGGGATCAGGCACATTCCCCGCCGCTTCATCCACCACTTCGATCCCGGTTCGGGAGCCCATCCCGAAACCGCGCGCCATATCGGAGATGGCCGTAGTGAGGCCCTGAGTGTAGAGGTCAAGTCCGATATGCCAGAAGTAAGGGTTACAGGAGCGGATAAGCGCGCCAACGAGCGTCAGCGTACCACTCGGCTGCGTCCTGCCATCACGCTGGAAATGCTCCCAGGTCCAGTCATAGCGCGGGGGCAGGCCAGCGACTTCGTTGAACTCATAGCCGCATGTATATTCGGTTTCGGGCCGGTATAACCCGCTTTCCAACCCCGCTGCCATCGTGATGATCTTGAAGACCGACCCGAGCGGGTAAGCTCCCTGAGTTGCGCGATTGAGAAACGCACCGGAGGCTGTGTCGTTCAGCAGCGCCAGGTAGTTATAGTTATTGGGCTCAAATGCGTTGGGATCATACCCCGGGGTCGAGGCCATCGCCAGAACCCGGCCGGTATCGCGCTCCAGCACGACCGCCGCGCCGCGGAAGCTGCCCAGCGCCTGCTGTACGGCAAGCTGGAAATCGGCATCAATCGTGGTGTAAATGGCCTGGGCAGGCTGTACCGGAGTTTCAGCCAGCTTGGTAACCGGCTGCCCCTGAGCATTGTAAACATACAGGCTGCCGCCTCGCTTGCCGCTCAGATACTGCTCCCCCCACTGCTCCAGTCCGGTCTGGCCGACACGTTCGTCCTGCCGGTAGCCCCGGCGCAAATACTCGTCCAGCTGCTCCTGGGGGATGGGGGCAACATAACCCACCAGGTGCGGAGCAATGCCGCCGTCAAAGTAGAATCGCCATTTCGAAGGCACCATCACCAGGCCGCTCAGGCCAGACAGCACATTAAAGCGCTGCTCTACTCGCGCAGCAGGCACTTCTCCAAACTGCAAATAACCCGGTGGGGCGCTCTCGATGCGCCCCTGGATCGTGTCCTGGCGCAGTCCGGTCAGGTTCGAAAGCTCCGCGATCAGGGTTTCGAACTGTTCGGGGTCGATCTGGTCCGTGTTCACGCCGATAGCCGTAGCATCGGTCTGGGCAACCAGGGCATGACCGTTGCGATCGTAGATGTTGGCGCGCGCGGGGATCTGCAGATCCATCTTCATGTAGTTCCCCCCCTCTAGCTGGGGAAGAACCAGCGTATCGGACCACTGCACACGCCACTGTCCATGCTCCAGAGACAGGTTCATCACCGTATCGCCCCGGATTTCGCCCACCAGAGCACTGTGCAGCGTAACCCGGTAGCTGACCTGAGCCGTTTCCGGGGTGGTGAGATGAGCCAGGATTTCGTAATCCAGCCCTTGAAGCGTGGTTTCGATCGCCACACCCCGGTAATGATTGATAAATTCTTCTTCGCTGATGGCGTCCCGGCTGATCGATGTCAGCAGAGAATACATGGTGGCATAATCATCGGCCTTCCAGGCATCCAGATATTCACGGGCCGTTGCTTTCGGGTCGGGTACACTGGTCGTACGGGGCACAACAGGCGCCAGGGTGGTCGTCGCTTCAAACGTAGGTGTAGAGCTCAATGCGGGCACCTGGTTGCAGGCAACAAGGAACAGCAGTAAAAGACAGATCCAACGACGTGGGTGCATATCCTGGTGTTATAACTCCAACGAATTACCGCCAGCGTTAGTTATGGAAATTTCCACTGCCCGTCTGGTCCGTAAAGATGGGACAGCGATATCCCAGAGCGAGTTCAAGTTCCCGGCCGATATCACGCCGGGGGTACAGCTCAAAAGATTCCAGCAGACGGGTTAAGGAACATAAAGGCAGGCCGACGACATTCGCATAACAGCCGTCCCATTGTTCTACAGGGTGAAATGCGCTGTTCTGAATGGCGTAAGCGCCGGCCTTATCCAGCGGATCACCGCTGGCGATGTATTCTTCAATTTCCGCATCACTGTAATTCCGCATCTTCACCCCGGTGGTGCACAGCTCGCTCAGCAGCTTCTCGTCAGCCCGGCGGTACACGGCCAGGGCGGTATAGACATGGTGAACCCGCCCTCGCAGGCGGATGAGCATGCGGCGTGCATCCTGTGCATCTGCAGGCTTTCCCAGGATCTCCGGACCGGAAAGCCCTTCGAGGTCGGCAACCGTTGTATCCGCGGCGACCACCACCGCATCCGCCGGGACCTGAGCTGCCGTACTTCGAGCTTTCATTTGAGCCAGCCGCAGGGTGTAATCACCGGGATGCTCCCCTGGCAGCGGTCGCTCGTCAATCTCTGCGGGTTTGATGGAGAAATCCCATCCGGACAGGGCCAGCAGCTGCTGGCGGCGAGGTGAGCTTGATGCGAGAATTAACATTCAAAGCGGATTCTAACACACTCTTTGTTTGTAAAAATTTCGAAGGCAATGTACAATCTATGCCAACCAGATACCCAATCCCTGTCTAGACCGCTATCTTGCATTATCCCCCAGGAGGAACAGCATGCGTTTGTTAGAAGAGCGGATCCTTTCCGAGGGCAAAAACCTCGGCAATGGGATCTTAAAGGTCGATGGATTCATTAATCATCAGGTTGATCCCATTCTAATGGACGCCTGTGGAAGGGAACTGGCGCGCCGCTTTAAAGACATTGGCGCCACAAAAATCCTCACGGCTGAAATTTCCGGGATCGCTCCAGCGCTGACCACCGGGATGCACCTCAGACTTCCGGTTGTGTATGCACGCAAGCACAAACCCGTCACCATGCCCGATCAGGTCTTCCTGACACTAACCCCCTCGCACACCAAAGGCCGCATCGTCGAGCTGATTGTCTCCCCTGAATATCTCTCCGGCGGCGAAAGGGTATTGATTATCGATGATTTCCTGGCCAGCGGCGCCACCATTTTAGGCCTGGCGCGCCTGGCTCAAACAGCAGGAGCGGAAGTGGTTGGTATCGGAACCCTGATCGAGAAGACCTTCGAAGGCGGACGCGAAGCCCTGTCTCGCCTGAACGTCCCCATCGAAGCACTGGCACGCATCCGGTCCATGGATAACGATCATATTATTTTTGAAGAAGACCCGGTTGAGACCGCCGGGTGAACCGGACGAGTTTTGCTTACCCCAACAGCGCTATGATGGATTCAATTGCCATTTTAGATTTTGGTTCACAGTATGCGCAGTTAATCGCCCGGCGGGTGAGAGAGCTGCACGTCTACAGCGAGCTGTTCCCCTGGAATGCACCGGCTGAGACCGTGCTCGCCATCCAGCCGCGCGGCTTTATTCTCTCCGGAGGTCCATATTCCGTTTACGAACCCGAGGCGCCGTACATCCCTTCTTATGTGCTGGAAAGCGGGCTGCCCATTCTGGGGATCTGCTATGGGATGCAGGCACTCACGTACAGCCTGGGGGGGCGCGTGGGAGCGGCCAGAAAACGCGAATACGGACCAGCCGAGGTTGAAACAACGACCCCCAACCCGCTGCTGACGGACGGCATTCACCGCGTGTGGATGTCGCACGGCGACCGGATCGAGACCCCGCCGGCAGGCTTTTCCGTGCTGGCGCGCAGTGCCAACTCTCCGGTGGCTGCCATGGGTGATCCACAGCGGCGCTACTACGGTTTTCAATTCCACCCGGAAGTGCATCACACTCCCGGCGGCCGCGAAATGCTCAGCCGGTTTGTCTTTCAGGTCTGCCACGCCAGGCCGCAGTGGACTCCCCAATCGATCATTGCCGAAAGCGTAGAGCGCATCCGCAAACAGGTTGGGGATGAAGCGGTGATCGCCGCCGTCAGCGGCGGCGTCGACTCTTCGGTGGCCACCGCCATGGTGCATCGCGCCGTGGGCGACCAGCTCGTTGGCATATTTGTCGATACCGGCCTGCTGCGCCAGGATGAACCTGCCCAGGTGCGCCAGGCGCTTCAAGAAACGCTGGGTGTTGAGCTGGTGATGGTTGATGCTGCTGACCGCTTTCTTTCGGCGCTGAAGGGTGTGACGGACCCGGAACAGAAAAGGGCTATCATCGGGGAACTGTTCATCCGCACCTTTGAAGAAGAAGCCCGCAGGCTGGGGAAACCGCGCTTCCTGGTGCAGGGCACCATCTATCCCGATGTGGTCGAGTCCAGCGCCCCCGATCGCGCAAATGCGCAGCGCATTAAAACCCACCACAATGTGGGCGGTCTGCCTGAAGACATGGATTTCGAGCTTGTCGAACCGCTGCGCTACCTGTTCAAAGACGAAGTGCGTCAGGTAGGCGAAGCGCTGGGTCTTCCCAGCCGGCTGATCTGGCGCCAGCCCTTCCCCGGACCCGGCCTGGCCGTCCGCTGCCTGGGAGAGGTCACACGAGAACGCCTCAACCGCCTGCGCCAGGCGGACTTCATCTTCACAAGCGAACTGGAGAAGGCCGGGCTGCTGCGCCTGCACCATTCACAGACAGGAGACGGCCACCAGACAGGCACTGCTCAGGCATTTGCCGTGCTGCTGCCCGTTCAGTCTGTGGGAGTCATGGGCGACCAGCGCACTTACCAGGAATGCATTGCCCTGCGGGCTGTGTCCACGGAAGATTTTATGACCGCCGATTGGGCGCGCCTGCCGGCTGATCTACTGGCGCATATTGCCAAACGCATCGTTAACGAGGTGGATGGCGTCAACCGCGTGGTATACGACATCACCAGCAAGCCGCCCGCCACCATCGAATGGGAATGAGGGCAGGCACGGTAAAGCCGGCGAGCCGCAAAATTACAGCCGGTAACCTATGTTAAAATTCAGACATGTTTAACCGCATTTGCGGATTATTACTGCTTTTCGCCTGCTTGCTCTTTGTAACCTCACCAGCAAGTGCTCAGGACGCGCCTGCCGCATCCACCTACGGGCTGTCAATTGATAAATTCCCGCAAATCAGTCTATTTCTGGATCTGCGCGATGCCAATGGGAGGTTTATCCACGGCCTGGATCGCAGCCAGGTGCAGGTGATCGAGGACGGCCGCACCCTGCCCGTTGCCTCGCTCCAGGAACTGCGCCAGGGTGTTCAGTTTGTCGTTGCGATCAACCCGGGGCCCACGTTTGCGGTGCGCAACAGCCGGGGGCAGTCCAGATATGACCTGCTGGTGGAAAGGCTGGGGACCTGGGCTAAAAACCGCCAGGGTTCGACAATCGATGACTGGAGCCTGATCTCTGCGGGGGGTGCAGAGCTTCTGCACACTTCCGATCCCATGAACTGGTATGCAGCCCTGACCGGTGCCCAGGTGGATGCCCGCGAAGCTGATCCCAGCCTGGATATTCTGGTCCGTGCGGTGGAAATTGCTGCCCAAACGCCGCCGCGTGAGGGAATGGGCAGGGCTGTGCTTTTCATCACCCCTCCCATCGAAGGGGAACAGTTCCAGCTCGCCACTCAAAACTTGATGCCCGCGGTGCTTGAACAGGGGGTACGGATTTCCATCTGGACCGTGGTCCCGGAGGGAGCCCCTACCACCCCGGCCATGGAGGCAATGGCCCAATTTGCCCGCCAGACCGGCGGCGGCTACGCTGCTTTCAGCAGTGAGGAAAATCTCCCGCAGCCTGAAGACTTCCTCGAACCCCTCAGAAGCATATATCAAATCTCGTATTTCTCTACCATTCGAGAAAGCGGCACGCACCAGGTTTCGCTGCAGATTACTACGGAAGCCGGAGAGATCACAACACCGGCTCACGAGTTTATGCTCGACATCCAGGCTCCGCAGCCTGTCTTTATCACTCCACCAGTAGAGGTTTCGCGCGTCCCTCCACAGGACCGCGGCAGCAGGCCAGTGGAAGATATTGCGCTGGAAGAGTACACTCCCACAGAGCTCGATCTGCAGATACTGGTGGACTTCCCGGATGGGCGTATGCGCGCACTGACCAGCACCCGCCTGTATGTAGATGGTGCGCTGGTGGATGAAAACCGTGAAGAGCCTTTTGATGAACTGACCTGGAACCTGCGCGATTATCAGGCAGACGGCACGCACACACTGCGCGTCGAGGCCGAGGACATCCTCGGTCTGACCGGCACGAGCATCGATACGTTTGTACAGTTGAACATCGAGCAGCCGGCCCAGAACCCCCTGACTGCCATTTCCAGCAATACACCGGTCCTGGTCGGGCTGATTGTGCTGATGTCCGGCGCCACGCTGCTGCTGGTGCTGATCATGGGCGGCCAGATCCAGCCCCACATCTGGGGAAGGCCGCGCAAACCGGCTTTCAACTTCTACCTGCGGAGGTTTCTGCCGCAGCCTTCCGCCTCAGCCGGCGAAACGCCGTCAGAGAAGCGGGTGGAGCGCCGCCTGCCCGGTTGGGTCAACCGTATTCAATGGCCGCAGCGCCGCATCACACCGCGCGCCCACGCCTTTCTGTCGCGCACATCCGAAGGCAGCCCGGTCTCGGCCGACACTCCCATCCCGATTACCGCCGATGAAGTCACACTGGGCAGCGACCCCAACCTGGCGATGCTGGTGCTGTCAGACCCTTCCGTCGACGGGCTGCACGCCCGCCTGATCCGAACAGAGGAGGGAATTTTTTACCTTTTCGATCAGGATTCAACTGCGGGCTCCTGGGTCAACTACGCCCTGGCTGGACCAGAGGGAACGCCCCTGTCTCATGGGGACGTCATTCACCTGGGACGCGTGGGCTTTCGCTTTACACTGCAGCAGCCCGGGCCCAGCCGCAAGCCCGTCATCCGTGCGGTGCCCGGGAGAACAGCAAACGGTTCCGGAAATGGGGTAAAAGCATATAACGGTGCCGGGGAACAGCCCACCACCAGTGCTGAGGACGAACTGCAATGATACCTGCCGAGCGTGCGCATGTCTTTGTGGCAGCCATCACACACCCGGGACTGAGCGGCAAAAAGAACGAGGACCGCTTTAAAGTCACGGCTTTCCATCTGGATCAGGAGCGAAGGATCCCCTCGGTCCTGGCGGTCGTTGCTGACGGCATTGGTGGGCACCGGGCAGGCGAGGTGGCCGCCCAGATCGCTGTGGAGGCGATCACCCAGTACATCTCAGCCAGCAGCGGAACGGACCCCGCTAAAGACATCAATCAGGCCATCATCCACGCCAGCCAGCTGATCTTCGAGCAGGCAGAGCGCCGGAACGAACTTAAAGGCATGGGCGCGACCTGCGCCTGCTGCTGGATCATCGGAGACCGCCTGTACACGGGCTCCGTTGGCGATACACGAATTTATCTGATTCGAAGCGCTGAGATCCACCAGTTATCCATCGACCACACCTGGATTCAGGAAGCCATTGACCACGGAGCGCTGACGCCGGAGGAAGCCCAGGGACATCCCAATGCACATGTCATCCGCCGTTATCTGGGTTCGAAACAGCAGGTCGTCCCCGACCTGCGCCTGAGGATGCACCCCGATGACGATGACGTAAAGGCCGAAGCAAACCAGGGGGTGCAGTTGCTGCCCGGCGACCAGCTTGTCCTGTGCAGCGATGGGCTGACGGACCTGGTTTCGAGCGAGGAGATACTGAACGCGCTGCATCACTACAGCCTGGATGATGCGCTGAACAGGCTGGTGCAGCTGGCGAATGACCGCGGCGGGCACGACAATATCACGGTGGTAGCGCTCGAAGTCCCTGAGTCTGCTGCAGCCCAGCCGGTCAGCATGCCGGTCACACCGCGCAGAGCGGGCATTGCCTGCCTGGGGGTTGGTGGGCTGCTGCTGGTGGGTGCACTGGTCCTGGGCGGCATCGCCTTCCTGCTCTGGTCGCCGCGCATCCTGGGGTTCATCCTGCAGCCTTCTGCAACGGCCACAAACCCACCGGCCTCCCCCAGCGTCATCACACAGCCGGCCCTGCGTACAACCACACCCTTTGACCCGGCCAGTCCGTCTCCGGCCGTCACCGGGGTGACCGCTGCTGTCCCGGAAACCCGCCTGCCAGTGAGCGCTACACCCGGCACGCCGCGTCCGGCAGCAACGCTGACTCCCTGGCCGACGAACACGCCGCAGCCCACTCCCACACCCACAATCACCTCCATACCATCCGTCACACTGACCCTCACAGCGACCGGCCCCATCCTGTCTGAATAAACGAAAGGCCCACTCACAGGGGAGTATCCACAGAGACAGGTTGAAAATGGAAAAGTTCACCCGTGTGCGCGGCCTATCCCCTGGAATAAGATTGATATCTGGCTGCAGGCCTATCGTTCGATCTGGGTCAGTACCACCCGTCCTGACGGCCGGCCGCACTGCGTGCCGGTGTGGTTCTGGTGGGATGGCGAGCATATCTATTTCACGTCGGGGCCCAGGGGACAGAAAGTTAAAAACCTGGCAGCCCA